>ERZ773196.509-NODE-509-length-24549-cov-6.488936_pt1 | contig 24549 bp, 19 predicted proteins | sample MGYA00581009_ERZ773196 | MGnify/ENA primary metagenome ERZ773196 (study PRJEB29015, sample SAMEA2738162) | human oral metagenome | biome: human oral; feature: human-associated habitat; material: saliva | place: China | collected 2243 ... | reverse complement strand
AGCGGGCTTCGCTGCCTGCGCCTCGGGCGTCGTTGTTTCGGGCAGGCGAGGCGTGCGCGGGGTACTTCCCATTCGCGAGGCCAGCGGCTTGCGCGCAGCCAAGGAAGGCTTTGCTGCCTGCGCCTCAAGATCAACCAGCTCGAGGAGATCCGCCGGAAGCGAGCGCCGCTGAGTGTGCTGAACCGGGGCACCGGAACGAAGGGTCGGATTCACGCGAGTCTCCACGGCCGGAGCTCCGGGAGTGGGAGGAGCCCCGTGGTGGGGGGCCTCAACCGTTGGCGGGGGAAGCGGACGCGCTCGGAGGGAAACCCCCATCTCACTTCCAGCAGCAACCAACTCGCGGACCAATGCCGATCCCGATTCGGGGCGCCGTTGGGGATCCTTATCAAGAAGGTGATAGATGACTCGGGCCAAGGGTTCAGGAACCGAATCTGGAAGCGCAGGGACAGGCTCATTCACGTGGGCGAAAGCGATATCAACCTGTGACTTCCCGGTAAAGGGGCGAACCCCAGCTGCGGCCTCGTACGCAATCACACCCAGGGCGTAAAGGTCACCCAAAGATGTGGCCTTCTCGCCCATCGCCTGTTCGGGGGGAAGGTACTGGGCGGTCCCCATGACCATACCGTCGGCGGTGAGATCAATCTGCGAGTCCGTGCGCGAGATCCCGAAATCGGTAAGCTTCACCATGCCATCTGGACGAATAAGAACGTTCGCGGGCTTAATGTCACGGTGAACGACTCCCGCTTGGGCTGCTGCGCCAAGGGCCATGGCGATCTGCATGAGGATCGGCATGAGGTACTCGGGAGAGATCGACTGTCCGCCTCGCAGGTAGTCGGTCAGAGGACGGCCTTCAACGAGTTCCATGATGATCCAGCCACGGCCGTTTTCTTCGCCAGAATCAAGAACGTTCGCGATGTTCGGGTGCTCAACGCTCATCGCGTTTCGAGCCTCAATACGCAGGCGAGACAGGGAAAGTTCCTGCCCGGAAAGTTCGGGGCGCAAGACTTTCGCAGCAAGGGTCCGGCCTGTGACACGGTCACGTGCTTTCCACACCTCGCCCATGCCGCCCTGCGCGATCAGGGAGAGCAGAAGATACCTACCGCCAAGAACTCGTCCGGCAAGTTGGTTGGGGGCAGTCGAAGGCTTCGAATCGCTCACTTCAATCCCTCCTGGAGGAGCGCGCGTGCGATGGGACCCGCATCGCTTCCACCGTGGGGAACGGGCCTAGAATCATCGCCCTCAACCAAGACTGCGAAGGCAATCTTCGGGTTGTCAGCGGGCGCAAAACCAACGGCCCATGCGTTTGCGCGTCCCGAACCGTCACCCACTTCAGCCGTTCCGGTCTTTGCCGCTACGGAAATACCGGGAAGAGCCATTTCGGTGCCGGTTCCGTAGGGCTGGGAGACAACTCCCTGCATGAGCTCAGTCATCTGGGAAGCGATCTCGGGGCTGATCTTTTGACCGACGCGCACCGGAGAAGTTTCGGACTGAACCTGGAGGTCAGAGTCAACGATCTGCGAAACCATGTAGGGACGCATCATGGTGCCCTTGTTGGCAATGGTCTGCGAGATCATAGCCATTTCCAAAGGCGTGACCTTCACGGAGTACTGGCCAATGGAGCTCATCGCCAGCTGCGCAGAATCCGTTGAATCCGGGAACTGCGAGGCGGTTACGCTCAAGGGGATCTTCTGGCTTGTTCCGAATTCGAAGCGATTCGTCAGGTCGGCCAGATCTGTATGAGTGAGCTTCTCGCTGGCAAGAACGAAAGTCGTGTTGCACGAGCGCGCGAAGGCCTCGGCAAGAGTGGGGTGGCCATTACCGCACTCCGTCGACTCAATATTCGACACCGAAGTTTGGGTTCCCGGCAGGACGGTTGAGACGGGAGAATCCATCTCTGTTTGCGGCGTGACAGCGCCCTTTTCAAGCAGGGCAATGGTGGTGAGGATCTTGAAGCTCGAACCGGGAGCGTAAAGATCACCAGCAATCGCACGGTTATACAGAGGCTTTGAGGGATTGTTGATCAGATCCGTGTAGGCCGTATTGGCTTCCTGAGAGTCAAAAACCGCTAGGGAATTTGGGTCGTAGGAGGGCGAAGAATACATGGCCAAAACGGCACCGGTCTTGGCGTCGAGAGCAACGACGGCTCCCTTACGATTCCCCAGCTTTTCCGCGGCGATCTGCTGCATTTGTGGGTTGAGGGTCAAAACAACGCCGCCGCCTTGACGGTTCTGGCCCGTAAAGAGATTGCGGAAACGCTGAGCGAGAAGAGCCTGAGACTGGCCGTCCAAGATGTCCTCGGCCGCAGCTTCCATCCCGGTGGATTGAGAGAATGCCGCCGAGAAATACCCGGTCGTGTGCGCGTAGAGCGGACCCTGGGAATAGGAGCGCTGGTAGCGCGAGGATCCTTCAACCTTTTCGGAGGAAGCAATCGCAGTGCCGTCAACGATGATCGGACCGCGGTCGGTTTCAGCCGCATGCAAAATCGTGCGTTGGTTGCGTCCATCAGCATTCAGCGAGGGGGCTTGGATCACCTGATTATTGGTCACCATCAGGCCAAGGGCCGCAAACATCATGAGCACGATCACGAACAGACGACGAATCTGGGTATTCACGCGCGACCTCCCATGTGCTCGGGGGCCTGGCGACGCTTCGGTTCCACCTCGGGGAGGCTTCCCGATGTCCATGCGGAAGGCGCAGAAGGACGGCGCGCAGCATCCGAAACTCGGATCAGGAGCGCAACAGCCAGCCAAGAAGACACCATTGAGGAGCCACCGGCGGCCAAGAAAGGCGCGGTCAATCCGGTCAGGGGAATCAGCCGGGTAATTCCGCCCAAAACAACGAAAATCTGGATGGCGAAGGAGAAACTCAGGCCCGTGGCCAAAAGCTTTCCGAAACCGTCGCGGACGCCGATCGCTGCGCGCAGGCCTCGTTCAATGAGGACCAAGTACAGGACAAGAATCGCCGCAAGACCAGTGATTCCGAGCTCCTCAGCGAAGGAAGACAAAATGAAGTCCGAGTTCGCCAAGGGGACGAGCTGCGGGTAACCGCGGCCCCACCCGGTTCCCATGAGCCCGCCCGAGGCCTGGCCGAAGAGCCCCTGAACCAGCTGGTAGGAGCCTCCCGCCTCGGCGTTGTACACATCGGGTTCAAGGGCATTGAGCCACACGTCAAAGCGAGCGCGCACGTGACTAAATGTCTTGATCGCAATGAAAATTGCGGGGACGAACATGGTGAAACCGATGACCAACCACGAGACTCGATTCGTTGCGACGTAGAGGGTTGCAACGAAAAGCCCGAAGAAGAGAAGCGAGGTTCCCAGATCGCGCTGGAGGACAAGAATTGCCACACCGACAAGCCAGACGACCAAGATCGGACCCAGGTCGCGCGCGCGTGGAAGACGTAATCCCAACACCTTCGGGCCGCCGATGGTCAAATTATCGCGGTTAGTGACCAGGTAACCGGCGAAGAAAATCGCCAAAGTAATCTTCACAAGCTCGCCCGGCTGCATCGACAGCGGGCCGAGGCTGATCCACACTCGTGCTCCGTAGGTTTCCTTGCCGAGGCCGGGAATCATAGGAAGCAGAAGCAAAACAACGGAAACCAGGCCAAAAGTGTAGGTGTAGCGGCGAAGAACACGGTGATCACGCACCAGCACCAAGACAACCGCGGCAAGGACGATGGCGATTCCAACGAACATCAACTGTCGGACACCGACGGTGTCCATGCCTAGGGCATCAAGAGATAAGTCGATTCGGTAGATCATCGCCAAGCCCATGCCGGTCAGGGCAACCGCTATCGGTAAGATCACGGGGTCCGCGTAGGGGGCGAGGAAGTGAACACCGACCTCGGCAACAATCGCCAGAGCCACCAAGATCCCGATGTGGAGGCCTAAGTTCGCCGGGACCTCACCCGTGCGGTTGAGGGTAGTCAGGACGTAGCCGCCAATTCCAACCGCCAGCGCGATCAACATCAGGAAGAGCTCAAGAACGCGCCGGGGACGGACAGGATTAATGGAAACGGTTGCCACTAGTTGCCCCCCTCCTGTGTTGCTTCAGGGGTCGGGGTGGGCTGACTCTGGTTTTGTTGGTCGCTGTTTTGCTCGGATGGCTGCGTCTGCTGAGCTTCGCGTGCCTGCTGAAGGGCACGCTCGCGGGCGTTCGAGCGCAAGATCGCAACATAGGCGTCGACTTCACCGCGCGAGGAACGCGTGACGGGCTCTTGAAGACGCTGCTGATCGACCGCTGCGAGCTGGTTGAGCTTGACGTCGGTGATTTCAACGGCGTGGGAGAGGTTCCACGAGCCGATGGACTGTGGGATCCCTTGGAAAATGACGACGGAGCCGTCTTTACCCATGACGTAGTACTGGGATTGGCTCCACTGCCAGCCCAACCAACCGGCAATGACAACGCCAATTGCGAGCATCAAGCTGATGACGGGCAGGAGCCATGCGAAACGTGAGCGCCGAGGAGCGTCGGCTTCTGCCTCGGCCTCGTCGTCGACGGGAAGTTCTTTGGTCGGGGAAGCCAAAGCCGCAGCGCGAGCGGCTGCCCCGCCACCCCCGCGAGTGGGCGCTAAGCGATCCTTCGCAGCAGCGCCGACAATCTGCGGTGCGCTGGGAGGGATGGTGCCCGCGGGAACGATATCGGCGACCACGCAGGTGACGTTATCTGGACCACCCGCAAGCAAAGCCAGCCGGATCAGCTCTTCGGCGCACTCTCCCGGATCGCGGACATCGGTGAGAATCTCGGCGATCGTATCGGAGGAGACGACTCCGGAAAGGCCATCAGAGCACAGTAGCCAGCGGTCTCCCACGACTGCCTCGCGCATGGTCTCATCGGGAGTGACGTCTGCTTGAGAATCTCCAAGGATTCGCATGACGACATTGCGCTGCGGGTGATGTTCGGCCTCTTCAGGGGTGATTTGGCCGCTGTCCACCAGGTACTGAACGAAAGAATGATCGGTGGTGACCTGGGTGAGAGTGTCGCCGCGCAAGAGGTAGGCGCGTGAGTCACCGATGTGGACCATGGCGAGCTTGTTTCCCGAACGCATAAGCGCGATACAGGTTGTCCCCAGCCCTGCGAGCTCGGGGTCTTGTTCGGAGCGCTCGGAAAGTTCCTCGTGCGCGTCCATGAGGGCATCGCGAAGAGAGGGGAGGAGAGTCTCAGCGGGGTGGGAGTCGGTGTCTAGGGGAACCAAGTGAGCGATAGCAACCGAGGAAGCGATATCGCCGCCTGCGGGGCCGCCCATTCCGTCGGCCAAGACCAGAAGATTTGCGCCCGCATAGCCGGAATCTTGGTTATTTTGGCGCACCAAGCCGACGTCGCTGCGAGCGGCGTAGTGAAATTCGACGGGCTTGGTTGGGGCCATGTTACTTCACCAATTCGAGGGTCGTTTGGCCGATTCGGACGATATCTCCCACGTTTAATTCCCGAGGCGACGTCAGTCTTTCGTCGTCCACGAAAGTTCCGTTTCGGGAACCGAGGTCTTCGATCCACCAACGTCCGTCAGCGGGGGTCAGGCGCGCGTGTTGGGAAGATGCGTATTCGTCTTCCAAAACCAGTGTTGATGAGGGCGAACGTCCAATGACGATCTGTGTGCTTCCGAGGGGAATGATCGTGCCCACAAGCGGGCCTCCGGTCAGGAGAAGATTTCGCGGTTCGGAAGTATGTGTTGAACGCCTAGATTCGCGGCGCTTACGATCCGCATCCTTGCGTCCTTTTCCGCGCGGGGTCACGACCGTGCCGAAGATATCGCGGCGCAGAGTTGAGACCGCTCCCAAAACGAGGAGCCACAAGAGGACAAGGTAGCCCAGGCGGAAGAGGGTGAAGGTGAGATCTGAAGTCACTGGGCATCCTCACTTTGCGGGTGCGTCCAGAACAGGATTCGGGTGCGTCCGATGGTGATCTGGTTTCCGTCCAAAAGGGTCGCTGCATCAATGCGGTGGCCTTCAACGAAAGTACCATTTGTTGAACCCAAATCGGTAGCAATCACGCCGGTGGGAGTGATACGAAGTTCCAGGTGGCGGCGCGAAACGCCCGAGTCTGCAACGGTGATGTCGGCCTCGGCTCCGCGGCCAATGACAGTGACGGGTTCGGTGAGGAGCCACTTTTGGCCGTCGATGTCGAGGATGGGGTGTTCTGGGGAGGGTGACGAGGCCGTGGCAGGGGCGGCAGCGCCTCGTTCGTTGCGTGCTTCCACTTGGAGCTGACCGGTGAATTCTTCCGAGTCGCGCGTGAAGTCAATGGAGATTGGGCCGAGAAGGGCGTATCCCTGGGAGGCTGCGTGATCGGTTACCTGTTGGGCGAATTCGCCGGCGAGGATGTCGAGGTCACCCAATGCATCCATATCGGAGGGTGCCATGCGGATGAGGAAGTGGTTGGGGGCAATTGCACGGTCGGTGGAGAGCTCTTGGACGTGGTCTTCCATGGAACGCTTGAGCGCCGAGGTGATGTCAACTGCTTTGATTCCCGAACGGAAAACACGCGAGAAGGCGCCGTTTACACCGCGCTCCACGGCGCTTTCAAAACGGTCGAAAATACTCATGCAGCCTGTTCCTTGTTCGGTATCTAACCCTTGCGCGTAGGCCCTAACCCGAAGGTTTCGACAGGCCTACTGACAGTATTTTACATTTTCGTCCCAAATTGGGTGGGGTGAAGGCTGTCTGAGTGGGTCCATTAAGGAGCTCTATTGATGACGCAGGTCACATGTTTGCAATGTCAATTAATACTGTTAATATCATGTGAGATCCCTGATACGGAGACATATGAATCGGTTCAGCATTGCCCCCCGACCGCAGCATGCACAGCGTCGTCCTGAACGTCGAAAGTCTGCGCGCTATGCGGTGATTTCGTGCATCCTTGCAGCCCTCATTGCCCTTCCCGCAGTGACTAATTTTCAATCCCCGGCCCGGGCAGATGCCCCCCTTGAAACACCCGGTGCCGACACCATTACTTTCAATCGCTCCGAAGGTCGAATTGGCAAGGCTGTTCTCAATGACTCGGGAACCGATCGAAGCACCGTTGTTGCTGACAACTCTTACTTCGGTGTCGTCCGCGGAATGACCAACTACGACTCCTCGGATCCGAACCAGCGCTCCGTCGCTTATCGCGCGGGTTATTCCCAAGACTGGCTTGACGCGAATGTTGCGAATAACGGCGACTACTGGTCCTACGTCACTCGAGGCGTGGCCTGGGACTACCACATGGCCGCCTACTACCGCTACCCGTACTACGGGGACTACACGCCGAACGCAATTTCAACCTCGACGACGAGCGCCCTGGGGTACAAGCCGAACAACCCCGGAACGGTCTCCCTCAACAGTACCTTCCTCATTGGCGCGGTCCGGCACAACAACTTCCCGATCTACTCCCAGATTCACTGGGTGCACTCGTCTTTCGATATCCGTATCGGTGACCTTGAAGAATCCTTCCCTTTTGACCAGCACGAGACAGACAACGACACAGATACGACCGCCGTCTCGCGAAAGGGTGGGCCATACAAGGTCGCCTATCGCGCCTCGGCTCCGCGCACGTGTCCCTCGGACGCCCCCTACTACGCGTTAAGCCGCGGAAACGGCGGGACCTGGTACTGCTACAAGTATGTGGGCGAGGGCAACGGCAATCGGGATATCTACACGAATTCCCCGCAGCACTATCCCGGATCTGCAGGCACCCCCGATCAAACACCGGCCTCTGACGACGTCTTGACCATCACCAAGACCACCTCGGATCAAACGATTACCGTCAACGGCATTCCCTATCGCCTGGTGCTCTTTGGCTTCGTTCCCAGCGCCGACGGTTCGTGCCCGGCAACGCCTCCTGCTGGTGCTACCCCGGTCTCAAGCTTTACGACGAAGGAAAATAAGAGTTCCTTCGGATGTCTGTACGGCTCCTTTAGTCAAGAGCGCTACGTGCGAATTGCAAAGACCGTAACCGAAGATTCCGCAGCTGTTGGTGATGCGATTCCGTCATTCAACTTCACCACTTTGGGTATTGGAGATTGGGCCTCTCCTTCCGGTACGCCACTCTCTACGCACGCCCAAGCCGACGGTTTCGTCGATTGGTCATCGTTTGCGGATCAGCCCTTGACGCCCACGGCCTACGGCCAAGGCGGAACGGTGATGAGCGGCTACAAGGCGTTCATTCCGGGGTATTCACAATTCGTTATCGCCGAAGGTGCTCCGACCATCGCAGGGAAGAGAACTCCAAAGTACGGTGAAGCGGGCTACTTTGGCCCGTGGAAGGTCAGTGACGATGCGAATTCTGCGTTGTGGACGCAGAAGGATGTTTCCTGTGTCAACGGTGTGGGCGAGCGTGTGAATGTCTCACGTGATGCCGATACAGGTGGCGTTGATTTTTCGAAGGTCGCGCCTGCCGCTTCGGTAGCAGCGCTTCCCATCACCTGCACCTTCACGAATGAAGAAAAAGTACCCAAGCTCCGCATCCAGAAGGACCTGGAAAGCGTTGAGGGCGCAACGACCGATGACATTACAGTGACCTATCGCATCAGCGCCACCAACGACGGCTCTCTCAAGGGAACAACAGGTCGTTTGACCGACACCCCGGACTTCGCACCCGGATTGAATGTCCGCTCGGCTGCGGTCGCGACCACTCTTGAAGGGCTCGCAAGCGCTGCAACACAGCCGGCCGCCGCCTCCTATGTCCTAACCGAAGGCACGGATCTTGAGCCCGGTCAGTCAGCCACGTGGTACATCCGCATGCGTGTGAGCCGAGATAAGACTGCGGCGGGTTACAGCGAGGTCGCGCTCGAGTGTGCGACCCAGAATAATCGCCTTACTCCAAAGAATGGCCTGTATAACCGCGTCAGCGGAGACTACGACCACGATGGTGAATCCAATAACGAGGCCTGCGCCCCGGCTCGCCCACGACCGATCCGCATCGAGAAGGCCGGCACCCAACCGGTCGGAACTCAAAACGATGATGGAACCTATCCGCTCAATGGCGCGGCTTTCGCGATCTATGACAACCAGGCACTCACGGGTACCCCGATCAGTGTTCTTGACGGCGGATCCAGTTTCGTCAGCCCCTCACTTGAAACAGGGAAGACCTACTGGCTGGTTGAGACCCGCGCGCCTGCAGGACACGTTCTGCTGCCCCGTCCCATTCCCTTCCACATCAGTGTAGGAACCGACGCCGCTGCATCGACCGTGATCACCACCGATTTTGGTCCCGATGATGGTTTCTCCTCCGTGCGAGTTTTGCCCGCGAAGGCCGGCACTGGAGATGCGGCTCTGCCGGGTATTCGCGTGGTTGATACTCAGGTCGGGCATCTACCAGTAGCCGGGTCCACAGGCATCTACCCCTACCTTGGAGCGGGTGTAGTGCTGATGGTTGCTGCCGGCGGCATCGTGTGGATGAAACGACGCGAAGGCCTTGAAGCCTAAGAAATAGATGAAGGAGGGGGAGCTCGCCGTTTGGCGGGCTCCCCCTCCTTTAACGCTCAGTCAGGTGAGTTGGGCAAAGAACTTAGAAGTCCCAGTCCTCATCTTCGGTATCGACAACTTCACCCATGACGTAGGAAGAACCAGAACCCGAGAAGAAGTCGTGGTTCTCATCCGCGTTCGGGCTCAGCGCCGCAAGAATCGCCGGGTTCACGTTCGTCGCATCGGCAGGGAAGAGGGCCTCGTAGCCCAGGTTCATCAGGGCCTTGTTGGCGTTGTAACGCAGGAACTTCTTGACGTCCTCGGTCAGGCCGAGCGGGTCATAGAGGTCCTCGGTGTACTCTTCCTCGTTTTCGTACAGCTCGAAGAGCAGGGAGAAGGTGTAGTCCTTGAGCTCCTGGCGACGAGCCTCGTCGGACTCGTTCACGGCCAGCTGGTACTTGTAGCCAATGTAGTAACCGTGCACAGCCTCATCGCGAATGATCAGACGGATCAAGTCAGCGGTGTTCGTGAGCTTCGCGTGCGCGCTCCAGTACATGGGTGCGTAGAAGCCCGAGTAGAACAGGAAGGACTCAAGCATCGTCGAGGCGACCTTGCGCTTTTCAGGATCGTCGCCCTGGTAGTAGGACTTCACGATCTCCGCCTTACGCTGCAGGGCCTCGTTCTCGTTCGACCAGCGGAAGGACTCGTTGATCTCCTCGGTGGACAAAAGCGTGGAGAAGATCGAAGAGTACGACTTTGCGTGCACGGACTCCATGAAGGCGATATTCGTGTAAACCGCCTCTTCGTGGGGGGTACGGGCGTCCGGAATCAGCGAGACCGCGCCGATGGTTCCCTGGAGAGTGTCGAGCAGGGTCAGTCCGGTGAAGACGCGGTTCGTCATGCGCTGTTCTTCGGCGGTGAGCGTCTTCCACGATGCCAAGTCGTTGCTCAAGGGCACCTTTTCGGGGAGCCAGAAATTACCGGTCAGACGATCCCAGACCTCGAGGTCTTTGTCGTCTTCGATGCGGTTCCAGTTAATGGCTTCAAAAACGGGCGTTACGCTCACGCGTCCTCCTGACACGAGTGTTTCATGCGGCGCGATCCGGGATAGGAAGCGGGCCTGATAGTTTTAAAGACTACCGTCTTCGTCGGTTGAAATCTGCCTCTGATCGAATGAATCACGAAAATGAAGAGGCTAGGAGCTAGTCCGCCAAAAGCTTGAGCAGGTGATCGAGGACCTTGCCGCCGGAGTAGAGCGATCCGTCGTGCTGGTACTCGTTCGTGATGTAGTGATGCGCTCCCATAAGCTCACCGGTCTGAAGGGAGAGCTCGCGCGGGACAAACATGTCGTCGTAGTACACCGCCGCGGCGACGGGGACGGAATTCTCAGCCAAGGCCTCGGGGAAATAGACGGGAGTCGCATCCGTCGTTTCAGCAAGGATCTGCGCGACCTCCGCCAAGGGAGCGAGCCCCGGGTCCTCATCGAAAACGCGGTGCATGAAGTGCTCGCCGGTGAGGTAGTAGGGCTCGGAAGTATCCAGGGGATCAGCGTCCTTCGCGAAACCGGGAACTTCTTCGGCCAGGCGATCTGCCGCCCAATTCGTTGCGGTTCCGCGCAATTCGGGCGTTGCGCAGGCGTAGATAAATTCCTGGAAAACGCCGTAGATCGGCGCAACATTCGTCGCGTCACCGATTGCTTCCAAGAATTGTGTGGACAGGCGGCGCTGGCCGTTAATGGTCACCCACGGGCCCTCGAGCAGGTAGTGGAGCTGATCGGTGCGTCCCTGTCCGCCCAGCATCATGCCGATCTGACGGAAGCGCGCGCTGCTCAGGCGCTCGCCGGTCGGGAGGAGTTCCTCGGTGTCGCGAAGGTGTGCGGCGATCTGGCGGATCGTCGCCTCGTCCTCGGGGTGACGCTGGAAGTAGACGCGGTTGCGCGCTGCTGTGTGCTGGTAGGTCAGGCGGTAGATCTCATCGACATGGACGAGGCCGGGTAGGCCTCCCGTGATGAGGCTAGCTTTGAGCCCTTGGGGCGCAAGCGAAAGGTACGACGTCGTGATGAAGCCGCCGTAGGACTGTCCGAGAGTCGTCCACGGTTCGTCTCCCGCGAGTTCTTGGCGGAAGGCCTCGGCGTCGTAGACGATCTGGTCTTGGCGGAAATAGCGCAGGTAATCTGCCTTTTCCTGCGGGGTCGGAAGGAAGGAAAGGGATTGCGCATCCATGCGGGTGGACTGGCCGGTGCCTCGTTGATCGAGGAGGACCACGCGGTAATCCTGCAGGAGACGATTGATCCACCCGCCGTCAAAGGTGCCGAAGCGAGGGCTGGGGTAGCCGGGACCGCCCTGGAGGAAGACGGCATAGGGCGCGTTTTCCTTGCCCGGGCGCACGACCTCGCGCGCGAAGATCTCGATGGTCGGGTTATCTGCGCCGAGGGGACGCGTGTGATCGAGGGGGACGTCGAGGCGGTGCTCGTAAACGGTGTGAGCGTGGTGGATGTAGGAGTTCGTACGCATGGGACAAGGGTAGCGCGGCGGGGTGTGTGGCGGGGGCGTGCGCGGTGTGCCTCCTTCCGCAATGTCACATGAAGTCGGTGAATGTCGCAGGGAATGAGCTGTGTCATTCGTTGACTTCCTGTGGAGGGGAGCGGCGGGGTGCGGCGGGCAGCGGAAGTGAGGCTTCTAGAGCAAGTTCAACATGAGGATGTAGCTGAGGGTTCCGAGGCCGACGCTCCACAGGAGGCGCCGTTTCGTTGCCAGGTGGACAACAACAGTGATGACGGTCGCGACAATCGCCGCCCACCACTGAGAGCCTGCGACGCTCGTGTTATCACTGAGCGTCGCCAAGACGAGGATCAACAAAATCCCCGGAGGCATCCACACGGCCATATTCCGAACGAAGCTTGACTCGCGCAGGGGCTCGAGGATCTTGAAGGGGAGCGCGCGCAAGGTGAAGTCGATGACGAAGACGACCAAGAGGATTCCGAAGAGGTAGGGGAGCGAGTGAGACATCAGGCCTCCTCACCGGCGTGTGGTGCGTGCAGCTGGTGGTCTGAATCAGCGCTGGGGCTGGAAGCGCCTTCGCCTCTTTTTGCAAGCATATGGCGCACCACAAGGGCGCCGACATACAGCAGCAGCGCAAGCAAAAGCCTTTGTTTAGGCCAGATGAGCATCGTGATGAGAAACGATCCAGCCGCCAAAACAACCGAGGGAATGTCCTTGAGGGAGCGAATCGAGTCGACGGTGAGGGTGATAAACAGCGCCGTGAGTGCGAAATCTAGGCCCTGGATCTGCGCGGGAATGAAAGACCCTGCAAGAACGCCAACCAAACCGGAGGCTACCCATGTTGCGTGATAGGTGACTTGCATGGCAAGGAGACGAGGCTTTGTCCAGCCTTCGGGGCGCGCTGCGGTGATCGCATAGGCCTCGTCAACCAGGGCATACATGGAGAATAAGCGCGCGAACCTGCCCTCGACCAAGTGGAGGGGGAAGGAGAAGGCGTAGAAAAGATGCCGGAAGTTCACGAGTAGCATCGTCACAGCGATGACGGCGATCGGAGTGTACGAGGCCGCCAGAGTGATGACGAGTAGCTCAGCAGATCCCGAGAAAGCTGCTATTGACAGTGCTGGGGCCATCCACCACGGCATTCCCAGCTGCATGACCAAGATGCCGTATGCAATCCCCAGAGGAATGTAACCCGCCGCGATGGGTGCGGTCATACGGATTCCGGTGAGGATTTCCGCGCGGGTTGAGGATGACATTCTTCTATTTTGGCTGCCGGAATAGGACGTGCATGCGGTGTTCACGAATTGAAACAGAACGTATTGGTTAACTCGCGAGGTCGAAGATCTTCAGTAACACGGATCACCGAGCCGAAATTGGTGAGGACTGGTGCATGAGGATTCGAGGCCCCTCATTCCCCACAACCCAGGTACTACTTTCGCGTAGTTTCCCGCCTGTCCACGTTAAAACGTAGGTCACGACCCAATCGACACTTGGTGTTGCACGTGAAACACTGTCTGAACTGGTGTGATTGGGCAGTGATGCTTGTCCTTCGCAGCGGGCTATCTCCGCAGAATCGCTCAGAACAGCGCTGTCTTCGCGCAGTCTTGTCACCGGGATCACTTGGAAATTTGAGGCCTCCACGTGCTCGGGTGCGCGCCCTTCCAAACCCTGCGTGAGAGAACCGTTGTGCCAGATCCGAATGCACCCGGGTGCCTCGAGCGCCTTCAGTCCGCGGGAATCTGCCTGAAGCCACGCGTCAAGGAATTGGCGCTCAAGCAGCACTTCCGGAGCTTCCGTCCCCGTTGCGTTTCCTAGACTTTCCCTGCCTGCCGAGGCCGCATCAGCCTTGAGCGTGGCTGCGCCCAATTCCGTCGCCGCGCTTGCCGCAGTACCGGCCGCACTCGACGCCTCCGCGGCGGTAGCGGATACCCCAGCGCCAGATTTGGTGCTTTCAGTCGAAGCAAAGCCCGGGCCTGCGGGAATATCGCGGCCATCGCGATAAGCTTCCGCACACGAGCGCGCCGCATCATCGGCGCGCTCGTTGAGAGGATGCCCCGCATGGCCCTTCACCCATTCGAAGGTGACAATGCGCCCCTGCATGGCGCGGTCGATCTCTTGAATAAGCTCCAGGTTTTTAATGGGTTTCTTATCGGCCTTCACCCACCCGCGTTTCTTCCACCCCGGTGACCACTTGGAGATCACATTGATCGCGTACTGAGAGTCCGCAAGGATGTGGAGTTCTTCGTCGGCAAGACCGGCCTGAGCAGTGGCCTTGAGGAGTTCGAGGACAGCATTCAATTCGCCCAGATTGTTGGTACCGCTGGGCCACCCGCCCGCATCCCAACAATCCTCTGAGACTACCCATGCCCATCCAGCAGGCCCCGGATTACCCAGAGAAGAACCATCCACTGCGGCTGTAATCGTCATAGGAAGTTCCTCTACTTGGTGATTCCGACCTGATGAAGGGCGAAGGCAAATTCTTGAGCCCTGGCCTGCCAACGCCCCCTGCGCCCAGAAGCTCCCGCGTGCCCGGCAACCATTTCGGTACGGATCACAATAGGAGGCTGATCGGGAACCTGCGCGGTGGCCTGTCGAAGACGCTGGACCCATTTGTGGGGTTCAACGTAGAAGACTCGCGTGTCATTGATCGAGGTGGTCGCCATGATCGCGGGGTAACGCACGCCTTCGCGGACATTTTCGTAGGGGGTGTAGGAACGCATGAGCGCGTAAATTTCAGGATCTTCAATGGGGTTACCCCACTCTTCCCACTCGCCCACGGTCAGGGGGAGTGAGGGATCCAAGATGGTTGTTAGTGCGTCAACGAAAGGGACTCCTGCGATCACTGCAGCAAAACGATCGGGTTGTGCGTTTGTGACCGCACCCATGAGAAGACCGCCCGCGCTGCGACCTTCGGCGATCAAACGCTTGGGGTGAACCCATCTGGAATCGATCAGATAGTTCGCAACGTCCAAGAAATCGGTGAAGGTGTGTGTTTTCACCAGTTTCTTACCGTCTTCGTACCATGAGCGTCCCATTTCGCCACCACCGCGAATATGCGCGATCGCGTGAACAACGCCTCGTTTAAGGGCAGGAAGACGCAAGATGTCGAACTCGGGGTCGAAGGAAACCTCGTAGGAACCGTAGCCGTGGATCCATCCCGCGTGAGTCCCGTCGGGCTGGGCATCACGCCGGTGAACCAAGGTCACGGGAATCTGTGTGTGTCCATCCCGGGCACACACCCACACTCGCTCTTCCGCGAACTCAGACGGATCCCAGTTGGGAACCTGAGTGACCTTGAGGATCCGCGACTTCCCAGTTCGCAGATCGAGTTCTTCAACGGTCGGCGAGGTCAGGACGCTCTGGTATCCCACTCGAACAAGGCAGTCTTCAAATCGCCCAGAACTGAGGGGATAGAGGCTACGGATCGTGCCTTCCTTGTTGAGTTCTTCCCCGAGCGTCCACAGATCACTGCAATCCGAGGCCGGAACCGGCTTTCCGTCGACAACTTCGAGGGGGCGCGTGCGCCGATAGTAGCGCGCCTGGGGGAGCGCGTCACGCCTGTAGGACAGCGTGAAGAAATCGCGATAGGCCTCGAGATCGCTCAGGCGCTCCCCATCTCCGGCGGTGTAGAGCGTTACCCAGCGGTCGGGGTCCACGACCGAATCAGCGGCGCCCTCTTGAGGCAAAGGAATACACGCCAAGCTTCCTTCGCGCGAAAGTGCTGTGTGGATGACAAGCAGGTGGTCGCCTGCGGGCTCAACATTGACCTGGACATCATCGCGTTTAGCAACAATAGGCCGCGGCGGAACACTGGGAGCGTAAGGATCCCACAGCCATGCGCCGCCACTGGTTGTTGAGGTCGAATGAACAACAACGTGCCAGGGGTCGTTCGATGCGGAAAACCACAGGTCAAAGGCCTCGTCAGGTTCTTCCAGCAGCAGGGAGTCACCATCGGCATCCGCACCCACGCGGTGATGCATGAGCTGGAATTGCCTCCACGCGTCATCGACTCGCGTGTAGATGAAGGACTGAGAATCCGCGGCCCACGCAAACCCATAGCCCGCGTCGCTCACACGCTGATCAATGATGTCGCCGCTGGATGCGTCTTGAATGATCCACGTCCAGCGCTCGTCGCCTTCGGTATCTTGCGACCAAGCGATCAAACGCCCATCCGAGGTCGGCACCACTTCCCCGACCTTGAAGAACTCTTCACCTTGGGCGCAGAGGTTTTCGTCGAGAAGAAGCTGCTCGCCTTCCAGTGTTTCGCTATCTGCCAGCAGCGGAGTGTCCGGGTAGCACGAGGCCGACACGCGGTAGTGCTTCGCATAGGAGTCTTCGTGATACTGGCGCTGGAAATACCACCAGTCCCCAACGCGCTGGGGAGCCGAATACACAACCGGCGCGGTGAAAGAATCAAACTCCGAAACGAGGTTCTCAGCCAGCTCCTGCGCAGGCTTGCAGACCTGTTCCGCCCATTGATTTTCCGCATGGACATGGGCAATGACATCCGGGTTGTCGCGTTGACGCAACCAATCCCACGGATCATCAAAATGGTCCCCGTGAATGGAACGCACGCGCGTCCCAAAACGCTGCGGGGCAACAGGAGCGGTCTCTTCAGTCATGTTCATACTCTAAGGGAGCACACCGGCATCTGGAGCGCACTTGAGCTGAGCCTTCCCAAACGCTCGACGAAATAAACGTTAAAATCTTTACCGTGCCCACACAGGAAACAGAACAAGTGACGCCCCCCACGGCCTCGGCAAGCGTCGAACAGCCGGCCCCCGCAAACGGGGAGGCCCCCGCAAGCGCACCCTCACACCCAGCCACCCAAAGCCTCGCGGAAACACTGCGCGCATGGATCAAGGAATTCCTCCAATTCGGTCTGGTCGGCGCAACCGCATTCGTCATCGACATGGGGCTCTTCAACCTGCTCCAACACGGCCCCCTCGGCGTCCTTGCCGGCCACGCAAACACCGCCAACGCCGTGGCTGCCAGCATCGCAACCATCTACTCGTGGATCATGAACCGAGTGTGGACCTACCGCGGACGCACCCAAGAAAACGCCGGACGCGAGGCCTTCCTCTTCTTCTTTGCCAACCTCTGCGGCATCGGAATCACGCAATTCTGCCTGCTATTCAGTCACCACATTCTGGGATTGACTTCGCCGCTGGCAGACAATATTTCCGCCTATGTCGTGGGCTTTGCTCTGGGAACGGCATTCCGTTTCGTCTTCTATCACTACGTCGTTTTCACCGGAAATTCAACGAAGTAAGCGTCGACGAGGCCTCGCCCCCAAAGCCGCACGCCTTCCGTACGCCCGGGAGTAGCCGGGTAATTTTCGCCATAAAAGCACCGTCCTCCCTTCGCAGGAGTCCCGCCTCGGACGTAGAGTCGAAAGGTGAAATTGACGAATCTGAAGCACATTGATGACACCGCACTGGTTTTTGAGGGCGGTGGTATGCGCGGCGCCTTCACAGCAGGAATTGTCGCCACTCTGATCGAAGAAGGAATTGACTTCCCGCACGTTTCCGGGATTTCTGCGGGTTCGTCGAACACCGTGAACTACGTGTCTCGAGATGCCAAGCGCGCACACGACACCTTCACCACTGTCGCAGACAGCCCTGAATTTGGGGGCTTCCGTCACTGGATCGAAGGCCGCGGCATGTTTAACGTCGATTACCTCTACGACGAGATCGCCCAGCCTGACGGCGACGCCCCCTTGGACCTCGATACCTTCCTTGCCAACCCAGCTGAAGTCCGGATCGGCGCCTTCAACGCCACTCGAGGCGAAGAAGTGTGGTTCACGAAGGACGATATGCGCACGGTGGAAGAAGTCGGACGCTGCGTGCGTGCCTCGTCGACTCTTCCCATCATCATGCCAACGGTCACAATTGACGGCGACACCTACGTTGACGGCGCTCTTGGCCCCAACGGAGGAATCCCCTTGGACGCACCGATGCGCGACGGCTACCGCAAGTTCTTCGTCGTCCTGACCCGCCCGCGCGACTTCGTTAAAACCCCGACGAAACCGGGTGTGTGCTCCGCGCTGCGCCTGGCTTTCCCGCGTCTTCCTTCCATTGCCGAGGCCGTGGCCCGTCGCACCGTCGCCTACAACGCTGCTCGCCGCAAGCTTTTCCAATTGGAAGAACAAGGGCGAGCACTCATCGTGACCCCGGGGGACCTGGGCATTGACAAGATGGAAATGAATGTTGATCGCTTGGAGGATGCCTACGATGCGGGTGTTGCTCGTGCACGCGCGGATCTTCCCAGGTGGGAGGCCTTCTTAGGCCTGTAAACCCTGAGCTTATGGGTGTGGGGCCGAGCGGAATCCGCTCGGCCCCACACCCATTTGTACTATCGCGCTCGAAACCTCATTCGGTGTCCCCTATTCGGTTGCAAGAGCCGCCGAAGGACTGACTTTTGCCGCTCGACGTCCCGGCAGCCACGAAGCAACAAGGGAGGCAAGCACCGCAATCCCTATAACCGCTGCGATTTGGATCCACGGGATAGTGATGAAAATGGTGAGTCCTTCCAAGGGGAGCGCCAGGATCCCGACGGCCCCGAAGAAGATTCCGAGTGCCGAGCCGATGATCGCTCCGGTTACCGAAATGAAGACTGCCTCCAAGGCGAGCATGGTTTTCATCTGACGCTTGGTTAGGCCAAGAGCGCGGAGCAGTCCGTTCTCCCGAGTACGTTCGGCAACGGAGAGTGAAAGAGTATTAGCAACACCGACAAGAGCGACCAGAACCGATACTCCCAAGAGGCCAACGACGATGAGCAGCATCTGATCGATCATCTTGGAGTACATTTCGCGCTCAAGCGCTGACCCGTTGACGGACAAAGAATTGTCGATCTTTGCGAGGTTCTTCTGAACGCTTGCCGCCGATACTCCGTCCTTCAGCTTGACGATCATGTCCGTCACGGGCGCTTTCGGATTGAGCTTAAGTAGGTTTGCTTCGCTTATTTCGTAGGTGCCATTGAAGTTCTTGGTGTATTTGCCTTTCAGGGTCAGGCATTTCCCCTCATTCGAGCAGACTTTGAGATCCTTGCCGTTCCAGGCTTCCATACCGACCAAGACAGTTGAGTCATCGATCTGCTCGACTTTCGAGTGGGCGACCGTCGAATAGTCCGGCTCCCCGAAAATCTGACTCTGTTCGTCGGCATCGCCATCGCCATTACCTGCGGGCGCCTCTCCTTCAAGCTTTACGGTGCCGTAGATTGAGTGGGCGGGAATGCTTGCAGCAACGCCCTCGGTTGATGCGACGCGTGCCTGAATATCACTGCTGAGTTCCCCAGCCGTGATCGTGCTGACGGAAAGATCGAATGGGCGGCGCTCATTGACCTCGTTGATGAGGGAATCTCGCATCGAAGACGCCCCGACCATCATGGTGACAACCAGGGTTACGCCAATGACGATTGAAGTTCCGGTTGCGGAGGTGCGTCCGGGGTTACGGACAGCGTTCTCGCGTGCCATACGAGCGAGCATTCCCGGCCACAGGCGACCAAAGAGTTTGGTGAGAGTGGGAACAATGACCGTGCAGATCAGCAGAATACCGATGAGGCATGCCATGGACATACAGAAGGACAGGGCGAACTTCTGCGTGGCGCTGCTGATCTTCAAAGCCGCAAGGAGGCATCCTCCACCGACAACGGCCAAGAAAAGGCCGACGACCAGGGTGAGGCGGCGCGCCGCGCGAGAAGAGGCATCGGCCTCGTTCACAGGAGAAAGTGCGGCGATCGGCGGAACTTGAGAGACCTCGCGGGCGGGCTTGCGCCCGACGAAGACGGTGAGGAGCGTTCCGAATGCCCACACGCCGATCGCGTAGGGGATAGAGAGCGATGCGACAATCGAAAGAAAATTCTCTCCCTCGACCATATGTCCCAGGCCGAAACCGCCAACCAATATTCCCAAGATCACGCCGATGAACGCCGAGATCGCGCCAATTGCGTAGGTTTCACGCCGAACAAGTGAACGCACCTGCTGAACGTCCGCACCGAGTGCACGCAGGAGCGCCAACTCGCGGCGGCGTTGCTGAAGAATGACTTTAAACGTCGAGGAGACAACAACCGAGGCGACAAGAATGGCAATCGCCGGGAAGATCAACGCGATCGCGGTCAGGAGGGCCCCCGACACCTGAATCGTCTTGAGCTGTTGCTCAATTTCCGATGCGGCGCTTCGGACCTTCACTCCATTGACGGTGCTGAGATTCGACTCGAGAGTTTTCACCCAGGTGTCCTGCTCGGCTGCACTCGGGTTCCCGTACTTGTCCCCGGACAGGTTCGTTGCCACGCGGATCTGACCGGTCGGTCCCATGCCAACCGCCGAGGTGAAGCCCTCGGTGGTCACATACGAAGCTGCTGTGATATTTGACCCCGAGTCGTAGATCCCGCTGACCGTGAAATCGTGCGCGCTCTCTGTCCCTTGGGAAGTGAGAGTGAGGGTTTCGCCCACCTGCAGGCCCAGTTCTGTCGCCGAAGTGGAGGGGATCGTGATTTCCGAGGCCGTGGCCGGGGCTTTCCCCTGCGTGTACTTCAGTGAGAGGAAAGGGTCCGGGAGGAGGGGAGAGAGGAAGAAAGCCTCTCGCTCGTCGTGGGCCTTGCCCATGAGGGGGTATTGCGTGGAGATGCCGACGGCTGTGACTCCCGGAATTTTCTCGATCTGAGACGTCACCGAGGCGAATTGCTGGGTAACGCTTTCGGGGGTAGGTTCCTCGGCGTTGTCGTCGCGGGAGGGCTCGATGGTGACAAGTGCTGTCGTGCCTCGATAGGCCTCGCGAATGCTTCGGGTGAGCGCCGAGGTCGTCGTGTTCGTGAAGAGCAAGGTCACGATGATGAAGGCGGTGGAAATTGCGACGGCCAGGCCGGTTGAGAAATAGCGGCGACCGTGGGTGCGTAGATTTGCTCGAAGCAGAGTGGATGTTGAACTCACCGGTGTCACCTCAGTGCAGCGTTGAGTTCGTCTTCGCTGGCCTCGCGAAGGTCTGAAACGATTGCGCCGTCGCGGACAACCAGGACGCGGTCGGCATAGGAGGCTGCGTGGACGTCGTGGGTCACCATGATGACGGACTGGTCGAGTTCGTTGACTGCTCGGCGCAGTAGGCCAAGAACTTCCTTGGAGGAGTGCGAATCGAGGTTACCGGTCGGTTCGTCTGCGACGATGACTGCGGGGCGGCTCATGAGTGCGCGGGCAACGGCGACGCGCTGCTGTTGGCCACCCGAGAGCTCGGAAGGCCTGTGGCTCAGGCGTTGTTCCAATCCCAGTGAGGAAACGATGAGCTTGAACCAGTCCTCGTCGACTTTCTGTCCGGCGAGCTCTAGGGGGAGCAGGATGTTTGCCTGTGCGTCCAGGGTGGGGATGAGGTTGAAGCTTTGGAAAACGAAGCCGATCCGATCGCGTCGAAGCTTTGTCAATTGGCTGTCTTTAAGCGCCGTGATATCGGTATTTTCAATGAATACGGTTCCTGAGGTGAGCGAGTCAAGGCCGGCCAGGATGTGCATCATCGTTGACTTACCTGAACCTGAGGGGCCCATGATTGCGGTGAATTCGCCCGAGTAGAAATCGACACTGACGTTGTTGAGCGCGCTGACTTGGGTGTCGCCCGATCCGTAGATTTTGGACACGTGGGAGAGGCGAACAACCGGGGTTGCAGATGGAGAAGTATTCATGTCCTCTATCTTGCGCGCAGCGGTGTGCCCTCAACTATGGGGGGATGCCCCGGGTGTCCCCTGATTTTCCCCGGTAGTGACCCCGAGGCCGCAGTGTTCGTGCGCGGCTGCGGGTGGGAGCGCCCACACCAGCCCGACCCCAACGCCGGAGTTTACGCGTGCTGCAGGTGGAAGCGCCGCTTCCACGGCCTCGTTCCTAGCGCTGCCTCCTCCGAGCTTCAGCCCTGGTTGTTCGCGCTTTCCCCCAGCCGCAGTCCCCTGAATCGATTCACCGCTGCTGCGACATCGACGAGGCGTGGGCGGGCAAGGTGCCCCGGCAAAGAATGCGCACCAAACTTGGCGACAACGTCCAAGCCCTCAGAATTCATCGCACGCTCAAGGCGGGCTAAAAGCTGGTTGATATCCAACTTCCCATCCGCGTACGAGAAGAGTAACCCGCGCACCATCCACGCAATCGCCTCGGTCTGTCCCGGGTCAACAATCTGCTCCACGTCGCCCAAATCAAGGTGCACCTTATCCAAAGTGATCGAGGACAGGCCTGCAGCCTTTGTCTTTGCGCGCTCGGTTGCGCGCAAGCGAATGGGGAAACGAGGCTCGGTGGGAGCGCTCATGGGCAGGTCCTCATGGGGACGGGGCAAGCGTGAGACAACCTCGCGCGCACGATCGGTGACATCGATGCATCGATAGTGGTCCATCATGAGCACGCGATCAGCGTGATCGAGGTAATCGCCAGAACCCCCCATGACCAAAATCGTCGAGACACCAAGGTCGCGGTGAAGAGAGGAAATACGATCAACCAAGGGAGTGATCGGTTCCTTCTCTGCCTGGACGAGTTCGCGCATACGCCCATCGCGAATCATGAGGTTCGTTGCGCTTGTGTCCTCATCGATCAAGAGCAGGGGAGAACCCAGCTCAATTGCTTCGACCAAGGAAGCAGCCTGAGATGTCGATCCCGAGGCGTTTTCCGTTGAGAAACGCGAGGTATCAGCGTTTCCAGGCAGATGCGTAATAAAGGGAGAAACATCCACTCCCGTGACGGCGCGGCCATCAGCAGCACGGAGCTTCATCGCATTCGGTGCAGTGGCCACATACTCGCGGCCGTCCCCTGGGATATGCGCATAGACACCGCGCTGGATCACACCCAGCAGCGTGGACTTACCGTGGTAACCGCCGCCCACGATCACCGTAACGCCCGGCTCAACAGCCATCCCGCGGAGGGTGCCCGCATGGGGGAGCTCGACCTCGGCCTCGAGAGTGGAGGGGGAAGAGAAGGGGATAGCGTCCCCGAGGGGGAATTGGGAAACCCCGCTGCGACGCGCAAGGACCGAACCGTTGGCGACGAAGGATACCCAGCCGCGCTCGCTCAAGATGGACTGGAGCGCACAGTAGTCCTCGTAGACCTCGATGTGGTGCAGGAGGTCTTGGCGTTCGCGCTCAACTTCGGGGATATCGCTGAGGTAATCGAAAGTATCTTGGACAGCATCAGGGATATCGAGGTCGAAAATCTGCGCGGCGCGGCGGCCCAAAATCGTGCGACCGCGCGCGGGCATACGCACCTCGAAGCGAAGTTCAACGCGGTCCGGTTTGACCGTGCAGGCGCTGCGCTCGAGGATCTCAACGCTGGGTGACATGACCTGAAGGTCACTGAGGCGCCTCTCGCGAAGCGAACGATTAAAGGCGCGAAGGAGGTAGTCCGCGCAGGCCAGGCGCGCCTCGGAAGAAGAAATCGCAGCCTGAGGGAGACCCATTTCCTGCGGCGTCGAAATTGCGCGCACCTTCGAGGGCGGAGCATAGGGATCGGCCTGGATGCGGTCGATAGACAGGGAAAACCTGCCGTAATCCCACATTCCGAGGACTGACTTGTATCCCGGGTAGGAACGCCCGTCGAGTTGATGAAGTGCGCGAATGAGATCGCGGTCGCTCCCGGTGTGCTTGCGGTACTCGGCGGTCGAACTCTGTCCGGGAATTCGCGCTGAAGGTGAAGAATCGCGAGGTGACATGGGTGATCAGCCGACCGCTGCGGAGATGGTTGTGACCGCGTAGTAGATCAGGTAACCGGCCAGGCAGATGTGGATGACGGTGCCGATCACGCCGAGAGTGCGCGCAATCAGTGCCTGCTGGTAGGCGCTTTCGGGGATCTGAGCGGCGCGTGCGCGCCTGATTGCCGTGTTTGACCAGACCCACGCCGGAATCGTGCCGAAAAGACCGATAAGGAACAGGCCGAGGACCGCGAAAACCATGGGGCCCGTGCTGGGGATGCTCTCGGCCTGCATGCTCGGCGAGGTGGGGTTGTAGGTGAACTCTGGGGCGCCGATGGGTGCTTGAGGGGCGAAGACGCTGGTTGCCGAGGCAGCGAGAGGTGCGGATGAGCTCTGCTGGGACGCGTGCGGCATGCTGAAGCGATCGCTCTCGGGTGTGCCCCAGGGGATGTTGGCAGGAGCCTGCGGCGTGGCCCCTGGTGTTGTTTGTGAGCCCATTGGTGCGCTTGGCTGCGCGTTGATCGGATCGCTCTGTTGCGCGCTCAACGGGGCGCTTGGTTGTGGCCCTGCTGAATCCTGCGGCGCCCGAGGCGTCGGCATGTTCGGCGGCTGGAATACATTGGGCGCTTGAGGATCTGGTTGCGTCATGTCTCCATCATAGGCAATGGCATGAGGTCCAGGCGCGTTCCAAGCGTCCTATGCCTGTCCACTGCTCCTGCCTGCGCCTGCCCGGCCATGCCTGTTCCTGCTTGTCCAGGTCTGCTCCTGCTTGCTCCACATGAAGTCGGTGTTTGTCACAGGTTATGCCCTGTGTCTTTTCCCGACTTCGTGTGACTTTCCGAGGCCGAGGTCAAGGACCGAAATTACGGGGGGGTATCCCGCATCCGCAGTCGCACACCCACGCACCCGCACAAATACAAAGCGGGGGCCGGTTTCCCGACCCCCGCTCTACCCGATAAACGGGCTCAACGTCACAGCATGCAGGACACGCAGCCCGAAACTTCGGTGCCTTCCAGTGCCA
>ERZ773196.506-NODE-506-length-24595-cov-7.598533_pt1 | contig 24595 bp, 16 predicted proteins | sample MGYA00581009_ERZ773196 | MGnify/ENA primary metagenome ERZ773196 (study PRJEB29015, sample SAMEA2738162) | human oral metagenome | biome: human oral; feature: human-associated habitat; material: saliva | place: China | collected 2243 ... | reverse complement strand
CTGGCTGCGCGGGTCCTGGAAAACCGAGCCGACCATCTTTCCGATGTCTCCGATTCCCATCTCGCGCGTTTCCGTTCCGCCGACTTTCGCCGTTCCTTCCAGCTCGCCCTCGTAGAAATGAGGGATAAGACCATTTATAAGCCGTGCGACCGTGGTTTTCCCGCAGCCACTTCTTCCTGTCAGGAGCACGAACTCGCCTTCATGAATATCCAAGTCGACGCTGTGGATAGCATTGCTGCTCTTTCCCGAGTATCGGAATGTCGCCTTGCCGAGAGCTACATGCGCAGAGGCGTTCATGCCCGACCTTCCGTCTTGGCCCCCTGCTCCCAAAGGGTCCGGTAGTAGCCTGCGTTCTCCTCGAGAAGCTGCTCGTGGGTGCCCCGCTGAACGATTTTTCCCTGCTGCATCACAATTATCTGATCGGCAGAGCGAATGGTACTTAGATGGTGTGCCACCACAAGCACCGTACGGTTTTGCGCCAGCGCAGAGACTGCCCTCTGCATGAGCACCTCGTTAACCGGGTCTACGTTGCTTGTCATCTCGTCGAGAACGAGGATGGGGGCGTCCTTCAAGAATGCCCGCGCGACGGACAGCCTCTGCTTTTGGCCGCCCGAGAGACCCACACCGTTCTCCCCGATAGGTGTCTCGTAGCCCTGGGGGAGCGACATCACAAACTCATGGATGCAGGCTTTCTTGGCCGCCTCCACCACCTCCTCATGCGTCGCGTTTGCCTTTCCGATGCGAATATTCCCTTCGATGGTGTCGGCGAAAAGCCGAACGTCCTGCATGACGACGCTGATAGAGGCCAGAAGGTCATCGTAGGGAATGTCCCTCACGTCTACGCCGCCGACACTCACACTTCCCGCGTCCACATCCCAGAACCTCAGCAGGAGGTTGGTCAGCGTGCTTTTGCCTGATCCGGACTCGCCCACGAGTGCTGTCATAGTGCGTTCGGGGACCGTGAAAGTCGCCTCGGATAGCTTGAACGAGTTCCTTCCGTAGGAGAAGCGCACTCTGTCGAACTCGATCGAGTGCGATAAAGGCACATGCGGCTCCTCGGGCTCTGGGACGGCAGGCGCGTAGACGATCTTCTCTATCCTGCGGAAGCTGTCCCTCACCTTGAGGTAGTTCATCCAGTGTGACTCCATGGCGAAGAACGGCTTGTAGAACTCCACGCTTGCAACGATGAAGCCGATATAGACGAACAGGGGTAAGGAGCGATTCAGCATGAGCAAGGCGCCGCCTGCCGCCATGACCACGAAGGCGAGATCCGCCGTAAAGCTATAGGCGGACAGCACGAGCGCCTTGTTTCGCGAGGCTGCCTTGCTGCTCTCGCCGAAGTTCGCCACCGTTGCCTCGAGCCTGCGATCGAGAGCCTCACTTTCGGCAAAGGCCTTCAGCAGTGGGATGCCCTTCACGTACTCTACGAACAGGCTTGTCATGTCTGCTGCGTCGTCGCCACATTTGCCTTCGAGGACCTGCGCCTTTCTCAGTCCCGCCGTAAGAAAGGCCAGTGCTATTGGCAGGGTCGAGATCATGAGTAATGCCATACGCCAATCGACGACGATTGCAGCTGCGAGCAGGATAGCTGCGACGATGAAGTCAGCTGCCATTCTCGTCCAGAGATGCCCCACCACCATCTCCATGTTGTCAATGTCCTTGTGGACGATGTCGCCAATCTCTCCCAGGCGCTCTCCCGTGTAGAAGCCGAGGGAGAGCTTTTTCAGACGTCTGACGATGGCAATTCTGATTTTCAGCACGAGATTGAATCCCGCGCAATGCTTCTGCTTGTCGGCCACGATGCCGCTTGCCCCTTTGACAAGGAGAAGGCAGATAAGTTCTATCCAGTAAGGAATGAGGTCGGCAGATCCAGCAAGGACCGAATGGATTGCTGCGAGAACGACGAAGGCCATCGCCACACTTGAAAGCGCGTAGATCGAGAAGGAGACAATGCTTATGACCATCATGCGTCGGCCGACAGGAGTCATCTGCTCAAGAATCTCCCTTACCATGATGTAACCTCCTTGATGTCCCAGTTGTCCACCTGCTTTTGCTTGTCGACCATCTCCTGATAGAGAGGACATGTACGCATGAGGTCTTCGTGGGTTCCGGAACCAACCACGCGTCCTTCCCTCATCACCACGATTTGATCCACCTCTCGAATGGCGTTCAGGTGGTGGGCGATGGTCACGACAGTCTTATCGCGGGACAGGTCGTCTATTGCCTCCTGGATGAGGGCTTCGTTCTCGGCATCAACTGCGGCTGTCGCCTCGTCGAGAATGATAACGGGGGCGTCTTTCAGCATCACTCGGGCGATCGAGATACGCTGGCGCTCTCCACCCGAGAGCTGGATACCACCCTCGCCGACAACCGTCGCGTAACCCTGCGGAAGCTCGGAAATGAAGTCGTGGATGCGCGCCCTCCGGGCCGCCTCGACGACCATCTCATGTGTTGCGCCCGGCCGGCCGATGAGTATATTCTCCTCGATACTCTGATTGAAGAGGAAAACATCCTGTTGGACTATGGAGAAGAGGCTCGATACCTGTCTTTCGGAAAGGCGAGACAGGTCTCGTCCACCCACAGTGATATGTCCGCTGTCAGGTTGCCAAAATCCCATGATTAGGCTCGCGAGCGTGCTCTTCCCGCATCCCGAGGAGCCAACGAGCGCGTTGGTGCTTCCCTTGCGGAACACGAGGTCGATCGAGTCGAGGGCCTGCTTCCTCTCGTTGCCACATCCATCGCTCTTTGGGTAGGAGAACGAGACTCCGTTTAGCTCGATGTCTCCCATGCGAGGCTCCTCAGAGTCCTTGATAGGGTCTGCGGCCTCAACGCCCAGCACTGATTCGATGCCTGTCATCGCCTGGTTGAACATGAAACGATAGTGCTGCAGAGTCGCCGTCTTGGCCACCGAGGAGGTGAAGGCCGCGGAGAGCACCATAGACAAGATGAGGCGTTCGATGGATATGCTGCCCGTGGAGAGAAGCCATGTTCCCACGATCAATACGAGCACCGTCCCAGATTCCATAAACAGGGCGATGAGTGCCATGGGGACAGAGACGTCGTTCATCGAGCCCGTCGCCCAACTCACGTAATCGCGTGCCGCCTCGATTGTCTCTTCCGTCTTGCGCTCTTCCTTTCCAAATGCTTTGATGACCGCTACGTTGGCAACGTATTCCATAAGACTGTTCTGCATACGGGAGGCGTACTGGGCTACTATCTCGAAGCCCCTCGCCCAAGCGGGGGCCGCTGCCTTCTTCACGAGCCACATGAGAGGCAGGCCCGCCAACATGCACAGAGCGAGCCGCCAGTCCACTGCGAGCATGAAGATGAATGCGGCGGCGGGAAAGAGGGTGGCCGAGGCCGTTTCAGGTAGCCCATGGGCAAGGTATACCTCCACTTGCTCCACGTCGTTGCGCATGACGTTCGCAAGGTCCCCTGGCCTTCTGATCTGAAAGAAGCCGAGAGGGAGCTTTTTCAGATGACGCACGATGCGCAGACGAATGTCCGTTAGGTACGAGTACGCCACCCGATGTGCCTTCCATGTTGCCGCGAACATGCATGCCGCTTTCCCCGCCACGCATGCCGCCATCGCTACAGCGGCGCAGGCGATCGCCAAGGGCGAGAGGGTGCCATCCAAAAACAGATGGACGAGGTAGATTACGAGAACCGTGGGCACGAGCCCAAGGATCACCCTGGTCAGAAGCATGGCATTAGAGAGCCGACTTTTCGCCGTCATCTCCCTGGCTAATTCCCCTTTGCCCTTCATAGAACCTCTCCTTCAATACTAAATATAGATTCGATATTGTAAGTAGATTAAGGCCTATCTCAGTTCGACTAGACTAACTATATCAATATTGAATTAAAATTCAATATTGAATGTCAGGGTATCTGAATGGGGTGACAGGAAATTCTGTCACAGGGAGTTTACTCCTTCGTAATAGCACTGGGCGATGAGCGCAAGCATCTCACGAGCTTCATTTTCACTGCTGTAGTGGCGGGCTACCTCCATTAGGCTCTCCACGAAATTGCTTGCTAGTACGTGGGTGAGCAAGTCTGGGTAGCGCAGAACTGCACGTTCGTTCATCATGTATCGGATATGCCGCTCGATGCTCTCTACGAAATCGTCCTTCGCATGCTCATAGGCGGTACCCTGGCTCTTGTCAATTAGGATAACCAGCAACTTGTGATGGGTCAGCATGTTGAGCAGGGGTCCCTCGGCGGCAATCTGATACCTCTCAGAGGGCGTATCCGCAATGATAGATTCTTCTTCACGTGCAATCCGGTTGAAGTCGAAGGGAGCAGACAAAACAACGCCCTCGAATAGCTTTTCCTTGTTTTTGAAGTACGAGTACAGCAGGCTTACCGACACGTCTGCGAGCTTCGCGATGTCCTGCAACTTCGCGCTACGGAAGTCCTTCTCGTAGAACACCTGGACGGCGGCTGCAAGTATGCGCTCGCGCACCTCTTCCTTGAGAACCTGCATGATTTTATCCTCAAATCCTCTCAAAGCTGAATATTAATTCAGTATTATTTATTCTAAGCAACGCCGAACGGATGTCAAAGAGTGGAAAGACGGTAAACCTCACATCGGCATGCCTACTGAAACTGAAAGCTCCCATAGAGCCTATTCCGTTTTTCGTTGCCTGCGCCCCGATGCATGTCACAAAAAAGAAAACCGCAATAGCCGAGGAGGCGACATGGCGAGGACAACGGCAACACTCTGTTCGTGATGGAGCCCGTGCAAAAACCCGTCCTGCCACAAAACGTCTATTCCGTGGCAGAGGTTGCGAGGCTGCTGGGGTCAAGCCGATTAAGATCTACCACTACGCGAAAGACGCGATAATTCCCCTTCCCCTGAGGAAGTGGCAACGGCTCACGCAGGTCTTTCATTATCCTGGAGGAGCTCATCGACTGCCTGTGTAATATGATGATGCCTATTAATATAGTTCAGCAATACAGCGTTAAGGCGAGAAAAGAGCAGTTAAACTTACTTATCACCGTACGCGATTCGGAAGTAATCCAGCGTTGCTTTAAATCTATCCTGGGCTGTAAGGCACGTATCAAGAAGAGAGCCGTTCTCCTTATCCCACTTAGAGAGTCCGCGATAGTAGAAAGACTTCATATCATCAGAAATGACAAACGGAACAACATCATAAGCAAGGCATTCTTTGAGCATGATCAACCTGCCGACACGCCCATTGCCGTCTTGGAATGGATGAATGCGCTCAAAGCGAACATGGTAATCAACAATGTCTTCAAAGGAATGTGAGCTGTTTGAGTTATAAGCCTTTAACAGCAACTTTATCTCTTTAGCAACATTTTCTGGAAGAGTGGTTTCTCGCCCACCAACCTCATTTGGTAGGCGTTTGTAATCTCCAACAGCAAACCAGTCCTGTACAGAATCTGTAGTTCCCGTTTTCAGAATACGGTGAAGTTCTTTGATAATGCCTTCTGTGAGGGTATCTTTTGCATGATCAATCACGTAATCGATAGCGCGGAAGTGATTCTGAGTTTCTACAATGTCATCAACGTGAACAGGGTTTTCTTCAACACCGATAGTTGCCGTTTCAAAAATCATGCGCGTCTGATCAAGGGAGAGCTTGCTCCCCTCAATGTGATTAGAGCTGTAGGTAAGCTCAACCTGGAGCTTATGGTAAATGCCGCCTTTTATTTTTGAGGCCTTTTCTTCAATCAAGCGCGAAAGCAGCGGACTTGTTAACGACGCTTTGGCATTTTTTCGAGAAGGTTTTACGGCATCGGCTGGTATGTTCCAAGTTTTTCCCACGAGAAAAGCGCCTGGTACGCGACCTGTTGCACAATAATTGCGAACACTTCTCTCAGATATACCCCAGAGCTCAGCAATTTCTGCTGCAGAAAGAAATCCCATCGAGCTTCACCTCCCTATCGGCAAAAACTGACGAGATTATTATAGCAAAGGAGACTATTTATTGCCGATATCGGCAATAAACATAAGAACTTGCATGAGCTTTGAGTTATCTTGCAATTATTTTTCTACTATTTGTCATGAACATTATCTGTGAACATCAATCAATTCCAAAATAAGAGTTTCTGCAGTATTGCAGCAGTCCTGAAGATTGATTCCTTTTGCATACGGATTCTTCCTCACGTTCGTCAACCCCCTTGTGCTTGCATAACCATGTCGCCCTCTTTTCGTCTATCTTGAGAGGTACTCGAATAACCTCTCAAGGAGGTAACTCTGCATGAGAGCTTGTGCGGGAATACTCGCCTCCTTGACCATCTTATTAATATATGCCTTGAGCTGTGTCTCATTCCTCATCCTCATAATAGTATATCCAGTTAATTACTGATTTCTTCTCAACGCCGAACCTTCGTGCATACTCGACTAGCTTCACTTCATCTCTCTTTGAACCTTTAACATAGCTACTTTGTTTTTCGTCCTTCTGGAAACACGGCGGTGCACTATGACGTACAATTACAATGTATTGCACATTGCAAACATTAGGATGGACGATATGGGCTACGCCGATATGATCCGCAATGACGCGAATTCCACCGACATAAGGGAGTATCTGGTGAGTGGCAACCAGACCGCCATTACCATCAGGATTCCCGACACGCTGCGAGATGCTGCTAAAGAGGCAGCCGCGTTAAAGGGCACGAGCCTGAGCGCCTACGTCCGTGAAAGCCTCATCAAGGAGCTCACGAATGGCAGATAGCGAGCAGAAGTACAGCCTCTCTTTCACGAGCATCGGCGCCCGCAGGCTCGAGACCGTGGAAGTGGCCAGGGCCTACGTCGACTGCCTTGATTGGACCGAGGTCAGGCGGCGTATCGTCGAGGAGAACATCATCAGCCTCAACAAGGAGAGCACGCGCAAGCGCGTGGGCAGCGAGCTCGTCAAACGCCTCAAGATGCTCGACACGGACGAGATGGCATTCTTAGCCGACGCCGTCGACGACGACCAGCTCGCCATGATTTGGGTCGTCATCTGCCGCACCTATTCCGTCCTGCGCGCGTTCTCGGCCAACGTCGTCGCCGCGCGCTTCTCCAAGATGGTGCCCGACGTGCCGCGAACGGCGTGGACGGCATTCGTCGACGAGGAGGCGATAGACCATCCCGAGCTTGCACGCCTTACCGACAAGTCGCGCAAGCAGCTCGAGATCAGGGCTTTTGGGATGCTCCGCGAATGTCGCCTCCTCGACGACGACTACAACATAACCCCGCTCTATCCCTCGCCCCGCTTTGCGACGCTCGTTCGCGAGCGTGCACCGTGGGACATCGAGCTATTCCCGAAGGCAGGTGTCCTATTGTGACCCGGAAGTTCGAGCATATCGGAGCTCCCGAAGCGCGCTCCTTCATTGTGGAGCGCCTCTCCGACGACGCCCTGCTCGGCCGCAAGGGCTTCACCATGCGGCAATCAACCTACGTCCTGCCTTATCCGCCGTCCCAAAGGTCTTATGCTCGGGACCTCGTGACGGCCGTCTGTGCCGACGACCTGCCCAACAGGGGCGTTCGCGCCACACAGGTGAACCTCTACGACATCGTCCTCGACTACCTGGATTCGCAGGGCATGTGGGAACCCCTTTGCGAGGCAGAGCAAGCCGCCACGCGGGATGAGCTGATCATGATGCTGCAAGACACCATCAGCGTCACAAGCGTCATCAAACCCGCCGTCGAGAGGCTCATCGGCGAGGTGGAGTGCGACATCGCATTCATCACGGGCGTCGGGGAGACGTTCCCCTACGTACGCACCCACACGCTGCTGGGCGAGATTAATACTGATACACCGATCGTGCTGGTGTTTCCCGGCGAATACCGTCAGAACGCCGACGGATCGACCTCACTTGACATATTGAACATCCCCTCTGACGCGAACGGCGGCTACTACCGCGCCACGAACGTGTTCGACCTTTAGGAGGCAATCCCATGAGATACGAGGACATGTACGAAAAGCCAATCGACAGGCCAATCGACGCGGTCGTGAAGGCCTCCAGCGTCGAGTACCTCGCCAACGAGCTTGACGAGTACGTCATCACCCCCGAACTCGCGGGCCATCTCGGCCGCTTCTTCGACGAGTACAACGACCCCGACGCCACTGGCAACGGAGCGTGGATTGCGGGCTTCTTCGGCAGCGGCAAGTCTCACTTGCTGAAGATCCTCGCCGTGATCCTGGAGGACCAGGAGGTCGCTGGCAAACGGGCCATCGACTACATCCTGCCCAAGCTTGAGGACAACCCCGCGCTGCGGGGCGCCATGGAAGAGGCCCGCACCCGCCATCCAAGCGAGTCGATCCTCTTCAACATCGACATCATCGCGCCCAACCAGGGCCGCACCGAGGCGGGAGGTCTCCTTGCCGCCTTCATCAAGGTATTCAACCGCCATTGCGGCTACTTTGACGGCGACCAGCAGCATATCGCCAAAATGGAATATGACCTCGATCGAGAGGGACTGCTGGACGCATTCAAGGCGAGGATTGAGGCGGCAACTGAAAAACCGTGGGAAGACGTCCGCAAGGCGGTGCTCCTTTACGGCACCAAGATCACCGCGGCTTTCGACGAAGTGTGCGGAAACGAGCCCGGAACCAACGGCAACGTCGTAAGCTACTACCAGCAGACCTACAAGCCCGACATCCACGCCTTCGCACTGCGCGTAAAAGAATACATCGATGCGCACGGACCCGGGTTCCGCTTGAACTTCTTCGTCGACGAGGCCGGCCAGTACATCGCCAAGGATTCAAACCTGATGACTAATCTGCAATCCGTTGCAGAGGAACTCGCCACCGTGTGCGACGGCGCTTCATGGGTGGTTGTCACCAGCCAGGAGAACATGGAGGACACCATCGGCCAGATGACCGACAGGTCCGCCAACGACTTCTCCAAGATCCAGGCGCGGTTCAAGGTCAAGATGCAGCTCACGTCCAAGGACGCCAAGGAGGTCATCAAGCAGCGTCTTCTGGCCAAGAGCCGCGATGCCCTCCCCGCCCTGGACGCAATGTACGACAGGTACAAGGACGACTTCCCGGTGCTCTTCGACTTCGCCGATGGCTCGAAGCGCTACGTGAACTACAGGGACGAGGACGATTTCGTGGACACGTACCCCTTCGTGCCCTACCAGTTCGAGCTCTTCATCTCCGCCATGCGCGGGCTTTCCGACTACAACGCCTTCACCGGCAGGCACCACTCGACGGGCGCGCGCTCGATGCTCGGAGTGTTCCAGGAGGTCGGCGTCGAGCTCAACCGCGGAGATGGCTCGACGGAGGGTCAGGACCTGGCGACGTTCGACTCGATGTTCGAGGGGCTTCGCAACTCGCTGAAGAGCGAGGTCTACGGCGCCATCAGCACCGCAGAGACGAACCTCGCGAACATGCCCATAGCCATCCGCGTCCTGAAGGCGCTCCTACTCGTGAAGTACTGCAAGGACTTCAGGGCGACCTCGGGCAACCTTCGCGTGCTGCTGTACGGGTCCTTCAAGCAGAACACGGCGACGCTCGAGCAGGAGATCAAGGACGCGCTAGCCGAACTCGAACGCCAGCTCTACATCCGGCGAAACCCCAACTCCAACGTCTACGAGTATCTCACCGACGACGAGAAGGACATAGAGAAGGAGATACGCAACACGGAGATACAGACCTCGGACGTGCGCGACAAGATCGGCGAGGCGTTCAAGGACATCGTAGGCGCTTCGCGCGCAGCATACGAGAACGGCGCTTTCTCCCATGCTTTTCCCTACAACCTCAAGGTGAACGGCGACGCCATCGGGCGCGGGGGCAGCGATCTGACCCTCGACATCGTGACCGACGCCCCCTCCGGCATCGCCGACATCCCCGCCTCAAGCCCCAAGACGCTCACCGTCGCGCTGCACGATCCCAACGCGTTCCTCAACGACGTCGCCATGTTCGTGAAGACCAACAAATACGTGAACCAGGCGAGCGGCACAGGCGAGGTACGCGGAACGATCATCTCCGATAAGAGGGCGATGCTCAACGGGCAGTCGCGCAAGCTCCGCTCCAACCTGGAAGGATTGATTGGGGAAGCCCGATTCTACGTCTCCGGGGTCGACGTCACTGAATCCGTGAGCGGCACGGGAAAGACCGCGGTCGAGTGCGCCATGGGCGAGCTCGTGCGGCGCAGCTACACGGGCTTGCAGCAGATCACGCAGAACTACAGCGACAGCGACGTCTACAACAGCTGTCTGCCCGCCCAGACAATCATCGATCTTCCCCTGCCCGAGTACGCCCAGACCGTTCTCAGCTGGATCGGCCTTATGGGCTCGGGCTGTTCCGTCACCGTCGGCGGCGAAGGCACGGCGAGCCTGACGGCGCATTTCACGAAGGACGAGTACGGGTGGCCCGACGTCGCGGTCCGCAATGCTGTGGCGACGCTCTACGCCGCCGGCCGCATCGAGATCCGCAAGGCCGGAGCGCTGCTTGAGGGCGTCTCCCTCGCGCAGGCGCTCAAAACCGGCCGCGACATGGAAAAGCTCGTCGTCTCCAAGGTCGAGGCCGTGCCACCCGAGCGGCTCGCAAAAATCAAGAGCGCATACAGAAATCTCGTGGGCACCAATCCCGTCGGCGGGGACGCCAAGACCATCGCCGGCGAGCTGGCATCCCACCTCGAGCAGGAGGTCCCGACGTTCCGCGACGCCCATGGACGTGCCTCGGCCTATCCCTTCGCCGCGGAGTTCGCCGAAAAGGTCGGAAAGCTCGACCACGCGCGCGGCGCCGTGAGCGGCGACTGGAAATGGATCGTCGACCAGTTCCCCGAGAGCGCGGACAGCCTCACCGAGGCAAAGGCAGACCTCTCAAGGATGAAGCAGTTCATCGAAGGCTCGCAGCTCGCTGCCAAGTGGAACGAGGTCAGGGAGTTCGGCGAGAGCAGCCTTTCCGAGATGCGCGACCTCGGCATCGACGTCCCCGCCGAACTCGAGGGTGCGCTTGCGGTCGCGGGCGACCCCGAATGCTACAAGTCCCGCGAGATCCCCCGCGCGGCAGGCGCCGTCAGGCGCGCAAAGGACGAGATCGACCGTGCAAGGGAGAGCCTGCGCGCCGGCGTCGCCGGCGAGCTCAACGAATACCGCGCCTCGTTCGAGAGCACATGCGACCTCAACGCTCTGCCAGAGGAGAGCCGACGCACGTTCGCCGAGCTCTTCGAGCGGGCTGCGGGCAAACTGTCGGTAGAACGGTCGCCGCTGCGCATCCGGACCTTCCTCGAATCGTTCAAGAGGGACAATGCCGCGAGGATAGTCGCACTCCTGAACCCGCCCGAGCCCGAGTCCTCATCCGAGCCGGATGCCGCGGAGACCGATGAGACGGGCGGCAGCCCACAGCCCGAGCCCGCGCGTCCACAGGCACCCAGGACCTGCGAGCTGAGCTCCCTCCGCGTGGGCGCCTACAGCAGGCCGACCATTAAGAGCAGGCAGGATGTCGACGACTACCTCGAGGCGCTGCGCGCCGAGCTCGAGGCTAAGGTCGACGACGGAATCATCGTTACGAGGTAGGATAGTGGACATCGACACACATGAAATAGAGGACAGGATCAAGGGACAGTTCGACCTCGGCCACGCAACGCTGTTCTGGGAGGACGAGCCCGGCGAGTACGCCGAGATCGTCGATGCCCTCGATCTGGGCAACGGCGCGATCGTTGACGTGACCGGTGCAGAGCTTTCTAGCAAACGGACGATCCTTCGCGAGCGGCCGGCCCGCAGCCTCGTAATCTATCGTTCCGGCCCCAAGCCCCGCCCGCAGGATGACTTCCTCTACGACGTGAAACTCGCCGCGACACCCTTCACTTGCAAGATGGAGGGAATCTGGGCGAGCGAGTGCGACGTCCCCATGCCTCTCGCTGCCGTGCTTAACGAGCACGGCAGCTTCTTCAACTCGAAGGAACGCCGCGGCGCCCTCGCCGCAACCTCGCTTCCCAAAGGCGACGAACGCGCCCTGCGGCTGGCGATGCTCGCGGCGTGCGCGGGGTCGAGGGCCGAAGTCCCACGCGACGCCGTGCGCGACGTGGTGAAGAGGCTCCTCGTGGATCTCGGCCGCGGGCAGGGCAAGACCCTGCGTATCATCTGCGAATGCGGGCTCGCAGCGACGCTCTGGTCCGAGGTTCTCGAGATCGTGGGTTACGCCGCGCCCGCCGGCGAGGACCCGACGCCCGAGGACCTAGCCCTCAGAATGCTCAAGGCCCGTTGCGCAAACCTCGCACACGACGGTGCGCTCCTCAAGGCGGACGCCTCGAGGATACTCGCCGACCTCGCCGCAAACAGCCGCACCCGCGATTCGTACGACGCGCTGGCACGCGAGTACTCCGATGCTGTCAGCTCGTTGGTGCCGGCCGACAAGCGCACCATTGAAGCCGTCGGCACCAACGACGCCATCCCCGTCTTCGATGACTGGATCGTCGCCGACATGCTCGGCCGCGCCCTCGACGGCACGTTGCGCGCAGCAGACGCCCGCGCAGAGCTGAACTTGCGCCTGCACACCCACTGGTTCGAGGACTATGTCAGCCAGTACGAAGCCTTGGCCGCCGGAGCGGCGGCGCTCGAGAGAATCGAAGCCTACAAGGGCACCTGCATCGCCATGACGACGGAGAGGGACATCTTCGAGGCGTACCGCGCCGACTGGCACCGCGTTGACGAGGAGTACCGCCGATTCGTCGGCGCCATGCGCAAGGCGCCCGCGGGCTTCAAGAGAAAGGCCGGCGAGCTCGTGTCGCAGGTTGATGACGCATATGTCAAGTTTCTCGTCGACCTCACCGACCGATGGCAGCTGCACCTCATGGACGCAGGCACCTACCCGCCCGCGGACATCCCCTCGCAGGCGGATTTCTTCTACGAGAAGGTGGAGAAGGAGTTCCCGAGCGCAGAGGACGGCAAGCGACTCGGAGTCATAGTCTCAGATGCGATGCGCTACGAGGTCGGCGCCGATCTGGCGGCGCGGGTCGCCAGCGGAGCCTTGTCCTTGGGCCGGGCCCACGTGGGCGCGGACTGCGAGGCCATGGCCTGCATGTTGCCTAGCTACACCCAGCTGGGCATGGCCGCGCTGCTCCCGCGGGGACCCATGACGGTCGACCCGGCGACTGAAAACGTGCTGAAGGGAGGCAACGCCACAGACGGGCTCGCCAACCGCCAGAAAGTGGTGGAGGCGGCGATGCCGGGGGCGGTGCTCCTCCAGGCATCGAAGGTGTTAGAGGACGGTCTTCCACCCGTCGAGGACGCTCCGCTCGTGATGATCTACCACAACGCGATCGACAAGCGCGGCGACTCCCGCGACACCGAGGGCGAGGTCTTCGCCGCCTGCGAGGACGCCATCTCCCAGGTGGCGAAGATAGCCGGCGAGCTCTTGCGCGCCGGGTGCGGCAAGGTAATCGTGACCGCCGACCACGGCTTCCTCTACCAGGACAGGGAGGTGGAGGAGTTCAACTACGCCGCAGACGACGGTCTCTCGGACCTCGCCCATGTCCCCGGTCAGGACGTCAGTCACAGCAGGAGGTACGCCATGGGCACGACCCTGCCGAAGAGCGACATCCTCATCGAGTACTCCTCGGCGGAGCTCTCGCTCAACGGTGCGGGCAGGTTCGCCTTTCCCCGCGGCATCACGCGCCTTCGCCTGCGCGGCAGCGGCGCCCGATACGTCCACGGGGGCGCCTCCCTGCAGGAGAATGTCGTCCCGGTGGTGACCATACAACGCGTCGACAGCCGCCGCGCCGCGGAACGCACCGGCGTACAGGGCTTCCTCACCGGCAGGCACTCCATCACGGGTTCGGCGGTGACGCTCGACGTGTACCAGACGGAGCCGTGCTCCGCGAAGGTGAGTCCACTGACCGTGCGCGTCGGCCTCTACGACCCCGACAACGTGAGCCACCTTCTTTGCGCCGAGGAGCGGACGCTCGAGCTCGCGAGCACGGCGCAGGGCTCCGAGGAGCGGAAAACCCGCGTCACGCTCCATGTGACCGACGACGTGGACGATTGCGCCGTCGCGACATTGAGGATAAGCAGGCGCGTGGGAAACACCAACCAGTTTGACGCCGAGTGGGAGCAGCGGCTATCCGTGAACCGCGCGTTCGGCAACGACTTCGATTTCTAGGACGGCAGACATGGACTCCAACAAGATCAAGAACCTGGCCTTCGGCGCCCGCGACGCTCTGCGCGCCGAGGTCGCCGCTAGGATCGACGCCGTGCTCGAGCCTAACAGCGCCGAGCGTCTCGACCAGCCCGATAAGACCCGTCAGCTCGAGGCCGCCATCAGCGACAAAGGTATGGACGCCGTGGTCGAGTCGACGGCATACACCTGGTTCAACCGTCTGTGCGCCCTTCGCTTCATGGACGCAAAGGGTTACACGCCCGTCCCCGTGGTGACGCCGCGCCCGGGAGCGACCCAGCCTGCGATTCTCGCCGACGCCGCCCAGGGCGTGTTCGACCCCGACTTCGGCTTCTCGCGCCTAGTACGCGACCGCGTGCAGAGCGTTCTCGCCGGCGGCAGCGGCTCCGGTACGAATTGTACCGAGGCGGCCTATGGCGAGCTGCTGGTTGCGGTGTGCGACCGCTATGCCCAGGCGATGCCGTATCTGTTTGGCGAGGCGGCGGCGTCGAGCCTCGTCATGCCGCAGGGCCTCCTCGCCGAAGATTCGATTCTTGGCCGCATCGTCGAGGACATGGACGACGAGGAGTGCGAGACCGTCGAGTTGCTGGGCTGGCTCTACCAGTTCTATGTGGCGGAGCGCAAGGCGGAGTACAACGACAGCGGACGCAAGGCGACCGCGAACGACATCGCACCTGCCACGCAGCTGTTCACGCCCGACTGGATCGTTAAATACCTCGTGGAGAACTCCCTTGGGCGCCTCTGGATGCTCAACAACCCGGGTTCGTCGCTTGCGGACAGGATGGACTACTACATAGCACCTGAGGTCGAGACCGAGGACTTCATAAAGATCTACTCGCCCGAGGAGCTGACGCTCTGCGATCCTGCATGCGGTTCAGGGCATATCCTCGTGTACGCATTCGACCTGCTCTTCGAAATCTATCAGGAGGAGGGCTACTTCCCGGAGGACATCCCGGCGCTTATCCTGCAGAACAACCTCTTCGGCATGGAGATCGACGGCCGCGCGGCTGAGATCACCAAGTTCGCACTCGAGATGAAGGCGCGCGAGAAGGATCCCGAGTTCTTCGAAAAGTGCATCGACGCGAACGTGACGGTACTCGAGCCCGTCAAGTTCGAATCCGGCGTGCTTGCGGGCGCGGGCCCAATCGCGAACACGACCGAGCTCCTCGACGCCTTCGAGCACATGACCGAGGTGGGCAGCCTCTACGTGCCCGCACCCGGCGACATGGCCGCCGTAGACACCGCCATGGCGAGCTTCAGTGAGGATGATCTGCTCGGGATGAATATGCTCAGGAAGCTCCGCACGATGCAAGGCGTGCTCAAAGCCCTTTCGCGCAGGGTTGATTGCGTGGTTGCGAATCCGCCGTATTTGGGGAGTGGACATTTCAATGGCTATATGAGTGCCTGGACAAAGAGCAACTATCCTGATGAGAAGAGCGACCTGTGCACGTGCTTCATCAAGCGTGGATTTAACTTTGCAAAACCCAATGGCTATTCAAGCATGGTTACCATGCACTCATGGATGTTTCTTAGCAGCTATGAGGCAATGCGCGAGTTTATCGTTACAAACAAAACTATATGTACAATGGCGCACCTAGGGGCGCATGCTTTCGAGCAAATTGGCGGTGAGGTGGTGCAGACCGCAGCAACGGTGTTTTGGAATGCTATTGCACCTGTTGAGGGTATCTACTTTCGTTTGGTGAACGAAGTTTCTTCAGCGAGTAAACGGGATACGCTTATTGACGCAGTTGGAAACAAGAGCAGCCTCGAGCGATTTAAACGCAAAACAAAATCGTTTACGATTATTCCAGGTGCTCCTATTGCATATAACGCCAGCACCCAACTCTTGATGGTTTTCGAAACAGGTATTCCTCTTTCATCATATGCGGACCCTAAAACTGGTGTGGTTACTGGGAACAACGATTTGTATCTCAGACTTTGGTGGGAGATATGTGGCAATACCGCCTGTCTTGATGCTGACGACGTCAACGAGGTTACGCAATCAAAAGAGACATGGTTCCCTTGCCAAAAAGGTGGCCCATTTAGGCGCTGGTACGGCAATAATTACTACCTAATCGATTGGTTCAACAATGGCGAACACTTAAGGTCATCCGGGCTTTCTGGCACTTCGATACGTAATGAACAGTACTATTTTCATGAAGGGGCAACCTGGAGCGTAACTGGCTCCTCGGCTATGGCGATGCGTTTTTCTCCAGCAAGCCATATGTTCGAAACAAAGGGATCAGTTTGTTTTGCCAAAGAAGCAAGTTTCCTCCTTCAGCTTCTTGCCTATATGAACTCAACAACCGCTGATTACTTGCTAAAGAGATATTCCCCCACGATGGATCTTGGGCAAGTTACTGTTGGAAAGATGCCCATACTGAGCTTTCACGATAAAGAACAAGCGATTCGTTCTTTGACTCTTTCCAACATTGCTCTATCTCGTACCGACTGGGATTCTTTTGAAACCTCATGGGACTTCGAATGGCATCCACTTGCCCCGTCTGCACACGAACGCGCCGAGCGGCTCTCCTACGGCATGAGTTCCGATGCCCGTGCAGTCTCCGTTTCCCTTATCTCGGAGCGGTTTGTGCGTTGGAGCGTCGAGTGCGACAATCGATTCAACGAACTCAAGTCCAACGAGGAAGAGCTTAACCGCATATTCACACGCGTCTACGACATGGAGGGGGAGGTGCCCATCGAGGTGCCCGACGACAGGATCTCGGTACGCCGTGCCGATTTGGTCCGCGACGTGAAGTCGCTCGTCTCCTACGGCGTCGGTTGCATCATGGGTCGATACTCGACCTTCGCGCCTGGGCTGATTCTAGCTGACGCGCAGCAGACGGTGGATGACTTCAAGGCGAAGGTCCCGCGCGCCGAATTCCTGCCCGACGAGGATGCCATCCTTCCCATACTTGACGGCGAGTGGTTCGGCGATGACATTGTGGCGCAGTTCCGCAAGTGGCTCGAAGTGACCTATGGTGCCGGGACGCTCGATGAGAACGTGAAGTTCATCGAGGAAGCCTTGGGCAAGGACTTGCGCAAATACTTCGTGAAGGACTTCTACAAGGACCACTGCGCGACCTATCAGGTGACGGGCAGCGGAAAGCGCCCCATCTACTGGATGTTCGCAAGCCCCAGGGGAAGCTTCCAGGCGCTCGTCTACATGCATCGCTACACGCCGAGCACGGTCGGTCAAATTCTGACTAAGTACCTTCGTGAATACATCGAGAAGATCAACGCGAAGATCGGCCAGCTCGACCAGAGCGACCGCGCCGCTGACAACCGCCAGGCGGACAAGTACCGCGCGGTAGTGCGCGAGCTCACCGACTGGGAACGCGACGTCATCTACCCGCTGGCCAACGAGCGCATCGCCATTGATTTGGATGACGGCGTAAAGGTAAATTACAACAAGTTCCCGCATGCCCTTGTCAAGGTCACGGGCCTGAGCACTTGGAAGTAGGCCGCAAAGGAGGAGCTTTGATGAAAGATGCCGGACTGCTCGTTTCCGAGCTTGCGAAAACCACAACCGAGCTCGAGTGGGTGGAGTTCAAGACCAACAACAAAGACCCCAAGATGATCGGCCGCGACATCAGCGCGCTCGCGAACTCGGCCATGCACCAGAAGGCATCGTGTGCGTACATGATATGGGGTGTCGACGACGCAACACACGAGGTCGTGGGGACCGAGTTCGACCATCGCACGCTGAAGTGCGGCAACGAAGAGGTCGAGAACTGGCTTCACCACCAACTCTCGGACAACGCGTCGTTCGAATTCGTCGAAGGGGAATGCGACGGGCGCCGCGTGGTCGTGCTCTCGGTCCGGCCAGCCTTCTCCCACACGGTCGACTTCGAGAACGTCGCCTACATCAGGGTGGGCTCCTACACCAAGCCGCTGAAAAGCTACCCGGCAATAGAGGCCGAAGTATGGAACAAGATAACCAAGGCCGATTACGAGGCGTCCACGGCGCTTGAGGACGTGCCGCTACGCGGCGTGCTCGAGCTGCTCGACTGCGCGAAGTACTTCGAGCTGCTGAGACTTCCGCTGCCGCAGACCCAGGAGGAGATCGTACGCTACCTGGGCGAGGACTGCCTGGTGTTGAAGCAGGACGACGAGCGCTTCTCGGTAACGAATCTGGGAGCGCTCCTTCTTGCCCGCAATCTGTCCGACTTCGCCGGCCTTGAGCGAAAGGCCGTCAGGATCGTCAAATACGAAGGCACGGGACGGCGCGCAATTCTGAAGGATCGCGTTTCCCTCGTCGGCTATGCCAACGGCTTCGAGCAGACCATCGAGTACCTCCACGCCATCCTGCCGTCGAGCGAACCCATCGGCAACGCGTTGCGCACCCAGCAGGCCCCGTACCCTGCCGAGGCACTTCGCGAGCTCATTGCGAACATGCTCGTGCACCAGGACCTGACGACCTCGGGCAACGGCCCGCTCGTCGAAGTGTTCGACGACAGGGTCGAGTTCACCAACCCGGGCGCCTCGCTAGTGGAGCCCCTGCGGCTGCTCGACAACCCTCCCCAATCGAGGAACCAGCGCCTGGCCTCGCTCATGCGCCGCTTCGGCATCTGCGAGGAGCTAGGCACGGGCTGGGACAAGGTGGTCATGAGCTGCGAGGAGATGTTTCTGCCATCGCCGAAGGTGGACGACTACGAGAGCGGCGCGGGGAGCATGAAGGTCACGCTGCGCGCCCGGGTGCCCTTCTCGAGCATGCTGCCGAGCGACAGGGTCATGGCTGCATACTGGCACGCGTGCGTCTGCTACATGGAGGGCGCGCCCATGGGCAACGCGTCGCTTAGGGCCCGGTTCGGAGCGGACGAGCCGAGCGCCTCGACCATCTCTCGCCTGATCCGCGACACGGTGGACACAGGGCTCATCAAGCCCTACGACCCCAACGGCGGGAGAAAGTACATGACGTACGTCCCGAGCTGGGCGTGACGGCTTTATTTGCGCGCCATTTTCATACGGGACGACAATACGGTAGCGCTCTTGAAAAATGCCTGATGGGCGGCTTGCAGTTTCGATAGTTTTATTTGCGCGCCATTTTCATGGTGCGCAGGAAGGACCGTTTCGTGGACGATTTGGACAAGAAGCTCAACGACGTGTTTACGGGGTACGTTGTGCGCAAGGACCTGGTAAAGCTCGTGAAGGGCAACGCGGCGGTTCCGAGCTACGTGCTGGAGTTCCTCTTGGGGCAGAACTGCGCCACCGACGACGAGGGACAGATCGAAGCAGGCGTGGAGCGCGTGCGCAGTATCCTGGCCAAACACTACGTGCAGCGCGCCGAGGCGGGTGCCATCCGCAGCGACATCAAGCAGTCGGAGTACAAGCGCATCATCGACAAGGTGTCCGTCACGCTCAACGAGAAGCGCGACGCCTACGAGGCCACGTTCGAGAACCTGGGCGTGAACAAGGTACTGGTGAGCTCGGACACGGTGAAGAAGAACAGGCGCCTGATGGTGTCGGGCGTGTGGTGCATCGCGGACTTGGCCTACGAGCCCAACGAGGCGCGCGACGAGTCGCCCTATATCCTGATGAACCTGAAGCCCATCCAGATGAGCCGGTTCGACTTCGAGGGCTACGTGGAACGGCGCTCGTGCTTCACTGAGGACGAGTGGATCGACGTGCTGATACGCTCCATAGGCCTGGACCCCGCGCAACTGGGACGGCGCGCCAAGCTGTTCCAGCTTACGCGACTGGTGACCTACTGCGAGCGCAACTACAACCTGGTGGAACTGGGTCCCAAGGGTACGGGCAAGAGCCACGTGTTCAGCGAGTTCAGCCCGCACGGCATTCTCATATCGGGCGGCGAGGTGACGCCTGCGAAGCTGTTCGTGAACAACTCGACTGGCAAGATTGGTCTGGTGGGCTACTGGGACTGTGTGGCGTTCGACGAGTTCGCCGGCAAGAGCAAGAAACCCAAGGCCGACATCGTGGACATCATGAAGAACTACATGGCCAATAAGAGCTTCAGCCGCGGCATCGAGCAGGTGACCGCCGAGGCGTCCATGGTGTTCGTGGGCAACACGAGCCACGACGTGAGCTACATGATCAACCAGACCGACCTTCTGGACGACCTGCCCGCCATGTATCACGACCCGGCGTTCATCGACCGCCTGCACGCCTACATCCCCGGCTGGGAGATGGACATCATCCGCGGCGACATGTTCTGCAGCGACTTCGGCTTCATCGTGGACTACCTGGCCGAGGCGCTGCGTGCTATGCGGCCTATGGACTACTCAGGCGAGGTCAACCGGTTCTTCGAGCTTTCAAGCAACATATCGACGCGTGACCGCGACGGCGTGGTGAAGACCTGCGCTGGCCTGATGAAAATCCTGTTCCCCGGGCGCAACGAGACCGCCGAGGAGGCGGCCGAGATCATGGAGTTCGCGCTGGAGCTGCGCAAGCGTGTGAAGGACACGCTCATCCGTATCGACGAAACCTTCGAACGCGTGGATTTCGCGTACCGCCCCAAGGAGGATGGCGAATGGAAGCGTGCGGCGACACTTGAGGAGCTGGACTACCCGGCGACATATCATTCGCTGGACAAGGTGCCGTGGGAGGCTCCCGATGGGGATGGCAGAGACGTTGCGTTGGGAGATTTCGGTGAAGAGTCTGTTGGGCCATCGGTAGCGAATGAGCCCGTGACGGATAACGAGATTCGGAGAGCCGAAGGGTCGCAACCCACCACCGCGCCCGATCCAGGAGCGCGCTCTGCCTCTTTCGAACCGGCCGCAAATACGAGACCCGTTCCGAAGCCTGGGCACCTTGCGCTGCGCGAGAACCAGCGCGGAGTCTCCTACGAGAAGCTGTTCGGCGCGTATCTCGACGGGGCTCATGAAATAGAAATAATCGATCCTTACGTGAGGACGTTCCACCAGTGCCGCAATGTTATGGAATTGCTTGAAGTGGTCGTACGCCATTTCAAGTACGATGCGCCTTCAATCAAGGTACATCTGATTACGGTGCCCGACGAATACCCCGATTCGAAACAAGAGGACTATCTGGAGCGAATCAAGGAATCAATGATGCCCCTGGGGCTCGATTTCACATGGAAGATTGATGAAAGCGGAGCGTTGCACGCACGCCACCTCAAGATCGACAACGCGTGGGACATCTTGCTCGACCGGGGGCTGGATATCTGGCAGCGCTTCGACAGTAACGACGCCTTCAGCATAGAAGGCCGCATGCCCGAGATGCGCCGCGTGAAGGCCTTCGAAGTTACATATATGAAGGTTAGATAGATCAAATTGAACGAGAACTTCAATGTCAAAGATGCTTTAAAGGCGAAGTCTGATGAGCTGAAGACCGCGCTTGGCCTTCAGCTTGGACACCCTGTCTCGCAGGGTGATTTAGGCGAAGGAGAATGGCTTCGATTTTTAAACAGCTTTCTTCCGAAGCGCTACGCGGCAATGAACCGCCTCCCATTTCTTGGACATAAGAAATGGGAGGCGGTTCAGTGTCAGAGGGTTTTCTTAGTTACACATCAGTATCAAGCGCATAACTTATCAAGAAGCTTCAACGCACAAGAAAACTTAACAGGAAAAACCCATCATGAAGCTTTCAGCAGAAGTTAGCTTACTTGAACAACTACGGCGAGCGGTATGAAAGCAGCGGTCTGTGTCAGCGGGCTACTTGTATCGCAAAGATCTAACATGACGAGAAACCCGACATGCAGAAACTTTATCGGCAAAATTAAAAATACAGCTATCTCCAATCATACTTGCAATCATTGCAATGAAACTTGGGGTCATCTACACATACAACGCAGCCTCCTAAAATGACACGACCTTCTTCAATATCACGCTCTAATTGATCGTCCAGCAGTCGTAAACCCCAAAGATATTTTGCGACATTCGTACTATTACATTTAGGGCATACGGGGCTATTTGAATTTTGCTTTTTCATTGGCGCTCCCATCTCACGATGTCTGCTAAAAGACCTCATTTTTATAGAAATACTAGTCTACGTAATGACATAAAAAATACTGTCCACTGAAATGGACAGCATTTGAAATTGAGTATTTGCAGCTTTTAGCACACAGGATTGCCGTACTCACGCATCATAGCTTCACGGTTAATAATCCACTGCTTACCATACTTGCGGGCATCCACACCTGGAACTATCTTGCCGTACGCAACAGCCTTACGCAGAGTGGACTCACTTAAACCCCAGAGCTCGCTAGCATCCGAAAACGATATTAATCCATCAAAGGGCGTCGCAACCTCTGCTCCGTTCTCCCACAGCTCGTCGCAAGAGAGATCAAGGTCATCATTCCAGATAATACCGTAGCCGCCTTGATCAACCTCTACGTCTCTGAACAGCGATTCATCTTTCAGAAGCTTAAAAGCCGAAAAACGCCTCATGAGCAGAGCTACATCGTAGATTTTTGTGGTGCCGTTGGTAAACTGGACGCTCAACTTTAAGCCAGTCAGGGCAGAGACATCTTTTACCTTATGAAATTTCATAATCTGCCTCCTTTAGACAAGCGGATCGATCTTCTTAAATTCTTGCGTCTCCCACATATCAAGAAGCTCAGTTTGGTGAATCTCTATCCACTCGCGCACCATACCAGCAGCACGAGTCGGCAGACTACCATCAATCTCCTCACCCGAATTAATATCAAAAGCTGCAGTATCCTCACCATAAATCGCATGAATGTGCGGCGGATTGTGCTCTGAGCCCAAGAAATACATACGTATAACTATCCCGTAAAACCTTGCAAGTGTAGGCATCTGTATCCTTTCTTTTTTGATAAGTATATCACGATAACGTGATATACTCCATAATTCATTATTAATAAAAAGCTCCTCACATTATGCGCGAGGAACTAATTTGAAACTGTAGCTATATAAATCGCTGTTGAACTTTATTCCCACTCAATGATTAGAAACTATCTCCAGTTTGTTCCGGTTTCTCCTATTTACACCCAGTCTCTAAAATTGCAGCAAATCCATGAGGTCAAATTTAGGTCACGGTTTTTCGAGTCATCCGAGGCTCTTTCGTAGGTCACAGTAGGTCACGACGAACTGCATGCAGGAGCTAATGACCACGTGGACATTATATGTCAAGGGAGGACAGGGCAGAGGATCCCCACAGAACCCTCCCCTAGTAAGCTAGAACAGAGACTCGAGAATCCCCTTCTCTCTTTCATGAGAAAGCTCATGTTGTTCGGTTTGCTTGTAGTAGTTGCAAAAGCAGCCATAGCAACACGTGTCCTCATTGCGCGTGCAGTTCGAAACGATTCCGCTTTCGGTAACCACCTCGGGCATCAACGAAAAAGATGAGCGTTGTGAGCTTCTCGATGCTGTGGCAGATGCTGGAAGACCAGCGAGAGGCCTGGACCAGCTGTTTGAGTCCCTGGCGCACGTCGATCAGCTGGACCCGCTCGACGTCGAGGGGATTCTGGCCCTGAAGTCGATAAGTGAGAGGTGCGCCGAGCGCATCGGCGACGCCGCGCGAATCTTGGAGGCTCAGAACGAGGTTCTCTACGCCGAGGAATGGGCAAACGCCAAACCTCGCGAAAACGAGAGATAAGAACCCAAACGAAAACAGCCATCTAAGCCCAATCGGGGCTCCCCTCGCCGTCCACGCTCATATAAAGCCTGGACATCGGCTGTCCTCGCATTCCCAGTGCCACGGCGTACCGCTGCGTTATAATGCTGAAAACGCATTTGTATTGCATTTCGAGGGATAGGGGCGCAAATGCCCGACAGCTACAAGGAGCTCATTAAGAGCAACCCCCGACGAGACCGAGATCAGGAGCTTCCTGATGAACGGCACCCAGGTCTCCGTAACCCTGCGCATCCCCGACACCCTGTGCGATGCTGCGAAAGAGGAGGCCGCCCTCCGGGGCATGAGCTTCTCCGCCTTCGTGCGCACGTGTATGATATAGGATTATGAGCATGAAAATTTTTATGCAACAAATAAAAAATGTTAAGTGACAGGTTGGAAATTTATGGTAGATAAAGTAATAATAGAACAAAAAGACAAAATAATTACAATAAATTCCATTGCTCAATATATAGAGCAAGAAGGCGTTTGGGCTTTGTACGGCAGAAAAAAAGATGAAGACAATTGGGAATGCCTAAATGTAGGAAAATGTAAAGATGTTGGTAAAGAAATATTGTATGATTTAGGATGCCTGCATTATCTTCCCTTTAGAAATGATGGTACAAAGCCATACATTAATCAGTTTAAAAATGCATGTAATTTCAAGTACAAAAAAGGGCAACCACAAGAATACTTATACCCATATATTGCAAAAGAATATTTTGAACTGAAATTCATTTATATTCACGATAAGTCAGATTTAAAAGTAGAAAAAAAATATGCTGAAAAAAACAGGCCTATATTTTGGAGAAATGGTCGCCCATACAAGTCGACAACTTAAAATTGATTTATAGATAACATAGCAGCAAATTCATAATTTATTTAAACAAGATTTGCCTGAAACACCCATTTCCAAATAGACACAAAAAAGACCGAAGCTCATGCTACGGTCTAATTTTTTATAT
>ERZ773196.501-NODE-501-length-24660-cov-7.602967_pt1 | contig 24660 bp, 21 predicted proteins | sample MGYA00581009_ERZ773196 | MGnify/ENA primary metagenome ERZ773196 (study PRJEB29015, sample SAMEA2738162) | human oral metagenome | biome: human oral; feature: human-associated habitat; material: saliva | place: China | collected 2243 ... | reverse complement strand
CCGCCGCTCCCGCTCCCGCGCCTGCTCAAGCCGCAGCCCCGGCAGCGACACCTGCTCCGGCTGCCGCGCCTGCCGCCGCTCCGGCTCCTGTTGCCGCACCTGCACCTGCCGCTGCCAAAATCGACGAAGCCGCTTTCGCCAAAGCACACGCGGGTCCTTCCGCACGCAAACTGGCGCGCGAATTGGGTGTGGATTTGGGTCAAGTCAAAGGTACCGGCTTGAAAGGCCGTATCATGGGCGATGACATTAAGGCCTTTGTGAAATCTGTAATGCAAGGCGGTGCGGCGAAACCTGCTGCTGCCGGCGCATCTTTGGGCGGTGGTCTGGACTTGCTGCCGTGGCCTAAAGTGGACTTCTCCAAATTCGGCAATGTCGAAGTTAAAGAGTTGTCCCGCATTAAGAAAATTTCCGGTCAAAACCTGTCCCGCAACTGGGTAGTTATCCCGCACGTTACCGTTCACGAAGAAGCGGACATGACCGAATTGGAAGAATTCCGCAAACAGCTGAACAAAGAATGGGAACGTGAAGGCGTGAAACTGTCTCCGTTGGCGTTCATCATCAAAGCCTCCGTTTCCGCGCTGAAAGCCTTCCCTGAATTCAATGCCTCTCTAGATGGCGACAACCTAGTGCTGAAAAACTACTTCAATATCGGTTTCGCAGCTGACACGCCGAACGGCTTGGTTGTTCCCGTCATCAAAGACGTGGACCAAAAAGGTCTGAAAGAAATCAGCCAAGAGCTGACCGAATTGTCTAAAAAAGCCCGCGAAGGCAAGCTCAAACCGCAAGAAATGCAAGGCGCCTGCTTTACCATTTCCAGCTTGGGCGGCATCGGCGGTACAGGCTTCACTCCGATTGTGAACGCACCTGAAGTCGCTATTTTGGGCGTGTGCAAATCCCAAATCAAACCGGTTTGGAACGGCAAAGAGTTCGCTCCACGCCTGATGTGTCCGTTGAGCCTGTCCTTTGACCACCGCGTCATCGACGGTGCCGCCGGTATGCGCTTTACCGTATTCCTGGCGAACCTGTTGAAAGACTTCCGCCGCATTACCCTGTAATCCGAGCGTATTTCAGACGACCTTCGGCAAACAACCTGACAGGTCGTCTGAAAACAGAAGTCCGAATATCATTCAGAAAGATTAGACATGAGCTTAGTTGAATTGAAAGTGCCCGACATTGGCGGACACGAAAATGTAGATATTATCGCGGTTGAAGTGAACGTAGGCGACACCATCGCCGTTGACGATACCCTGATTACCTTGGAAACCGACAAGGCGACGATGGACGTACCTGCCGAAGTTGCGGGCGTAGTCAAAGAAGTCAAAGTCAAAGTCGGCGACAAAATCTCCGAAGGCGGCTTGATTGTAGTCGTTGAAGCTGAAGGCGCGGCTGCCGCTCCTAAAGCCGAAGCACCTGCTGCTCCTGTGCAAGAAGCCCCTAAAGCTGCCGCTCCTGCACCGCAAGCGGCGCAATTCGGCGGTTCTGCCGATGCAGAGTACGACGTAGTCGTATTGGGTGGCGGCCCTGGCGGTTACTCCGCTGCATTTGCCGCTGCTGACGAAGGTTTGAAAGTTGCCATCGTTGAACGTTATAAAACTTTGGGTGGCGTTTGCTTGAACGTCGGCTGTATCCCTTCCAAAGCCTTGTTGCACAACGCTGCCGTTATTGACGAAGTGCGCCACTTGGCTGCCAACGGCATCAAATACCCCGAGCCTGAACTCGACATCGACATGTTGCGCGGCTACAAAGAAGGCGTGGTTTCCCGCCTGACTACTGGTTTGGCAGGTATGGCAAAAGGCCGTAAAGTGGACGTTATCCAAGGCGACGGTCAATTCTTGGATCCGCACCACTTGGAAGTGTCGCTGACTACCGGCGACGTGTACGAGCAGGCTACGCCTACCGGCGAGAAAAAAATCGTTGCGTTCAAAAACTGTATCATCGCAGCGGGCAGCCGCGTAACCAAGCTGCCGTTTATCCCTGAAGATCCGCGCATCATCGATTCCAGCGGTGCTTTGGCTCTGAAAGAAGTACCGGGCAAGCTGCTGATTATCGGTGGCGGTATCATCGGCCTCGAAATGGGTACGGTTTACAGCACGCTGGGTTCGCGCCTCGACGTCGTTGAGATGATGGACGGCCTGATGCAAGGTGCAGACCGCGATTTGGTGAAAGTATGGCAAAAACAAAATGAATACCGTTTTGACAACATCATGATCAACACCAAAACCGTCGCAGTCGAGCCCAAAGAAGATGGCGTTTACGTTACCTTCGAAGGTGCAAACGCACCGAAAGAGCCGCAACGCTACGATGCCGTATTGGTTGCCGCCGGCCGTGCACCTAACGGCAAACTCATCAGTGCCGAAAAAGCAGGCGTTGCCGTAACCGACCGAGGCTTCATCGAAGTCGACAAACAAATGCGTACCAATGTGCCGCACATCTACGCCATCGGCGACATCGTCGGTCAGCCTATGCTGGCGCACAAAGCCGTTCATGAAGGCCACGTTGCCGCTGAAAACTGCGCCGGACACAAAGCTTACTTCGATGCCCGCGTGATTCCGGGCGTGGCTTACACTGCTCCCGAAGTAGCATGGGTTGGCGAAACCGAATTGTCTGCCAAAGCATCCGGCCGCAAAATCACCAAAGCCAACTTCCCATGGGCGGCTTCCGGCCGTGCGATTGCCAACGGTTGCGATAACGGCTTCACCAAGCTGATTTTTGATGCCGAAACCGGCCGTATCATCGGCGGCGGTATTGTTGGTCCGAACGGCGGCGATATGATTGGCGAAATCTGCTTGGCAATCGAAATGGGTTGCGACGCGGCAGACATCGGCAAAACCATCCACCCTCACCCGACCTTGGGCGAATCCATCGGTATGGCTGCCGAAGTGGCGCTGGGTACTTGTACCGACCTGCCTGCTCAAAAGAAAAAATAAGTGTATTCAGTCAGTTGAATTAAACTGCTGACATTGCATTTATCAGTCAAAGGTCGTCTGAATTTTTCAGACGACCTTTTCGTCAAACAGAATATTGTCAGTGATAGTGATTTCATTAACGATATAGTGGATTAACTTTAAACCAGTACGGCGTTGCCTCGCCTTGCCGTACTATCTGTACTGTCTACGGCTTCGTCGCCTTGTCCTGATTTAAATTTAATCCACTATATAATGAATGAACAAGAATGCGTGTCTAAGCTCCAAGTCAACCATTTAGTCATGCTTTAAAACAGCAAGCAAATGAGTTCGGTAGGATTTATACTGTCGGCAACTTGTCTCATGTTTATTCATCAACTATAAAACAAACCGTTTGAAGGTTGACCCCATACATTCAGACGTCGTCTGAAACATATCGCAGATTTTCAGACGACCTTTCCCCAGTTTTATCAGATACAAGAAATGATTTATGAACGAAATAACTCCGGATTCCACCGTTCCTGAAGCGCACAAACGCTCCATCCGCAGCTTTGTGTTGCGCCAAGGGCATATGACTGCGGCGCAGCAGCGTGCCATTGATACAATGTGGCCGCAGTTTGGCATCGATTACCAAGATTCTGTGTTGGATTTGAACCAGCGTTTCGGCAGCGACCGTCCCAAGGTGTTGGAAATCGGTTTCGGCATGGGTGTGGCGACTGTTGAAATTGCCAAGCGCCTGCCTGATACTGACTTTTTGGCGATTGATGTACACGGTCCCGGCGTCGGCAACATTCTGAAATTGATTGAAGAAGAACACATCGGCAATATCCGTGTGATGCGGCACGATGCGGTCGAAGTGGTGGAAAATATGCTTTCAGACGACGTGCTCGACGGCATCCACATTTTCTTTCCCGACCCTTGGCACAAAAAACGCCATAACAAGCGCCGCTTGGTGCAAACGCCGTTTGTGCAGAAACTGCTGCCCAAGCTGAAAGTCGGCGGCTATATCCATCTGGCGACCGACTGGGAAGAATACGCGCAGCAGATGCTGGAAGTGTTGAGCGGTTTTGACAATTTGCAAAATACCGCTGCCGATTACGCGCCCACGCCCGATTACCGTCCCGAAACGAAATTTGAAGCCCGTGGCAAACGTTTGGGGCACGGCGTTTGGGATTTGGTTTTCAAACGCATCAAATAAACCGATTGGAGAATCTCCCATGTTCACAGGTATCGTCCAAGGTGTCGGCGAAATCATCGCTATCCGCGAACCGTCCGCCGATTTCCGCACCCATGTCGTCAAACTGCCCGATGGGATGACCGAGCATCTGCAAATCGGCGCATCCGTCGCCAACAACGGCTGCTGCCTGACCATCACTCAAATCGACGGCGATACGGTCAGCTTTGATTTGATGAAAGAAACCTTGGAAAAGACCAATTTAGGTCGTCTGAAAACGGGAGATGCGGTCAATCTTGAACGCGCCGCCCGTTTCGGCGATGAGATCGGCGGACACGTCATGAGCGGGCATATCATGACGACTACGCAGATTACGCGGATAGAGCGCAGCGAGTTTAACCGCACGGTATGGTTTGCACTGCCGCCCGAACTCAAGCCCTATATTTTGAGCAAAGGCTTTGTCGGCTTGGACGGTTGCAGTCTAACCATAGGCGACGTTACCAATACGGAATTCAATGTCCACCTGATTCCGGAAACTTTGACGCGCACTTTGTTTGGCAGCCGGAAAGAGGGTGACGTCATCAATATCGAAATTGACCCGCAGACCCAAGCCGTTGTCGATACCGTGATGCGCGTGATGGCGCAGCAAAATCCTGCCACATCAGGACAATAGGGATATATATGAAACTTGCCGCCTTTTTGCAAAAAGCCTATTCCGTTTTGAACCGTCTTGATTTGGTGTTGCCCGAAGAACCCGGCAAAACCGACTGGAACGCTTTGGCATACCGTTGGCACAGCGTCGGCAAAAAAGGGATTTTGGAAAGCCTGCCGAATCCGCATACATTCCCGCTTGACCGTCTGGCTGCCGTCGGGACGCAAACCGAAAAGCTCAAACGCAATACCGAGCAGTTTTTGGCAGGCCGCTCCGCTAATAATGTTTTGATGAGCGGCTCGCGCGGAACGGGCAAATCCTCATTGGTCAAAGCCTTGTTACACGAATATGCCGAACAAGGGCTGCGCCTGATTGAAGTAGATAAGAGCGATTTGGTCAGCCTGCCCGCGCTGCTTTCCCTGTTGAAAGACCGTTCCGAAAAATTCATCGTATTCTGCGATGATTTATCGTTTGAAACCGGCGATGAAACGTATAAAGCTCTGAAAACCGCATTGGACGGCGGTTTGTCGCAAAGATGCAGCAATGTATTGGTGTACGCGACGTCCAACCGGCGCCACTTGATGCCTGAATATATGGATGAAAACGGCGGCACAACGGGCATACGCGGCGAAATTCATCAAAAAGAAGCTGTTGAGGAAAAAATTTCCCTATCCGACCGTTTCGGCTTGTGGTTGAGTTTTTATCCGTTCGATCAAAATGACTATCTTCAAGCAGTTGAAAATTGGCTGGGCGACTTCGGCGTGGATTTTGATGAAACGGCACGCAAGGCGGCATTGCAATGGGCACAAATGCGCGGCAACCGCTCTGGGCGTTCGGCTTGGCAGTTTGCGTGCGATTGGGCAGGGCGTTTGCCGGAACAACGGGTTTTGGATTGAGTTTTTTGGGGAAATAGGTCTGCCGTACTGAAATCTTCGGGAGGATAAGGGTAGGGAAAGCCTTTTCCGGTTCAATTTCTTTCGGCCGCATCGCTTTAAATCACCATATCGTTCAAAAGGTCGTCTGAAACAGGATTTCAGACGACCTTTTGAACGGACCAATCAGGAAAGCGATATGTCAGCGAAGGCAGGAAGAGAGCCAAATCTGGCGTTGGCGCGGATTGAGCAGGTGGTAGAAGCGGTGTTGGATTTCCAATTCTTCCACGGCGAAATCCATACTCGACAAGTAGCGGGTTTCGACATAATCGCGGGCGTTGTTTTGATCGAAATTATCTGCCGCAAGGATTTTCATAATGACTTGGCGGCGGTTACGGTCTGTGCGGACGAGTTTGCGGTATGCCTTGTCCGATGCCTGTTTGTAATCATTACGGATACGGCGCAAAGCATTGTGTTGGTCTTGCGTCAGATTAAGGGAGCGGATGTCGCAATTGGCTTGAAAATCGTCCAGCTTGATATATTGGGGGCCGGCGTGCGCTTGACCAACAGCCGTCAGCAGCGCAACCGATAATGCACAGAGGGGTAAATAAGATTTGAATCCGACAGACACAGCGTTTTCCTAGTTTCCGTAACCGCGCAAATATACCCGATTAGCGTGTGAAAGGCAGTATCCCTCCAGTTAACTTTTGTTAACCTCATATCTTTATTTTATTTCTGACAAAACATATCCTTAACCTATAATTATTTATGCATATGCTTACTTTTGTTAAATATTAACAATGCATAGTTAGTGTTGCGTGAGGCGTTGGTGGTAGAATATGAAAAATTATCTGTTTATCAAACCACACCATCCGACTGGATTTCTATGAACCACAATTTCCGTATTGCGCCCAGCATCTTATCCGCCGATTTTGCCCGTTTGGGCGAAGAAGTAACGAAAGTTATCGAAGCAGGAGCCGATTTGATTCATTTCGACGTGATGGACAATCATTATGTGCCGAACCTGACTTTCGGCCCTATGGTCTGCGCGGCGTTGAAGCCTTATGCCACCGTGCCGATTGATGTGCATCTGATGGTCGAACCCGTTGACGATCTGATTCAGACATTTGCCAAAGCAGGGGCGTCGATTATCACGTTTCATCCCGAAGCCAGCCGCCATATCGACCGCAGCCTCAGCCTGATTAAAGATGCGGGCTGTCAGGCAGGATTAGTGTTGAATCCGGCAACTCCCGCCTACGTTTTGGAAAACGTATTGGACAGGCTGGACATGGTATTGTTGATGTCGGTCAATCCCGGTTTCGGCGGACAAAGCTTCATCCCCCACACCCTTGAAAAAATCCGCCAAGTGCGGACGATGTTGGATCAGTACGAAGCGCAAAGCGGGCGGCACATCGCCATCGAAGTGGACGGTGGCATCAAAACCGACAATATCGCTGCCGTCGCGGCGGCGGGTGCCGATACTTTTGTGGCAGGTTCGGCCATTTTTGGCAAGCCGAACTATAAAACGGTGATTACCGAAATGCGCGGACAACTGGCGCAACTTGGTTGAGTTAGCTTTGAGGTCGTCTGAAAACAAATGTAGCGGATTTTGCGAAAAGCAAAATCATCATGTAGATATAGATTTTAAGGTTTTATTATGAAAAATTATTGGTGTCAAAAAAGTTTGAAATTTGTTGCGGTAGCGGTTTTGGCAATATCTCCTCTGACCGTGTCAGCGCATGGGATGCATAAGCACAAACCTTTATCGTTGGAAGAATTGCCGGAAATCTGCCGTCAATATTTCGCACGCGCAGACGAGTGTTATAAAAAGGCAGGCAAGAAAGCCGATTTTCAACGCAACAATACAAAATTTTTATTTCAATCGCTGCCTGCGGCAGATTTGGGACAACGGCAACGTATGTGCCAAATTGCGATGGATTCTTTTAAAGAGAAAACAAGCAATCTCCATTGCGAATAGAGGATTGCCCATCTTTTTTCAGACGACTTTTGTATGAAAACAGGCTGCACAAAACTGTTTTGTATGGTAAAGTCTGCTTTTAATAACTCGGCGGTTTAAAGCCGTCATTCAGGGGCTGTTTGAATTTAAAATCAGATTTGTTGGAAACGCTGCATCGTTTGCGCGGCGTATTTCGAGAAGCGGGCTGTGTGTCCGTCTGGTTTTAAATTCAAGCAGCCCTTTGCGTTTACAAAAACAGATAGAAGGTAGATTTCCATGCAATCTTGGCAGCTTCCCGAACATGTTGCCGATGTGTTGCCGACCAACGCCCGACAGTTGGAAAGCGCGCGAGAGCAGTTGTTAACTTTGTTCCGAGTGCACGGTTACGAGCTGGTACAGCCTCCGCTGATGGAATACAGCCATTCCCTACTGACGCACATTGACGCAGGTTTGTCTTTGAAAACCATTTTGGTGGTCGATCAGCTGAGCGGTCGGCAGTTGGGCATCCGCGCCGACATTACGCCGCAAGTGGCGCGTATCGATGCGCATCTTTTGTCCGCCAATCAAGGGATTAACCGATTGTGCTACGCAGGTCCTGTGTTGCACGCGCGGCCGGAAGGTTTGCTCAATATGCGCGAACCTTTGCAGGCAGGGGCGGAGATGTATGGTTTCGCTGATATCCGAGCGGATATCGAACTGATTGACCTGATGCTCAAAAGCATGAAGATTGCCGATATGGGCGAGGTTTTGCTGTCGTTGGGGCACATCGGCGTATTCCGCGCTTTGTCCGATGCGGCGCATTTGGATGTGGAGCAGTCCGCAACGCTGCTTGCGTTGATGCAGGATAAAGATACCGAAGCGGTCGAAGCGCAGGTTAAGGCTTGGAAGTTGGACGGTATGTGGGCGAAAGCATTTTCGCTGCTGCCGCGTCTGTATGGCGGACGGGAAGTGTTGTCCGCCGCGCGCGAACGATTGCCTGATCTGTCGGCGGTCGGCAGCGCGTTAGACGAATTGCAGGCAGTGTGCGATGCCTTCCCGAATCAGAAAGTCCATATCGACTTATCCGAACTGCGCGTCGACAATTACCACACGGGCTTGCTGTATGCCGCATACGGTTCCAATTTCCATGACGCGGTCGCACGGGGCGGGCGTTATGACGGATTGGGCGAATATTTCGGCCGTGCGCGTCCGGCAGCAGGATTCAGTTTCGACTTGCGCAGCTTTATCGGACGTTTGCCCGCCATTGAGCGGCAGCCCGTCGTCTTGGTCGATGCGGACGATGCCGAAGCGGCTTGCGAAGCAGTCGAAGCCTTGCGTGAACAAGGGCAGTGTGTCGTTGTCGACTACGGTATCGGACACAACGCTTCGGAAGAGGTTGCAGGTCGTCTGAAAAAGTCGGACGGCGTTTGGCAGGTTGAGAAAATTTAAATACCCATTCATAGCAGATTAAAGGCAAATCAGGGCAGGGCGCAAAGCCGTCTTGGTTTGAAGTTGATTCACGATAATTTTTTAATATTAATAGGTTATATGGCTATGGCTAAAAATGTTGTAGTAATCGGCGCCCAGTGGGGCGATGAAGGCAAAGGTAAAATAGTCGACTGGCTGGCGGAAGAAACCAGCGGTGTCGTGCGTTTCCAAGGCGGCCACAATGCGGGTCATACTCTGGTCGTCGGCGGCAAGAAAACCATTTTGCGCCTAATTCCGAGCGGCATCCTGCATGAAAACTTGGATTGCTTCATCGGTTCCGGCGTTGTCGTATCCCCCGAAGCATTGTTGGGCGAAATCGACGAGTTGAACGCAGCAGGCGTGAAAAACGTTGAAGGTCGTCTGAAAATCGCCCCGACCTGTCCGCTGATCCTGCCTTACCACATCGCGCTTGACCAAGCCCGCGAAGCATCGCGCGGCAAAAGCAAAATCGGCACGACCGGTCGCGGCATCGGTCCAGCCTACGAAGACAAAGTGGCACGCCGCGCCATCCGCGTTGTCGATTTGCTGCATCCTGAAAAACTGCGTGAAAAACTGGATGCCATCCTCGCTTATTACAACGTTCAACTGCAACATCTGCACAATGCCGAGCCGGTTAAAGCAGAAGATGTGATGGCGGTTATCGAAAAAGTCGCGCCGCGCATTACGCCGATGATTACCGACGTATCCCGCGTGTTGAACGAGAAAAACAAAAACGGCGAAAAACTGCTGTTTGAAGGCGCACAAGGCACGCTGTTGGACATTGACTACGGCACTTACCCCTTCGTTACCTCGTCCAACTGCTTGGCGGGAGCCGCTTCCGCAGGCGCAGGCGTAGGTCCTCAAATGCTGGATTATGTTTTGGGTATCGTCAAAGCCTATACCACGCGCGTCGGTTCAGGCCCGTTCCCGACTGAATTGTTCGACGAAGTAGGCGCAGGTTTGGCAGAACGCGGACACGAATTCGGCTCCGTAACCGGCCGCGCACGCCGCTGCGGTTGGTTTGATGCCGCCGCGTTGAAACGCTCCATCCAAGTCAACGGCATTTCCGGTATGTGTATCACCAAGCTGGACGTAATGGACGGCATTGAAACCATCAATATCTGCGTCGGCTACGAATTGCCCGACGGCAGCAAAACTGACATCCTGCCTTGCGGTTCCGATGCGGTAGAAACCTGCAAACCGATTTACGAAACCATGCCCGGCTGGAGCGAATCCACTTTCGGCGTGAAAAGCTATGACGCATTGCCTGCCAATGCCAAAGCATATTTGAAACGCATCGAAGAAGTCTGCGGCGCACCGGTAGCCATCGTCTCCACCGGTCCAGACCGCGAAGAAACCATCGTTTTGCATCATCCGTTCGCATAAGGGTTTGATTGTAAAAGGTCGTCTGAAAACTTGGGTTTTCAGACGACCTTTTTGTATTGATAACCGATTTACCGTCAATCCAATCACTCTGCTTTCGTTGCATTTTTTATGAAAAGAATCGTCTGAAAAATCGACTGCGGTTTTCAGACGACCCCTTGCTCAATCCAATCACTTGCACACGGCGGATACTTTGATTTCGACCGCCCATTCCGGTTTGGCGAGTTTGGCTTCGATACAGGCGCGGGCAGGGGCGCGGCCGGGGGCTGTCCAGGCATCCCAGGCTTCGTTCATGGCGGCGTAGTCGTTTATGTCGGTCAGGAAGATGGTGGCTTCGAGGATGTGTGCCTTGTCGGAACCGCATTCTTCGAGCCAATGGTCGATTTGCGCCAAGACGTTTTCGGTTTGGGCTTTGGCATCGGCTTCGGGATTTTCGGGAACCATGCCGGAGAGGAAGACGAATCCTCCCGCGCAGACGGCTTCGGAGTAGCGTTCGGTCGTACCGAGGTATCGGATATTCATTTGATATTCCTTGAGGTTGAGGCGCATGGGGCATTTTGTCCTGTCATCGGATTTCGGTTTGCCGATTGGGTCGGAACAAGATGACGGGTATTGTGCAGGGGCTTATGGTAACATTCAGCTTGATTGTCTGCCACAGCAGGCGGGCTGTTTTTGAAAAGATGCGGAAACTATTTTTACGCGTCATTGTCATATTGAGTTTAGGTCGTCTGAATAATATTGGAACTGCATCATGAGCAAAAATACCGATTATCCGGTTACTTCTGCCGTCCGTTTCCTGCGTACACATAAAATTGATTTTGAGCCTTATATTTATGTTTATGAGGAACACGGCGGGACAGCGCAGTTTGCGGATTTGTTCGGCGTGGACGAGCATCAGGTGGTCAAAACCATCGTGCTGCAAAATGAAGCGAAGAAAGGGTTGGTTGTCGTGATGCACGGCGACAAGCAGATTTCCACCCGCAATCTGGCGCGCGATTTGGGTATGAAACACATCGAGCCTGCCGATCCGAAACAGGCAAACAAATGGACGGGCTATCTGGTGGGCGGGACGACGCCCTTCGGTATGAAAACCCAGTTGCCTGTTTATGTTGAAAAAAGTATTTGGGATTTGGACAAGGTTTATATCAACGGCGGCAAGCGCGGATTTATCATCGGTGTCAGTCCGCAGGCTCTGCGGGCTTTGAATCCGCAGGATGTACAGGTCGCCGTCTAAAGGGATGCAAAACGGTTTTTAAGTCGGGAAACGCAGATTCGGGCAGATTTGAAGGTTTTATAAAAAGAATGCAATGCCTGATTTTATATCTGTTTTTATTCTGCCAAACAGCCTGTTATCGTGACTTAACGGATCGGGCTTTGGCAAACACAAACCAAAGAGGCACACCCTAATATGGAAAACCGTAATTTTTATGAAATTCTCGGCATTTCGGCGGATGCGGATATTGCAGAAATCAGAAAAGCCTATCGCGATTCGGCAATGAAATACCATCCCGATCGTAATCCCGGTAATCCTGATGCGGAAGAGCGTTTCAAGGAAATCCGTCAGGCTTACGATACGCTGGTCAATCCCGAACGTCGTGCATGGTACGACGAGTCGCTCCGTGAATTCAGCGGCAGAAACGGGCAGACTGCAAGCCAACAGACCGGTAGCGGTAATGCATCAGAAGCACCGCGCCAAGACGGCGACCGTACTTACGTAATGGCGATGTATGCCCTGTTTGCGTTAGGTTTTGCCACCTTCGTCATGCCGGTTGCCGGCATCATTTTGGCGTATGTAAAACGAGGCGACATGGGCGACTCGGTTTATAATAACCACGCAGACTATCTGATTAAAACCTTCTGGGGCGGTCTGGTGGGATTTATATTGAGCAAAATCACCGCGTTTATCGGCATCGGCTACGTGCTGCTGTTTTTGGTATCGGTTTGGTTTGCTTACCGACTGGCGGCAGGTTTTATCAAGCTGACGAATAACAAGCGTATGCCTTTGGATACTTGGTTCTAAGCGCAATTGCCGCTTTGCTTTCAGACGACCTTGGCATTTAGGGGTCGTCTGAAATTTTTGTATGGCTCGTTTGCGGGAAACTAAATATCAAAACAGGACACAAAGAAAGTCGTCTGAAAATTTGTCCTCGCATCCGACACACTCAATCAAAGGAAAAACATGATTTATTTATTGGCAAGCATACTGTGCAGCGTGTCTGTATCGGTATTGCTCAAATTGGCGCGTAAGAACAAAATCGACGTCGCACAGGCGGTGGCGGTGAACTACATCGTCGCGGTGGCGTTGACGACTTGGGTGTTGAAACCCGATTTGAGCAATCTGAAAGCCTTTTTGCCGACTTGGTGGTTGTTTGGCGCGCTAGGCGTGTTGCTGCCTTCGGTGTTTGTGATTATGGGCAAGGCGGTTGACGCGGCAGGTATCGTCAAGTCTGATGCGGCGCAGCGTTTGTCTTTGATATTGCCGATTATTTCCGCGTTCGTCATTTTTGGCGAAGCCTTGACCGAAGGGCGGCTGATAGGCATTGTTTTGGCGTTTGTGGCTTTGTTCTGCCTGTTGTGGAAAGCCGACGGCGGCAAGAAATCGGGCGGATTGGGTACGCAAATTACGCTGCTCGCGGGCGTTTGGGCGGGCTACGGCATCATCGACATCCTCTTCAAACAGCTTGCCAAAAGCGGTACGGCGTTTTCCGGCAACCTCTTGGTCGCCTTCAGCCTCGCCGGTATTTTGATGTTCGGCTATCTTTTCTCCCAATCGACCAAATGGACGAAAGAAGGCATTATCGGCGGTATCGTCTTGGGAGGTTTGAATTTTGCCAATATCGTTACCTACATCACTGCCCACCAAATGATGAAAGACAACCCGACGCTGGTCTTCGCAGGCATGAACATCGGCGTCATCGTCTTGGGTACGCTGGTCGGTGCAATGGCGTTTAAAGAAAAAATCAGCAGCATCAACGCCGCAGGTATCAGTGTCGCCGTCTGTGCCATCGCCTGTTTATTTTACTGGCCGCAGATACGGGGACTTATCGGTATGTAAGCATGTAAAAAGGTCGTCTGAAAAAGGTTTCAGACGACCTTTTACCTTTTGGGTGGGAGTGTTTTTCCTGCTTTGATAACAACGGCGCATTTGCAGCTAGACAACCCACGCAAAACGGTCTAATGTTCCGCCTGCATATGCACATTACTTGATAAACCAACGAATGAGAAGGTAAGAGAAATGACTGTCCGTATCGAACACGATTTGCTGGGCGACCGCGAAATCCCCGCCGAGGCGTATTGGGGCATCCATACTTTGCGCGCGGTGGAAAACTTTAAAATTTCCAATCAAAAAATTTCCGACGTGCCGCAGTTCGTCCGCAGCATGGTGATGGTGAAAAAAGCGACTGCGCAGGCAAACGGTGAGCTGGGCGCGGTGAAGCCCGAAATCGCCGCCGCCATCGAAAAGGCTTGCGACGAAGTGTTGCTCAAAGGCCGCTGCCTCGACCAATTCCCGTCCGACGTGTATCAGGGCGGCGCGGGAACTTCGGTCAACATGAACACCAACGAAGTCATCGCCAACCTTGCTTTGGAAATATTGGGCTACGAAAAAGGCCGTTACGACATCGTCAATCCGATGGACCATGTGAACGCCAGCCAGTCCACCAACGATGCGTATCCGACCGGCTTCAGGCTGGCGGTGTATTACAGCGTCGGCGAACTGCTGGAAAAACTGGCGTTGCTGAAAGACGCGTTTGCCGCCAAAGCCGATGAGTTTAAAGATGTTTTGAAAATGGGACGCACCCAGCTTCAAGATGCTGTTCCGATGACGGCGGGGCAGGAGTTTCAATCTTTCCAAGTGTTGCTGGAAGAAGAGATTTTGAATCTGGACCGCACGCGCGCCCTGCTGTTGGAAGTCAACTTGGGCGCAACCGCCATCGGCACGGGCGTGAACACGCCGAAAGGCTACGCGGCTTTGGCGGTGAAAAAATTGTCCGAAGTCAGCGGCTTGGATTGCAAATTGACCGAAAACCTGATTGAAGCGACTTCCGACTGCGGCGCGTATGTGATGGTACACGGCGCATTGAAGCGTACGGCGGTGAAATTATCGAAAATCTGTAACGACTTGCGCCTCTTGTCGTCCGGCCCGCGTGCCGGTTTGAAAGAGATTAACCTGCCGGAAATGCAGGCAGGCTCGTCGATTATGCCCGCCAAAGTCAACCCCGTGATTCCCGAAGTGGTCAACCAAGTCTGCTTCAAAGTCATCGGCAACGACACCACCATCACCTTCGCCGCCGAAGCGGGGCAGTTGCAATTAAACGTGATGGAGCCGGTCATCGCGCAATGTATGTTCGAAACCATCTCCCTCTTGGGCAACGCTGCGGTAAACCTCGCCGAAAAATGCGTCAAAGGCATTACCGTCAACCGCGAAATTTGCGAACGTTATGTGTTCAACTCCATCGGCTTGGTCACTTACCTGAACCCGTATATCGGTCATGAAAACGGCGATTTGGTCGGCAAAATTTGCGCCCAAACCGGCAAAGGCGTGCGCGAAGTCGTACTCGAACGCGGCCTCTTGAGCGAAGCGGAACTTGACCGCATCCTGTCGCCCGAAAACCTGATGAACCCGCATTTGTAAGGTAGGGCATAAAGAAAAGGTCGTCTGAAAGCCTATGGACAAGGTTTTCAGACGACCTTTGTTCGATGTATCCTTTCATTATGTTTCACGGTATTAAGGGAAATTTTCAGACATATTCAATTTCCTTGATTAGGCTGTTATCCGCTTTTTCAGACGACCTCGGGTAGGTAACTGATGAAGCGGATACATACCTGCGGGTGAGGCGTCGGCAGAGCTTTTAAGCCGTAAGCCCGATGGAATCAGCCGTGACGAACAGGTCGTCTGAAATCCCGTTTTCTGCAAAAAAGGCCACATCATGAACACCGTTTCCATCCAAAACCTTTCCCACCGCTACGGCAAGACTCTTGCGCTTGACGGTGTGTCGCTGGACATTCCGAAAGGCGCGACGGTCGGTTTGATCGGGCCGGACGGCGTGGGCAAATCGACGCTGCTCTCGCTGATGGCGGGTGTGAAGGTGATTCAGGACGGACGGGTGGAAGTGTTGGGCGGCGATATGGCGGACAAGGACGTGCGGCGGGATTTGTCGCACCGCATCGCCTTTATGCCGCAGGGTTTGGGGCGCAACCTGTATCCTACCTTGTCGGTGTATGAGAATATCGATTTCCACGCGCGGCTGTTTGGTTTGGACGGGCAGGAGCGTACGCGGCAGATTGCGCGGCTGATGGAGGCGACCCGCCTTGCGCCGTTTTCCGGCAGGGCGGCGGGCAAGCTCTCAGGCGGGATGAAGCAGAAGCTGAGTTTGTGCTGCGCGCTGGTGCACAGCCCGGATTTGTTGATTCTGGACGAACCGACCACGGGCGTGGACCCTTTGTCGCGCCGCCAGTTTTGGGCGTTGGTGGACGATTTGCGGCGGGAACACGCGGGCATGACCGTGATTGTGGCGACCGCCTATATTGAAGAGGCGCAGCGTTTCGAGCGGCTGCTGGCGATGGACGCGGGCAGGCTGCTGGAAAACAAGCCTACCGCCGACGTGCTGGCGGATTACGGCACCGACGTGTTGGAAGAAGCCTACGTCAAAATGCTGCCGCCGGAAAAACAGCAGGGTTCGGGCGGTTTGGACATTACGCCGTTCGTCCCTGATCACGATGCGCCGCCCGCGATGGAAGCGCACGGGCTGACCAAGCGTTTCGGCGATTTCACTGCTGTGGACCATGTCAGCTTTACCATTCAAAAAGGCGAGATTTTCGGCTTTCTCGGCAGCAACGGCTGCGGCAAGTCCACCACCATGAAAATGCTGACCGGCTTGCTGGAAGCGACCGAAGGCACCGCCACGCTGTTGGGCAAGCCGATAGACGCGGGCGGCTTGGACACGAAAATGCGTGTCGGCTATATGTCGCAGGCGTTTTCGCTGTATGAAGAACTGAGCGTGCGCCGCAATCTGGATTTGCACGCCAGACTCTACCAGATGGGCGCTAAAGGTGCGGCGGCGGTGGAAGAAGCCCTGCAACAGTTTGATTTGGCGGACGTTGCCGACACCGCGCCCGCATCGCTGCCGCTGGGCATCCGCCAACGCCTGCAACTGGCCGCCGCCTGCCTGCACCACCCCGAAGTATTGATTCTGGACGAACCGACTTCGGGGGTCGATCCCGCCGCGCGCGATATGTTCTGGCGGCATCTTCTGAAACTCTCCCGCGAAGACAAAATCACCATTTTCGTTTCCACCCACTTTATGAACGAAGCCGCCCGCTGCGACCGCATTTCCTTTATGCACAAAGGCCGCGTGTTGGCGGTGGGCACGCCCGCCGAACTGGCGGCAAGGCAGAATGCGCCGGATTTGGAAGAAGCGTTTGTGCAGTATCTGATTGAAGCGGAAGGCGGGGAAGGTGGGGAAAGGTCGTCCCGTCAGGAGGCTGCACAATCTGAAAGTGAACAGCGCGAGTTTCGCCAAAATACAGACGGCGTGCGTGAACCAAGTTCACACACCCTACCGGCGGAAACTCCGACCGTAGGGTGTGTGGCACAAACCACACTCGCGGAAGGGGGAACGGATGACAGGCATTCTGAATTTTCAGACGACCTTCAAGGAAAAGATACAGGGTCGTCTGAAACCCGAAACGGCGTGCGTGAACAAGGTTCGCACACCCTGCCGGCGGAAACTTCGGCCGTAGGGTGTGTGGCGCAAGCCACGCACGCGGAAGTGGCATCGGATGATAGGCATTCTGAACTTTCAGACGACCTTCAAGGAAAAGATATAGGGTCGTCTGAAACCCAAAACGGCGTGCGTGAACAAAGTTCATACACCCTACGAGACAACCCAAACACCCAAACCTTCAAATACCGCTTCTCCATGATTTGGACCTTCGCCCGCCGCGAAGCTAAAGAACTCCTGCGCGACAAAATCCGCCTGTTTTTCGCCGTGTTCGGTCCGCTGATTATCATGGCGTCGGTATCGTGGGGGATTTCGTTTGACGTGCGGAATCTGAAATTCGCCGTTTACGACCGCGACCAAACCGCTGCCAGCCGCGAGCTGGTCGAATATTTCGACGGTTCGCGCTACTTCCTCCAACAGCCGCCGATACAGTCCGAAGCCGAAATCGACACCGTGCTCAAAAGCTCCGGCGCCATATTGGTCATCGATATTCCGAGCGGTTTCGGGCGTGATTTGGCGCGCGGGCTCAAACCCGAAGTCGGTTTTTATGTGGACGGCTCCATGCCGTTTAACGCCACCAATATCCGCGGCTACATCGGCAGCCTGATCACCGCCTACACCAAAGACCGCATCGCCGAAAGCGGGCTGCCCGTTTCGCTCAAAGCCCCCGCCGGCATCGAACCGCGCTTTATGTACAATCAGGATTTCGACAGTATTAACGCCATCGCTCCGGGCGTGATGATGCTGGTGTTGATGATGATACCCGCCATGATGTCGGCGGTCGGCGTGGTGCGCGAACGCGAAATCGGTTCCATCGCCAATTTCTACGCATCGCCCGCCGCCGTAGCGCAATATCTGATCGGCAAACAGCTTCCCTATATCGCCGTCGGCATGGTCAATTTCGCCGCCATGATGCTGATGATTATTTACCTGTTCGGCGTGCCGCTCAAAGGCTCGTTTACCGGACTCGCCGTCGGCACGCTCTTGATGGTGTCCGCCAGCACTGCGCTGGGGCTTTTGATTTCCTGCTTCGTGCGCTCCCAGCTTGCCGCCATTTTCGCCACCGCCATCATCACCATGATTCCCGCGCAAACCTATTCCGGCTTTATCTACCCGCTGTCCACCATGGAAGGCGGCGCGCTGGTCATCGGCAAAACCTTCCCGTCGTCGTGGTACTACACCGTCAGCGTCGGCAGCTTTACCAAAGGGCTGCACACTGCCGACCTGCTGCACGAATACGCCGCCATCGCCGCCTTTGCCGCCACCAGCCTGATTCTGGCGTGTGTGTTGTTGAAGAAGCAGGAGAAGTGAGAGGTCGTCTGAAAACTCAGCAGGCGCGTATGGATGTCCACCCCGAACCTTAGCCAACTATTAAAGAAAGAAACGCCATGAACCGAACAACCCTGTTTGACGGACTGGCCGAACGCTACGGCGCGGCGGCGGAATATCCGTGGGCGAAATCCCCCGACTTTGCCGTGTTCCGCCACACGGGCAACCGCAAATGGTTCTGCCTGTATATGCCCGTGCCGTCTGAAAAACTGGGCATGGGCGAGGGCGGTCTGACGGAAATCGTCAACGTCAAATGCCGCCCCGAACACATCGGCGCATGGCGCGCGACGGCAGGCATCCTGCCCGCCTACCACATGAACAAAGAACACTGGTTGAGTATCGTATTGGCGCAAACGCCCGCAGAAAACGTGTGGCGGCTGATAGACGACAGCTTCGTGCTGACGCGCTAGGATTGATTAACTTCACACATCAAACGAAAGGAAAAACATGAAAACCATAGGCATCATCGGCGGCATGAGCCCCGAAAGCACCGTGCTCTACTACCAAATCATCAACCGCGAGACCAACCGCCGTTTGGGCGGCAACCGCAGCGCCAAAATCCTGCTCGACAGCGTGGATTTTGAAGAAATCGTCCGTTTGCAGAAAAGCGGCGATTGGGCGGCGGCAGGAAACGTGTTGGCGCAAAGCGCGCGGAAGCTGGAAGCGGGCGGCGCGGATTTTTTGCTTCTTGCCACCAATACCATGCACAAAGTCGCCCCCGCCATCGAACAAGCGGCCGGCATCCCCTTGCTGCACGTCGTCGATGCCACCGCCGCCGCCATTAAACGGCAAGGCTTGTCCGCCGTCGGCCTGCTCGGCACGCGCTTTACCATGAGCGACGGTTTTTATACGGAACGCATGGGTTCGCAGGGCGTACAAACCATAGTTCCGACCGCCGCCGAACAAGACGAAATCCACCGCATTATTTTTGACGAACTGTGTCTGAACCGCATCCGCCCCGAATCCGCCCGCTACTTTTACGACGTGATAGGCCGTCTGAAAAACGAAGGTGCGCAGGGCGTGATACTCGGCTGCACCGAAATCTGCCTGATTGTGAATGAAGAAAACAGCCCGCTGCCCGTGTTCGACAGCACAAAAATTCACGCACTTGCGGCAGTGGATGAAGCACTGGCGGGGTAAGGTCGTCTGAAAATACAGTTTTGTAGCGTGGGCTTTCCTGCAATTTTTGACGGACGGTAAAGTGATAGTGAGAGTATGAAACTTTTTCATTCTACAAAAGTTGTGTAAGATATAACTTGCTTAAAGCTAAAAACAATTTTCTTTTTGGGTGTTAATTAAGCGAGCCAAACTATGGATTATCCAGAACCACCAGCACCTTTTTTAGAAGTAAAAATTCACAAACTTGATATCACCCCTCCTATATCATCACTATGTGCAGGTTATGAATGCGGTGAATGGCGTTCATCTCAGCTTGCTGAGCATACAATGGAATGGCTACCTGAGTTTTGCCTTACCGCTAGTGAGTTGAAAAGCCTCAAGCCTGGAAACGCTTTTAGCATGATTAAGAAAGCAGCTCGAATGGTTTATCAAACGGAGAAATATAAATCACGTGGGGAGTTTGGAGAGATATTCTTACACATGATCCTGCGTCAAATTTATAAATCCATTCCCGTCATCAGTAAAATTTATTTTAAAGATTCCGTCAATAATACCGTTAAGGGATATGATGCTGTTCATATCGTTCAGATAGATGGAAAACTGGAGTTATGGCTTGGTGAAGTTAAATTTTATAACAACGACACTCAAGCGATACGAGATGTTATAGCTGAAATTCAAGAACATACAAAGCAGGATTATTTAAGAAATGAAAAAATGCTTTTAGCCAATAAAATTGATCCTGATTCATCATCATATCCGATATTATCCAGATTGCTTGATCCTAATACATCTCTTGACGAATTATTTGATTGCGCCTGCATCCCTATACTTATCACTTATGATAGCGACACTTTAAAAAAACACAACAAAACAACAGATGACTTTAACAAAGAGCTGGAAGAAGAAGTTTTAGCAATTAGACAGAAAATTGAGGAAAAAACGTCCAACCTTAATTTACCAGTTAAAATCCATCTTTTTTTGCTTCCTCTCCAAGAAAAATCTGTGTTAATTCAAAAATTAGATGAACAGTTAAAAAGGCTGCAATGATACTTACAAAAAATGAAGTTGAAATAAAACTAAAAGATAGCAGAGAAATAAATCCTGACGATGCTTTCTTAGTTCTACAGTCTATGTGTTTTTTAGCCAATAAGGATCCTGAAGATAATGAGATACAGCAATTGCTTCTTCGTGTATTGGATCGAAAAGAAGAATTCAGTCCATTTATAGAAGTAGTAAATGGATTAATTCGACATTTTGGTCTTTATCCTTATTTGGATACGAATACAATTACTGTAAAAGATGCCATAGCAAGAGAAATTCATAGACCATCTTTGTTAGCAAACGATGATAATAACCAAAATATAGAAGATGAAGGTTTTGTATTCCACAGAGTACAGGCTGAAGTATTTCAATATTTGATGGATGGGGAAAATATCATACTAAGTGCCCCAACCAGTTTTGGAAAAAGTGCCTTAATTGATTCTCTAATTGAAAGTAAAAAGTTTGATAATATCATTATCATTGTACCAACTATTGCCTTAATTGACGAAACGAGAAGACGAATATCCGGATTAAAATGCGATCACAAAATTATCACACATGCTTCACAAGAATTACAATCAAAAAATATATTTATTCTCACCCAAGAAAGAGCTATCGACTTTCCCGATTTGCCCAATTTTGATATTTTTATTTTAGATGAATTTTATAAGCTAGATCCAAGGGAGGATTCTGAAAGAGCAATGACTTTGAATCATGCCTTGTATAAATTGCATAAGAAGTCCAAGCAATTCTATCTGTTAGGACCAAATATACAAAATATACCTGAAGGACTGCCTGAGCGGTTACAGTGTAAATTTATTCGGACCAATTATTCAACTGTCGTTACTGAGCTTATCCGAGTTGGATTAAATAAAGATTCGTTTTATGATGAACTACTAAGTTTATGCAATAGCATTCAAGGCTCTACCTTAATATTCTGTTCATCTCCAAACAAAGCAAGAAAAATTACTGAACTGCTTGCTAACCATTGCACTCAAATTGGTGAAGGATTAGCGGATGCTGCCGATTGGGTTGCAGAAAATTATCATCCTGATTGGACTTTAGTGAATGGTTTGAGAAAAGGTATTGGAATGCACCACGGTCAAATTCCAAGAGCTATAGCGCATCTTTGTGTGAAAGGTTTTAATGAAGGGAAATTACCATTTTTAGTCTGCACATCCACCCTGATTGAGGGTGTAAATACAAAAGCAAAAAATGTGATTATTTTTGATAACAAGATTGCAAACAAGAAATTTGATTTTTTTACTTTTAACAACATAAGAGGACGTTCTGGAAGAATGTTTCAGCATTTTATTGGACGCGTTTATTTGTTTAATGATCCTCCTCAGGAAAAACTTCCTCTTGTTGAAATACCCGTATTTTCTCAAGAAGAAAATGCCGAAGAATCTCTTCTTATTCAACTTGATAAAATGGATATAACAAAAGAGTCTTTGAAAAGGATACAGAAATATTATGATCAAGATATTTTAGATATTAGTGTTCTACGCAGCAATTCAGGAATTAATCCAGATCTTCAAATCAATTTTGCCAATTATTTAATAGTAAACCGGAGAGAGCTATCAATTTTAGCTTGGAAAAGCAATCCTACATATGATCAATTAGAACATTTATGTTGTCTAATCTGGAGGTATCTTCTTAAAGGTAAAAAATTTCATAAAGTATCATCTGGTCGCCAATTGGCTTTTAAAATAAATCAATTAAGAAATAATGAAATTAAGGAAATTATATCGAATGAAATAACTCAAGAGAAAGAACCTGATGAAGCTGTAGAAAACACGCTGAGTTTCATTAGACAATGGGCACAATTTCATTTTCCTAGGTTGGCTATGGCTGTTTGTAGAATACAAAATGCAGTCGCTGAAAGATTAGGAGTTGCCCAGGCAGACTATTCTTTCTTTTGCGGGCAAGTAGAAAGCTTATTTACAGATTCAGCCCTAGTGGCTCTTGATGAATACGGGTTGCCCCTGCCTTTAGCAGAAAAGTTAGAGAATATGTTAAATTCAAATGGATCACTAGATACTGCTCTTAGGAATCTATCTATATTGAATTTTGATAAATTGAGTTTAACTACATTTGAGAAAGAAATGCTTAATGATGTAAAGAAATCTATTTAACTTTGACTCACCTGTGCCTGTACATTTTAATACAAATGTGCAGGCTGCTTTTTTCAGCTATTTCCTAAGCTAATCTGAAAACCTTTCCCTTAATCCAGCGACTTAAACTATCTTGATTTCAAGTTAAATAACCCAAGCCTTCAGGAACAACACTATGACAAGCCGCGCCGCCATTTTTACCACCGCGCTCGCCCCGCTGATTTGGGGCAGCACCTATCTGGTCACCACCGAATTCCTGCCGCCGAACCGCCCGTTCACCGCTGCGCTTATCCGTGTTTTACCCGCCGGGCTTTTGCTGTTGGCGTGGACGCGGCGTATCCCTAAACGCAGCGAATGGACGACCGTTGTCTTGCTCGGTTTTTTGAACATCGGCTTTTTTCAGGCCATGTTGTTTGTGGCGGCGTATCACTTACCGGGCGGACTTGCGGCGGTTTTGAGTTCGACGCAGACGCTGATGGTGCTGGTGTTCACTTGGTTAATCGGTAAAACCATGCCGCCCAAAGCGGCTTGGGCTTGGTCGGCGGCAGGGGTTTTGGGGATTGCGCTTTTGGTTTTGTCACCGCAGGCGCACTATGACGGGACGGGGATTTTGGCGGCATTGGCGGGCGCGGCGGCGATGGCGTTGGGCGTGTATTTGTCGAAACACCGCCGCACTTCGCTGCCCGTGTTGGCGTTTACCGGCTGGCAGCTTTTCATCGGCGGCTTGTTTTTACTGCCCGTCGCCCTGCTTGCCGAACCGCGGCTCGAATCTTTAAGCCCCGCCAATATCGGCGGCTATCTGTATTTGAGCCTGTTTGGTGCCGTGTTGGCTTATGTGTTGTTTTTCAGAGGAATTGCCAAACTTTCGCCTGCTGCGGTTTCGTCGCTGGGATTGCTCAGCCCTGTCTCGGCATTTATCTTGGGCTGGCTGTTTTTAGGACAAGGGATGGACGGGAAGTCGCTGGCGGGATTTGCGTTGGTGTTGGTATCGATATTCGGGGTACAGCGGGCGGTCATGAAAAAGGTCGTCTGAAACCTCAAAATCCGGTTTTCAGACGACCTCTTTGCTTTTAAAAATCAAATCAAACCATTTAAGCTCAAATCGTACCGCTGCCTTGTGCTTTCGGTTTGGCGGCACCGAATTCCAGTTTGCTCAAGGCGGAGAGGTAGGCTTTGGCGGTGGCGACCAAAACGTCGGTATCCGCGCCCTGACCGTTGACGACGCGGTTGCCTCGTGCCAGACGGACGCTGGTTTCGCCTTGGCTTTCCGTGCCTTGCGTTACGGCATTGACGGAATAAATCTGTAAAGTCGCGCCGCTTTGCGCTACGCTCTCAATCGCTTTGAAAATCGCGTCGACAGGGCCGGAGCCGCTGGCAGAAGCGCGTTTTTCTTCGCCTTTGATGCTGAACACGATGTCGGCGCGCGGTTCTTCGCCGGTTTCGGTGCTGATTTTTTGGGAAATGAATTTGTAGCTCTCGGCGTTCATGCTGCCCATTTCGTCGGACACCAGCGCGTGCAGGTCTTCGTCGAAGATTTCGCGTTTTTTGTCGGCGAGTTCTTTGAAGCGGGCGAACGCGGCGTTCAGCGCCTCTTCGCTTTCCAACTCGATGCCCAAATCCGCCAGTTTGCTGCGGAACGCGCTGCGGCCGGACAATTTGCCCAAGGTCAGGCGGTTGGTTGACCAGCCGACCGATTCGGCAGTCATGATTTCATAGGTTTCGGGGTGTTTCAACACGCCGTCCTGATGGATGCCTGATTCGTGTGCAAAGGCGTTTGCGCCGACCACCGCTTTGTTGGGCTGAATCGGATAGCCGGTAATGGTGGACACCAGTTTGGATACCGGCACAATTTGCGTGGTGTCGATGCCGGTTTCCAAGCCGAAAAGGTCGTGGCGCACTTTCAACGCCATCACGATTTCTTCAAGGCTGGCATTGCCTGCGCGTTCGC
>ERZ773196.494-NODE-494-length-25007-cov-7.850633_pt1 | contig 25007 bp, 20 predicted proteins | sample MGYA00581009_ERZ773196 | MGnify/ENA primary metagenome ERZ773196 (study PRJEB29015, sample SAMEA2738162) | human oral metagenome | biome: human oral; feature: human-associated habitat; material: saliva | place: China | collected 2243 ... | reverse complement strand
AGCGGCCAAACCACACCGAGCAAAGATAAAGATGCCCGTTGGACAAAGAAAAACGATTTATACAAACTCGGTTACAAACAACATACCCGCACCGATGCGGAAGGCTATATTGAGAAACTGCACATCACCCCCGCCAATACCCATGAGTGCAACCACCTGTCACCTTTGCTGGAAGGGATAGCCGAAGGTACGACCGTCTATGCCGATAAAGGCTATGACAGTAAGGAAAACCGGCAACATCTGAAAGAACATCAGTTGTTGGACGGCATTATGCGCAAAGCCCACCGTAACCGTCCGCTGACGGAAAATCAAACGAAGCGTAACCGGTATTTATCGAAAACCCGTTATGTGGTCGAACAAAGCTTCGGTACGCTGCACCGTAAATTCCGCTATGCCCGGGCAGCCTATTTTGGTCTGCTCAAAGTGAGTGCGCAAAGCCATCTGAAGGCGATGTGTTTGAACCTGTTGAAGGCGGCTAACAGGCTAAGTGTGCCTGCTGCTGCCTAAAAGGCGGCCCGGATGCCCGATTATGGGGTATCCGGGGAGGATTAAGGGGGCATTTGGCACGAAAACAGCCGAAATCCTGTGTTTGGGTTTCGGCTGTTGAGGGAACAGGTGAAGAGGGGTATTTTGCAAGGGTCTCGATTAGTGAATTTAATTCATGACATCATAAAACCAAACCTAATTTATCTCAATAAAAACAAATCATAAAATGACCGCACTTTGAAATGATAAGGAGAATGAAATGAAAAACATCCTGATTCTGGGGGCAAATGGCGGTTTGGCTCAAACGGTGATTCCGGTCTTACTGGAAAACCCTGAACTTATACTCACGCTGGTATCACGCAACATCCGCCGCCTGCAAACCTTCGCCAATGAGCGGGTAAATGTGGTGCAGGCTGATGTGATGGATTTGCCTCAACTGGAAAGCTTAATGCAGGGGCAAGATGTGGTGTATACCAACCTTGCGGGAAACCTTGAAGCAATGGCGGAAAATATTGTGCAAGCAATGAACCGTACCAATGTTAAAAGACTGATTTGGATTAGTTCGATGGGTATTTATGGCGAAACAGGTGAAGACCATGGAGCAATTTTAGAGCCTTACCGCCGTTCGGCGCAGGTGGTGGAAAACAGCCGCTTGGATTACACCATTATCCGCCCTGCGTGGTTTACAGACGGCCATGAAATCGATTACCAACTCACCCGTAAAGGCGAACCATTTCAGGGCAGACAGGTTTCTAAACGCAGCATTGCCCATTTAATCGCCAAACTGATTGAACGCCCCGAATTTTCCATTCGGGAAAGTTTAGGTATAGGCAGAATCTAACCAATAAGCACAAGGAAGCTCAAAAATGACCCCAATCGAAACTTTAACTGAAAAACAAGCTATTAAAGAATTGGTCGATACGTTCTCCAATTTAGCAGATATAAAAGACGTGGCAGCACAAGGCCCCTTATTTACTGAAGACGGGCATGTCACCACCTACATTGGTGGCGAACTGTTTGCCGATTTGAAAAACCGTGCGGAAATCGTGGACGTATTCACCGACTTCCTTGCCAATTTCAAACGTGTTTACCATTTAAACGGACAACTGACCATTCACTCGCTAAGTGATAGCCGCGCCGAAGGCATCAACTATTGCCATGTGGTGTTGACCGAAGAAAAAGATGGCAAGGAAATGGTGCATAACCATTATGTACGCTACAACGACACTTATGTTAAAGAAGACGGTAAATGGTTGATTCAACGCCGCATTGCCAACTTCATGATTAGCGATAGTGGGAGAATGGCGTAAATGTCAGACGGTATGGAATGATGCTGCAAACGGTCGGATGTTGCCGATAATTTGCAAATTGATGTAAGGGTATACGCACACGCCATTTCCTTGCATTGATGGCATTAAACTCCCAATTTCAGTGCATTAAGCCGTTGTTTAATGTTTCGCCAGTTTGGGAGAAGGTTATCTATATGTGCCATAAAACGGGCGTTATGGTGGCGTTCAAGCAAGTGGGTCAGTTCGTGAACGACAACGTATTCTAAGCATTCGGGCGGTTTTTTGGCGAGTTCTAGATTCAACCAAATGCTGGCGGTGTCGGTATTACAACTCCCCCAAAGAGTTTTCATTTTTTTCACGCCGAAACGCTTAGCAGTCACCCCCATTTTTGGCTGCCATTTTGCCAGTAGTTTTGCAATTTCTCGTTTTAACTCGTTGCGGTAAAAGGTTTCAATTACGGCAGTTTGGTTTTTAAAGTTAGTGTTGGGACGAACAAACAACTTGATTTTGCGATGCTCAACTTCAAGGCGGTGTCTACCTGTAGTTGGTAGCACTTCCAATAAATACCGCTTACCCCAAAGATAATGGCTTTCACCCGACACTATTTCACGCGTGGTTTCCCGGGCTTGGTTTTCAAATATACTCTGCTGTTTTTTAATCCACAGCAAACGGCTTGCTACCGCCATCTTCACCGCATCATCACTCATTTTAAGTGGTGCGGACACCCGAACTACACCGCTTGGTGGCAACACGCTAATATGCAGATTCTTAATTGCTTTTCTGCGTACTTCCACACTTAGATTGCCGATTTGCATATTAGGCTCCGTATTCCGTCTGTTTGATAATCAGTTCAAACACTTCATCAATATCCAACCCTTTTTCATCGGTAAGCGGCTTGAGTTGAGCTCTCAGGCGTTTTTGCTTCATTTTGTTGGTGAGATAACCGTCCTGTTTGTTTGTTTGAATAGCGTGATCCAGGCTTAGCACCCAATCAGTATCTTGGCTAAAATTGTCAAAAATTGCCTGTTTGCCCGGTGTGTTGATTTCTTTCGGGTAATTGCTGCCCTGCGGTCGTTTTACCTGCTCGGCAAGGCGTGCCATTTCTTCTAGATACTTCTTATAGTCAACGACTTCCTGTTTACGCTGTTCGATCAATTCGTCCAGCAACACTGACATTTTCTCAAAATATTTAGGATTGGTCGGGTTTTCATCCACAATGGTTTTGCGGATATTATTCTCGATAGTTTCCGCCATACTTTTTTTATCTTTAAGTTCTTCGGGCAAATCTTCCACTATATCCGCGCCACGGCTGACCAGCAAATCCAACAACCCCACATTGTCAAAAGTATCTAGCCGTTCGCTGTCTTCGGCACGCACATATTGGTTGATTAAATAACGCATATCCGCATCAACTGTTTTGAAATCCACATAATCGCCGCTGGCAATTTTCAATTCGTCCCGCAAGTCAGTGATATTTTTTACCCGCTTGTGCCATTCTTCAGCTTGGATTTTATTGTAACCGGCTTCGACCAATTCATTAGCAATCGCCCCATAGGCGCGAATTAATTTTGCTGCCGCCCGATAAAACGCCAAACGTTTGCTTTGGTATTCAGTTTGCAGGTTGGTTTTATCGTCTGCGCCGCAAAAATAGGCTTTGTACTCGGGGAAGGTTTTCGGAGCTAGCACGTTTTCCGTCATCATCTGCACCGCTTCCCAAGCCGTTTCCAAATCTTCTTTTGCCGTACTTAAGCGATCTTTAATCAGCCCCTCCACATCAGATGGCTCATAGCCTTCAAAGGCTTCTTTGGTGAAATCTTTAAATGCCTTTTCTAAAGATTTGAATAAATCCCGATAATCCACCACATAGCCGTAAGTTTTCGATTCACCGTCCAAACGGTTCACCCGACAAATAGCTTGGAAAAGGTTATGGTCTGCCATTTTTTTGTCGATATAGAGATAAGTCGCCGAAGGCGCATCAAAACCTGTTAAAAGTTTGTCCACCACAATCAGCAGCTTCATTTGTGCAGGCTGCTCGATAAAGCGTTTTTTTACATCAGTTTCAAACTGTTCCACCAATGCTGCTGCTTTTTCTTCGCCCTCCCGATAATAATCGGCAATCATCTTGCGATAGATGCTGTATTTAAACAGCTCTTCATTTTGCGCTTGAGCGGAAACCGCATTTTTGGCAGCCTGAGCATCGGGCTTGAAGCTGGTTACAATCGCTACCTTGTTTTTCAAACCGCTTTGGGCAAATAGCTCATAACATTGACACGCCTCATAGACGCTGGCGCAAACCAAAATCGCATTGCCGCTGCCGTCTGAAAGTCGTGGCTTGGTTTCCATATCCAGCAAAATATCGTCCACGATTTTTTCCAAGCGGTTTTTAGACGACAACAATTTCTGCATTGTCCCCCAGCGTTGTTTGAGTTGGGTTTTGGCGATGTCGGTCATACCACGCGTTTTTACATCAAACCAATCATCAACCCGTTTACGGGAAGACAGCGACTGCTCAATATCACGCGCTTCGTAAAGCAGGTCTAACACCACACCGTCCTTAACCGCTTCGTTAAATTTATAGGTGTGGATAAAACCGCCGAATACTTCCACAGACTGTTTTTTGTCCGTTTTCAGAAGTGGCGTGCCTGTAAAGCCGACAAATATTGCATCGGGTAATAGGGATTTCATCGCTTCGTGCAGTTTGCCCGATTGGGTGCGGTGGCATTCATCCACGAACACAACAATCTTACCCTTAGGCGAAAAACCGCCTTTTGCCGTACGAATATTGTTTAAAAAATCGTTCAATTCTGCATCGTTTTCTACTTCGGTCTCTTCACGGCTGCCGAATTTATGCACTAGCGAACAAATCAACGAATGCTCATTTTCATTTAAAACGTTGAGCAAATCCTTACCACTTTTAGTGCGGTAGATTTCATTTTGCGTGTGGTCAAATACCTTTTTAATCTGCTCGTCCAGCTCCGTACGATCGGTAATAATCAGCACCCGATGATTACCACCCCGTTCCAAAATCCACTGTGCCAGCCAAACCATCGTCAGACTTTTGCCGCTGCCTTGCGTATGCCAAATAATACCGCCTTGCCGCTGATTTAATCTCGCCTGAGCCGCCTTAATGCCGAAATACTGATTCGGACGACAGGTTTTTTTTGCTCCATTATCAAACACCATAAAATCGTGCAATATTTCCAAAAAGCGGCTTTTTTCGCACACATGGCTCAAATCAGCATCCAAATCGCCCAAATTGTCGGGCGCTCCGTCTTCTTTCCATTTCAAATAATACTTTTCAGGCGTTTCAATCACGCCGTAGCGCAAGCCTTCGCTGTCGTTCCCTGCAAACAAAAGCTGCACGGTAGTAAAAAATGTTTCGCAAAATTCCCGCTGCTGATTGGCGATATTTTGGCGTATCCCTTCAGAAACCGACACCGAAGAGCGTTTCAACTCCAACACCGCCACCGCAATACCATTAAGATACAACACCACGTCCGGGCGTTTGTCATATTGTGAACCTGGGATGCTCACTTCTTCAGCAACTGAGAAATCATTATTCTGCGGATTTTCCCAATCCACCAACCACACCGTCTGCGTCTGTTCGCCCACGCCCATCTTTACCTTTGCCCCATAACGCAAAAGCTGATAAATATCACCGTTGGCATCATAAAGCCGTCTGCCGCCGCCCAGATGATTCAAACTTTGCAGCGATTTGACCGCACTTTGGGCGAGCGCGTCCGAAACGCCCCGCTTGGCAAGCCATGCCAGTAAATCCGCCTCACGGATATTTTTATTCGCCAAGCCTTGCAAATTACCCAAATAGCGGTAGCCCAATTTTTCACAAAACAACGCCACCACGCGGTTTTGCGTAGTGCGTTCCGATTGTCCGATGTTGATGACCATAGTTTCTTCCTTAATTTTTATTTAAGCGGCAGGCGGATTTTGCCCGAGAGCAAGGCCTGCATCATGCCCTGTTTAAGCGACTGCGTTTTTTTCAGACGACCTTCTAACGCTTCAATTTCTGCGTCCATATCGCTTAACAGTTGGGCGATAGCGGTTTGTTCGGGAAGCGGAGGTAAGCATACGATTTTATTCTTTATCAAATCAGTATTTAAATTCATCTGCGAACCAGTTTGCCCTTGGTTTATCCACTTGCTTTCGTATTCCTGTAAGACGTAAAACATAAATTCAATATCAAATTTTGGATTACCAAACACGACAAAACCATCGTGAACACAAATATTTTTTTTATTGATAATAGGTTTTCCGACTGTCGCACAAATACTCATAATCAAATTATCTTTTGCGATATAACGGCTATTTTTAATTCCTTCTTCTGATAAGTTTTGGGTCGTGTTGTATAAATACTTCTCTGATTTTGTAACATCAGAAATTCTTAACCAACCGATATTAGAGCTTTGAGAAAACCAAATCGGTGAGTCTATTGGTCTTGGCGACGCTCCCCGCTGAATTTCTGCCACTTCCCCCAATTCCACCACTTCCCAATCTTCAGGCAGCAAGCCCAGTTCGGTTTGGCGCGTGGGTTTGGGCGAACCGTCGGGGCGTTGGGCGAACTCGGGCAGACGGATTTTGCCGCTGAGCAGGTTTTGCATTGCCGAGAGCTTGATTGCCTTTTTTTTTGCGATAAGCGTTTGCAGGCTGCTTATCAGCGCATCGGTGTCGCTTAATGCAGTGGCGATGGCGGTTTGTTCTATGGTGGATTTTGGGATAGCTATTTTAAAATTTTTAAGTTGCGTTCCTGTTATCAATGGCTGACCAGACCCAAAGATTAGGGTATTTAAATTTCTAAATTGCAGTATGTTTTTTATGAAAAAATAATTAATTGGATTTTTTACTTGAATGATAATTGTATTATCAGATACACCATATCGCCCTGAAACAGATGATACTTGACCAGCATTAGCCCCAACTCTGGCGACTAAAATCGCATCACCTGCATACTTAGCATATTCACAAGTTCCTATAATTCCAGTAGAACCGTAAAGTAAAAAGTTTCCTGCCCCTTTTGTACTCGTTGTGCCTGAACCTATGTAATTACAAACTTCCCCCAATTCCACCACTTCCCAATCCTGTGGAATTATGCCCAACTCGCTCGCTTTATAGCCTGTTTGTGTCGCCATTTCAGCCTCCAAAGCCCATATTTTTAAGGTGAGCATCCACTTTGCTTTGCCATATTTCTACTTCTTGGGCAAGCTCAGTCATCGGGCTACGGTAACGGTCTTCCAACGTGTTCAGGCGACTGATAAGCTGTTGAATCGCATTTTCCAAGCGGTTTTCGATTCGGCTTTGCAGCGTGGCAAGCCATTTGTCTTTGACAACAAGCTGCTTGATTTCCGCTTCGGAAAGTTGGCCAAATTGTTTGAAAATGGCAAGGTTTAGGGCTTCGCTTTGGGTTTTGACTGCATCTTTGGCGATTTTTTCCTGTGTCATCAGTGTTTGGGTGGTTTGCAAAATGGCTCGTTCGTCTTCTTCTATGTCATTTTCTTCCAATGCTGCCTTCAACAGTTTGGCGGAAAGTTTGCCTTTTGCGTCCAGCACGTCATTAAGTACGCCCTCTTCGCCGCCGTGTTCTTCCAAATGGCTTTCCAATTCTTGGCTCAGGCGTTCCAGCTCGCTTTGTTTTTCTTCCAGCTTAGCTAGGTCGTCTGAAAAATAGCGATGGGCAATCAGCTCAGGGGCTATTACTTCACTGCGGTATTTTTTACTGATGCGTTTGGTTTTGGCTTTGCCTTTTTTATCGGTTTCGGTTTCTTCAAAGACGACAGTCAAATTGGCGGCTTCATCGCTTTCTTTGGTGATTTCTACCAAATCTTTTACCGCTGGCCAACCGTCTTGAGCAATTAAATAAACATCGTCTTGCAGAGTTTCCGCCCAGTAGTCCATCAATATTTGGTAGAAATCATATTCTTCAATCAAGCTGCTTGGCTTGAACGCATCAAGCAGGCTTTCACTCCATTGCTGGATAAGCTCGCTCAGTCGGCTGCCTGGTTGGATGGCAGCAAGGTCGTTTTGAGTGTGCCACGCGGCAAATTTTGCCAGGTGTTCGGCTTTGAAGGCGGCGTAATCGGGGTGAGACAAAATATGAGCTTTGATTTGGCTGCTTTCGATTTTGGCAATGAAGCGTCCGTCGTGTTCGGCAAACAACTCGTTTTTCAGACGACCTAAGACTTGCCAATAGGCTTCCAGCGCGTCCATATCGTGCGCAGGTATGCCGCCATAAAGATGGGCGGCAAGGTCTTGCAGGTCTTCAACTCCTCCACTGTCGATATAGCGAGGCAGGTTAAGGTTGTAATCTTGGGCAGCGATTTCGCTTAAATGCACCATACGACTGTAATAGGGAATTTCTTCCTGTTTTGTGAAAGTGTCGATGATTTTATGAATGTCTTGTTCGCGTAGACGGTTTTTGTTGCCGTCTTTGATAAAGCCGCGCGATGCGTCAATCATAAACACGCTGCCGCCACTAATGACTTGCCGCGAGCCATCTTCGGCAAACTGGGCAGTTTGGGCGTGTTCTTTGTCGATCACGATAATGCAGGCAGGAATGCCTGTGCCGTAAAACAGGTTGGTAGGCAGCCCGATAATGCCTTTAATAATGCCAAGATTGAGCAATTCGGTACGGATACGCGCTTCGGCATTGCCGCGAAACAGCACACCGTGCGGAAGAATAATCGCGCCTTTGCCGCTTGGTTTCAGGCTTTTGAGTAGATGCAGCAAAAAGGCATAATCGCCGTTTTTTTCAGGCGGGATGCCGTAACTGAACCGCTCAAACGGGTCATCGGCCGGCGTGATGCCGCTTGTCCAGTTTTTGCTGGAAAAAGGCGGATTGGCAACGGCAAAATCGAAGGTCTTAAGCCCACCTCTTTCATCACGGAAAGACGGATCGGATAAGGTATTCCCGGTATTGATTTCGGCGGTTTCGTTGTTATGCAAAATCATATTCATCCGGGCAAGGGATGCGGTCGCCACATCTTTTTCTTGACCGTATAGGCTGATTTGGTTGTTGGCTTGCGCAGCAGCTTTGAGCAACAGCGAACCCGAGCCACAAGTCGGGTCGTAAACACTGGTACTGGACGGGCAATCTGCGCTGATTCCGATAATCTTAGCCATAATGCGCGAGACTTCGGCAGGCGTGTAAAACTGCCCTTTGGATTTACCCGATTCGGTCGCAAAATGGCGCATCAAGTATTCGTAGGCATCACCTAATAAATCGTCATCTTCGGCTTGGTTAGAGGAAAGGTTAAGCTTTTCAAAAATGCCGACCAGTTTGCTCAAACGGTCGATCATCTCCTTACCTTTACCCAGTTTGTCTTCGTCGTTGAAGTCGGCAACGTCGATCACGCCTTTTAAGTCGTTAGCTTCGGCAATTTGGGCGATGATCTTATTCAACCGGTCGCCAATGTCAGCGGTATTTTTGAGATTAACGATGTCGTCAAAAGTCGCCCCGGCGGGTAGCTCAATCATGCCGCCGCCGTGTTTGTGTTTGTCGGAAACGTATTTTAAAAACAATAGGGTAAGGACATAGTCTTTATAAAGACTCGCATCCATACCGCCGCGCAATTCGTCACAGCCAGCCCAAAGTGATGCGTAAAGCTGATTTTTTTTGATTGCCATAAGATTATGTTTGGTAAATGAAAATTATAGGAATTTTAACATAAAAACAGAATAGTTTTTTAAGTTTTGTAAATATCTTGTAATTGAATTGCTGAATTTAATTCATGACATCATCAATCTATCCCTAATTTATCGCAATAAAAATGCGATCTAAAATGACCGCACTTTTACGAGAACAAACGGGAGACAACATTATGCAAAACATCACATTAAACAACGGCGTAAAAATTCCTGCGCTCGGTTTCGGCGTATTCCAAATTCCGCCCGCAGAAACCGAACAAGCCGTGATTGACGCCATCAAAGCAGGCTATCGTCACATCGACACCGCGCAGGTTTATATAAATGAAACCGAAGTCGGTTTGGGGATTAAAAACAGCGGCGTGGCACGCGAAGAATTGTTCGTTACCACCAAAATTTGGGTGGAAAATTTAGGCTACGAAGCCGCCAAAGCCTCGCTGGATCGTTCATTGGGTCGTCTGAATTTGGATTACATCGATATGGTGCTGATTCATCAGCCTTACGGCGACAGTTACGGCACATGGCGCGCGCTGGAAGAATATCAGGCAGCCGGCAAAATCCACACCATCGGCGTGAGCAATTTTTCGCCCGTACGCGCGGTGGATTTGGGGCTGTTCAATAAAGTGATGCCGCAGGCTAATCAGATTGAAATCAATCCGTTCCAACAAAAAAACGAAGCCGTTGCCGCTTTGCAGGCTGAAGGCATCGCCGTGGAAGCATGGGCACCGTTTGCCGAAGGCAAAAACGATATTTTCCACAACCCCGTGTTAAGCAAAATCGGTGCGAAATACGGCAAATCGGTAGCGCAAGTTATTACCCGCTGGCTGGTGGAACGCGATATCGTAGTGTTGGCAAAATCAACCAAACCCGAACGCATGGCGGAGAACTTGAATGTCTTTGACTTTGCCCTCAGCGATGAAGACAAAGCAGAAATTGCCAAACTGGACGGCACGTTCGCCGCCATCGTCAATCACGACACGGTGGATAATTTGAAACGCATCGCCGCGTGGAAAATGGGTGTGTAACCGTTAAACAAGGTGTGCTCCGGCACACCTTACTTTTTCTCTAAACATTTCAGACGACCTATTTTTGAATTTTTTAACAAAGCCAAAGAGTATTTCATCATTTCCTATTTGGAAAATATGTTGTTCATGAAGTGAGATTTATTGCTTAATCATTTATCCGTACAATCCGCCTCATCAAATATTTTAAGGAGGCAGTGATGAAAAAAATGCCTATGTTATTTGTCGGGCATGGCAGTCCGATGAATGTGTTGGATAAGGAAAATCCGTTCAACCAAAATCTCAGCCTGATTACGCAAAAATTTGCCAAACCGAAAGCCATTTTGATGATTTCGGCGCATTGGTACAGCAGCCGTTTGCAGGTTTCATCGGGCGAACAGCCTGAAATGATTTATGATTTTTACGGATTTCCTGAAGAACTCAGTCAGGTGCAATATCCGGCGCCCGGTTCGCCTGAATTGGCGGAGCAAGTGCGCTCGTTATTGCAGCCGGAGAATGTCGGGCTGAATCCGAAGCGCGGTTTTGATCATGGTGCGTGGGCGGTGTTGAAATTTCTGTATCCCGATGCCGATATTCCTGTGGTACAACTCAGCCTGAACCGTTCGCAATCTGCGGAATGGCATTTCAATTTGGCGAAGAAATTATCCGCCTTGCGCGAACAGGGTGTGTTGATTATCGGCAGTGGCAATATTATCCATAATCTGGGCGTGATGAGCAGGGCGCATATCAATCAAATCGGTGCGGGCTATGATTGGGCGTTTGCGTTCCGCGAAGCGGTCAATCAGGCGATTGTCGAGCGGGATGACGATACTTTGATTCATTACGAACGGCTGGGTGAAAAGGCGATGCTTTCCGTGCCGACGCCGGAACATTACCTGCCTTTTCTTTGCATTATGGCATTACGCGAACCGGATGATTCCATTACGTTTTTCAACGACAACCTTGTCGCCGGTTCGCTCAGTATGACTTCGCTTTTAGTGGGGTAAAAGAAAAAATATGGCAACGGAAAAGATTCTTATTGGTTCGTTCCGCTTTCGTAGATGGTGTTGATCCGCTTACCGTTCTTGGGAATGGGATGTCAATCAAAAAGCGCAGAAAAGCTTTGCATGTAAAGAAAATGGTTGTTTGGCAAGTTACCCGGGTTCGGGAGATGAAGTGTATTTCTAAATCCAAAATACTAAGGTCGTCTGAAAGCCCGATTCTGGTTTTCAGACGACCTTTTCCCCTTCATCTGAGCAGACTTACCCCAGATATTTCAGTTTGCCTTTGAAGTCTTCGATCGTCTCATAGCCTTTTTGCACCATGATGGCTTTCAAGCCAAGCGAAACGCGTTCGAAAACTTCGACGCCTTGCTGATGCAGCGCCGTGCCGATTTGCACCATGCTCGCGCCGCACAAGATATGTTCGAACGCATCGCGACCGGTATAAACGCCGCCTGTGCCGATGATTTGGATGGACGGATTCAATCTTTGGTAGAAAGCGTGGACGTTGGCAAGCGCAGTCGGTTTGATGTATTCGCCGCCTATGCCGCCGAAGCCGTTTTTAGGTCGGATCACGACGGATTCGTCTTCGATATACATGCCGTTGCCGATTGAATTAACGCAGTTGACGAATTTCAGCGGATGACGGTTGAACACTTCCGCCGCCTGGTCGAAATGGACGATGTCAAAATACGGCGGCAGTTTGATGCCCAAAGGCTTGTCGAAGTAGCTGAAGGCTTCGCCCAAAATCCGCTCGGTTGCTTCAAAGTCGTAGGCGATTTGCGGCTTGCCGGGGACGTTTGGACAGGAAAGGTTGAGTTCGGTAATGCCTTTAAATCCGCTGTTTTGCACTTTTTTCAACAGCGTGTGTGTTTCATCGGGCGACATACCGACCAGCGAAAGGAAAAATGTCCGTTCGGGCTGCGATTCTTGAAGGCTCAGCAAATAATCCAAATAGTAATCAATGCCTTGATTCGGCAAACCCATGGAGTTGATGCTGCCCAGCGGCACATCGCGATAACGCGGTTCGGGATTGCCCGCACGCGCTTCCAGCGTCGCCGTTTTGGTGACGAAGCTGCCCGCGGAGGATTGCCTGACTTCTTCCAATTCTTCCACAGTCATACACGCTACGCCCGCGGCGTTCATCAAACAGTTGTCAAAAGAAAAACCGGCGATTTGCGTTCTCAACGACGGCATACCCTGCTCCTTTCCCTTGAAAAATCAATTTGTTTGCGAAGCGTAACACGAATAGGCAACGCATTTTTTAACGAACATCAAATGACAGGTTATGTAGGAAAATGTTGTTTTAAGTGATGAAGAGAAGACGCAAAAAGGTCGTCTGAAAACTTGTTTTGCTTGTTTTCAGACGACCTTTAACGTGAATAAGCCACGGTGATTGATAAAAATTTTTGAAATAGCCAAGAAAGCCTTGGTTCGTAATTTCTTAAATCAGACTATCCATTCCGTTAATGCGGCCTCCAAGCGTTTCAGTCCTTCCGCCATATCTTCATCATTTAGCAGCAGGCTGGGCGCAAAGCGCACAACATCGGATCCGGCAACCAATACCATCAAACCGTGTTTCAGCGCGGCAGCAGTAATTTCCGAAGCGCGACCTTGGTATTTGTCTGCTAGCACGCAGCCGATGAGCAGCCCCATACCGCGGACTTCTTTAATCACGCCAGTTTTCTCGCCCAATTCCCGCAAGGTCGTCTGAAATTTTTGTCCTTGTTTTTCGACATGTGCCAAGGTTTCCGGCGCATTGATAATGTCGAACGCGCGGCTGCCGACGGCGCACGCCATCGGGTTGCCGCCGAAAGTTGAGCCGTGCGTCCCCGGCCCGAAGGTCGGAGCGATTTTGTCAGTGGTCAGAATCGCGCCGATGGGGAAGCCGCCGCCTAAGGCTTTGGCGGAGCTGAGAATATCGGGCGTAATGCCGTAATGTTCGTAGGCGAACAGTTTGCCCGTGTGTCCCATACCGGTTTGCACTTCGTCTAAAATCAGCAATGCGCCGTGTTTGTCGCACAAACGGCGCGCGGCTTGCAGATATTCCTGCGTCGCGGGCAGGATGCCGCTTTCGCCTTGAATCGGCTCGATGATTACCGCACAGGTGTTTTCGCTGATGGCGGCTTCCAATGCAGCAATATTGTTGAACGGAACGTAGGTAATGCCTTGCGGCAGCGGCGCGTAGTCTTTGCTGTATTTGGGCTGACCGCCGACTGAGACAGTAAACAGCGTACGGCCGTGGAAGCTGTTGAGGCAGGAGATGATTTCGGTTTTGTGTTCGCCGAAATGATCGCGACCGTATTTGCGCGCCAGTTTCAGCGCGGCTTCGTTGGCTTCCGCGCCGGAATTGCAGAAAAACACTTTATCGGCGAAGGTATGCTCTACCAGCTTTTTCGCCAATTCCTGCGCTGGCTTGGTCGTGTAGATATTGGAAATATGCCACAATTTTTGCGACTGCTCTGCCAGCACGGCAACCAAATCGGGATGGCAGTGTCCCAACGCATTGACCGCGATACCGCCGGACAAGTCGATATATTCACGACCTTCAATATCCCAGACGCGGCTGCCGAGGGCGCGTTCTGGAATCATAGGGGCGAATGAAAAGTTGGGAGTCAGGTAGTTTTGCATCCGATTTCCTTTGCAGTGAATTTATTGAAAATAAGCGGGGATTATGCGCCGCCCGAAACAAAGCTTCAAGCCGGAATGGGCGGGACGCAAAGTAAGTAGAAATTTCGGCTACAATATGTATTTTACCGACCGTAGAAAGAATATCATGAACATCCTGCCTTATCAGACTGAAATTGCCGAGCGTATGCTGGTTGGCACCGAAGGCGAAACCATTCATCCCGGCGCGCAATTTGTTCAAACGGCCAACGGCTATTGGATAGCTTGGCACGAGGGCGATGCAGCCCTGCTGGCTCCCGATACGCCACCCGATATTCCGTGTTTTTGGGTAGAAGGGGCGCAAAGTTTGGAAGAGTTGGTCGAATTGGTCGAAAACGGTGAGTTTGACGAAATGGAAGAGTTTGACGGCGACGATGACGCGTGGCACGAACATGCGGCGGGCTGTGATGGCGGGCATGACGGTCATTGCGGATGTTCGCATTCATGAAAATGAAGATGAAAACCTTGCTTCTGCCTTTGGTCTGCCTGGCGCTGAACGGTTGCGTCGTCAGGGCGGCAGTCGATTTGGCGGCAACGACCGTCATGACGGCGGGCAAGGTTGTCGTCAAAGGTACGGGCGCAGTTATTGATGCCGTCATTCCCGACAGAGATAAAAAGAAAGATAAAGAAAAGGATAAAGGTAAAAACCGCCGTCCTGTTTCAGACGACGGTGTGTATCCGGGTTCTTATCCGCCTGCATCGGAAGAGGGCGGTTACTCTGTTCCGCAAGATTCAGGATATTCGGACAGGGGATGGTAAGGACGGATGTCTTTTGTCCTTGCAGCCATATAAAAAGGTTGTCTGAAAGGTTTGAGCGCGACCCGCTCGACTCATTTGCAGACGACCTTTTTGTTTGGGTAAACGTTCTTCCGCTTTAAACCGCGTCGGTCAGCGATGAGAACACTTCAAAATAAGTCGGGAAGGTTTTATGGGTGCATTTCGGGTCGTTGATGACGACGGGTACGCCCAACAGGGAAACCAGCGAGAAACACATCGCCATGCGGTGATCGTCGTAAGTGTCGATGACGGCGTCGGGCGTCAGTATTTCAGGCGGGGTAATGTGAATTGCTTCGGCTTCTTCGACGACTTCCGCGCCGAGTTTGTGCAACTCGTTTGCCATCGCGGCGATGCGGTCGGTTTCTTTGACGCGCCATGAACCGATGTTGCGCAACGTGCAGGTTTGTCTGGTGGCAAGTGCGACGATGGCGAGGGTCATGGCGGCATCGGGGATATGGTTCGCATCCAAATCAAAGGCTTGGACGGCACGTTCTTTCGGACGCGAGACTTCAACGAAGTTTTCGCCCCAAACCACGTCCGCACCGATTTTTTCCAGCTCGCGGGCAAAGGCGACATCGCCCTGTATGCTGTTTGCGCCGATACCGGTAACGCGGACGGGCGTGGCGGCAATCAACCCGGCTGCGAGGAAGTAGGACGCGCTGGAGGCATCGCCTTCAACATATAAATGGTCGGGCGCGTGGTAGCGGGCATCGGCGGGGATTTTGAAGACGCGGTAGTCTTCATTGGCAACCTGTACGCCGAATTGCGCCATCAGTTTCAAGGTGATGTCGATGTAGGGCTTGGAAATCAACTCGCCGACCATACGGATTTCAAATGCCTGCCCGGTCAGCGGTAACGCCATCAAGAGGGCGGTCAGAAACTGGCTGGACACATTGCCTTTAATCGGAATCACGCGCTCGCCGCGGTCTTGGCGTTCGCCGATATGAAGCGGTGGATAGTGTTCGTTGCCGAGATATTCGACATCGGCGCCGGCAATCCGCAGCGCATCGACCAAATCGCCGATAGGGCGTTCGTGCATACGCGCAACGCCGTGCAGATGATAATCGCCGCCCAAAACCGCCAGCGCGGCAGTCAGCGGACGGAACGCCGTTCCCGCGTTGCCTAAAAACAAATCGGCAGTGCGGTTGGGGAAACGTCCTCCTGTGCCGTGTACTTTCAGACGACCTTCGGCAAGATACTCGATTTCAACGCCGAGTTTATCGAGCGCTTCCAACATACGGTCGGTATCGTCGGATTTGAGCAGGGAATGGATTTCGCAAGTGTTGTCGGACAAGGCGGCAAGCAGCAGGGTGCGGTTGCTGATGCTTTTGGAGCCGGGCAGGGCGACGGTGGCGGGTTTGAGCGAGGCGGCGGGGAGGCGGATGGATTCGGTCATGATGGTCGTTTGGGAAGCGGAAACAGAAAACGGCATTATACGGTAGGGAGGGGTCGTCTGAAAAACCAAAACTGTCAACAATCCGCATAAAATGTTATACTTTTCCGCAATTTTGCAACGATGGCGCGGGCTTGTTTTTTATGCCCGCCAAGCGCGTCGTCCCAAGATTTTCAAAGACTTTTACACGTTCGCAAGGTCGTCTGAAAACACCCGCACAACGGAACCAAAATGATCAGTAAACAAGAATATCAAGCCCAAGCCGCCCAAGGCTACAACCGCATCCCGCTCGTTCAAGAACTCCTTGCCGACTTGGATACGCCGCTTTCCCTCTATCTCAAACTCGCCAACCGCCCCTATACCTACCTGCTCGAATCCGTTGTCGGCGGCGAACGTTTCGGCCGCTATTCCTTTATCGGACTGCCTTGCAGCCACTATCTCAAAGCCAGTGGCAAACATGTCGATGTTTATCAAAACGGCGAAATCGTCGAGCAACACGACGGCAATCCGCTGCCCTTTATCGAAGCCTTCCACAACCGCTTCAAAACGCCCGAAATCCCAAGCCTGCCGCGCTTTACCGGCGGACTGGTCGGCTACTTCGGTTACGAAACCATCTACAATTTCGAACACTTCGCCCACCGCCTGAAAAACACCGCCAAAGCCGACCCGCTCGGTACGCCCGATATTTTGCTGATGCTGTCGCAAGAGTTGGCGGTTATCGACAATTTGAGCGGCAAAATCCACCTTATCGTTTATGCCGATCCCTCGCTGCCCGACGGCTACGAACGCGCCCGCGAACGCCTCGAAGACATCCGCACCCAGTTGCGCCAAAGCTGCGCCATCCCGCTCTCGCTCGGCAGCAAACACACCGAAGCCGTCAGCGAGTTCGGCGAAGAACCGTTCAAAGCCTGCGTCGACAAAATCAAAGACTACATCTTCGCAGGCGACTGCATGCAGGTCGTCCCCAGCCAGCGCATGAGCATGGAATTTACCGACAGCCCGCTCGCCCTCTACCGCGCCTTGCGCACGCTCAACCCTTCGCCTTATCTCTTTTACTACGATTTCGGCGATTTCCATATTGTCGGTTCCTCGCCCGAAATCCTCGTCCGCCGCGAACGCGACGACGTCATCGTCCGCCCCATCGCCGGCACGCGCCTGCGCGGCAAAACCCCCGCCGAAGACCTTGCCAACGAGCAGGATTTATTAAGCGACGCCAAAGAAATCGCCGAACACGTCATGCTTATCGATTTAGGGCGCAACGACGTCGGCCGCATCAGCAAAACAGGCGAAGTCAAAGTAACCGACAAAATGGTAATTGAAAAATACTCCCACGTGATGCACATCGTTTCCAACGTCGAAGGCCGTCTGAAAGAGGGCGTCACCAACATGGACATTCTCGCCGCCACTTTCCCCGCCGGCACACTCTCCGGCGCACCCAAAGTCCGCGCTATGGAAATCATCGAAGAAGTCGAACCCAGCAAACGCGGCATCTACGGCGGCGCCGTCGGCGTATGGGGGTTCAACAACGACATGGACTTGGCGATCGCCATCCGCACCGCCGTAGTGAAAAACAACACGCTATACGTCCAAAGTGGCGCAGGCATCGTCGCAGACTCTGACCCGACCTCCGAATGGCAGGAAACGCAGAACAAAGCCCGAGCAGTAGTCAGGGCGGCGCAGATGGTGCAAGAAGGGTTGGATAGGTAGACTTGGAGTTTTCAGACGGCCTTTAAGGAATCAACAGGCCGTCTGAAAATCCAAACAATAAGCAGCAATCGTTTGATTAGAACAGCGACCTTCACTGCGTCATTCCCGCGCATACGGGAATCCAGAAATTTAAAATTACGGGAATTTCTAAATATTTCTGAAAGATTGAGGCCAGGATTCCCGCCTACGCGGGAATGACGGATTAAAGTTTTTTGCGGAAACATGATGCAACCTGCCGTTTATATACTCGCCAGCCAACGAAACGGAACGCTGTATATCGGTGTAACATCCAATCTGCCCCAACGTGTTTACCAGCATAGGGAACATTTGGCGCAAGGATTTACAAATCAGCATCATGTAACCATGTTGGTTTGGTACGAACTGCATTCCACAATGGAATACGCCATTACCAGGGAAAAGCAATTGAAAAAATGGAATCGGCAATGGAAGCTGCGTCTTATCGAAGAGAAAAATCCCAGTTGGCAGGATTTATGGTTTGAGATTATTAAATAACCATCATTTCCATAAAACATGTAAATTAACCCTAGTATCCCTTAAATTTCGTCATTCCCGCGCAGGCGGGAATCCAGACTCTTAGGTTCAGGAATCTTTAAACATTGCAGGATATTTACCCTCTGGATTCCCGCCTGCGCGGGAATGACGGATTGACGGTTTCAGATGACCTGAAATAAACAGCAGAACACAGACAGATTAAAACGCTATGAACAAATCCCCCATCCTCCCGCCAGCCATGCTCGGCATCCTCGGTGGCGGCCAATTAGGCAAAATGTTTACCGTTGCCGCCAAAACCATGGGCTACAAAGTAACCGTCCTCGACCCCGATCCGAATGCACCGGCGGCGGAATTTGCCGACCGCCATTTGTGCGCGCCGTTTGACGACCAAGGCGCTTTGGACGAATTGGCAAAATGCGCGGCGGTTACCACTGAATTTGAAAACGTCAATGCCGACGCGATGCGCTTTTTGGCAAAACATACCAATGTTTCCCCTAGCGGCGACTGCGTTGCCATCGCGCAAAACCGTATTCAGGAAAAAGCGTGGATACGCAAAGCGGGATTGCAAACCGCGCCGTATCAAGTGGTTTGCCGTTCAGACGACATCAGCGAAGCAAGCGCGCAATTTTTGCCCGGCATCCTGAAAACGGCTACTTTGGGCTACGACGGCAAAGGGCAAATCCGCGTCAAAACGGTGGACGAACTCAAAGCCGCGTTTGCCGAACACGGCGGCGTGGATTGTGTTTTGGAAAAAATGGTGGATTTGCGCGGTGAGATTTCCGTTATCGTATGCCGTCTGAACAATGAAAACGTGCAAACCTTCGACCCTGCCGAAAACATCCACGAAAACGGCATCCTTGCTTACTCCATCGTTCCTGCGCGGCTGAGTGCCGACGTGCAGCAACAGGCGCGGCAGATGGCGCAACGCTTGGCGGACGAATTGGATTATGTTGGCGTGTTGGCGGTGGAAATGTTCGTCGTCGGCGATACGCATGAATTGGTCGTCAACGAAATCGCCCCCCGCCCGCACAATTCCGGCCACCATACGATAGATGCCTGCGCCGCAGACCAGTTCCAGCAGCAGGTACGCATTATGTGCAATCTGCCGCCCGCCGACACCAAGTTGCTTTCTTCATGCTGCATGGCGAATATTTTGGGCGACGTCTGGCAGGAAGACGGCGGCGAACCGAATTGGCTGCCGTTGCAAAGCCATCCGAATGCACACCTGCACCTATACGGCAAAAAAGCCGCGCGGAAAGGCCGCAAAATGGGGCATTTCACCGTTTTGTCCGCCGATGCCGACACTGCTTTTGAAGTGGCGGCGAAGCTGCATCAAAGTTTATAATTTGCTGATTTTTAGAATGTTCAGACGACCTCAGAATCAATCAAGGTCGTCTGAAAGCCAGATATAACGTACCGAATCATGAGCCTGTTGACCATACTCCGTCCCGCCACAGTACAAGATTGCCAAGCCATCCATAATGCCCATCTTCATGCCGCCCAATTTGCCTGCATTCGAAGCTACGACGAGAACGTGCTTCAGGCATGGGAAGCGCTGTTGGACACTGAAAGCTACCGCCATACCATCGACGATCCGGATAAGGCTTTGTGGGTGGTGGAATACAAAGGGGCCATCCGTGGATTTTTCCAAGTCGATTTTAAGGAAGCGCAATTAGACGCGCTTTATGTGCATCCGATTTTCCACAATCAAGGTTTGGGTACGGCATTGCTGAGGCGTGCCGAAGAGTTGGCGCACCATGCCGGATTGAGTTTTTTAAAACTTTATGCCTCGCTCAATTCCGTTCCGTTTTACCGCATCAACCGTTATGAGTCTCTGGGTTCTGCGGTGTTACAGTTGAATCGGGAAGTCAAAGTCGAATGCGAATTAATGCGGAAATATCTTTAGTTAGATAGAACCGTAAATTATTTTCCTATTTTCAGACGACCTTGTTTGTAAAAGAGGTCGTCTGAAAATCGTTTAGCGTTTCAGGTATCCATTTATGAAAACAGATTTCCAATCTACCCTTCAGGCCTTAGGCAAGCAGGCGAAAAAAGAAGCAGAAGAAAAGGCCGCAGCAAAAGCAGCAGCTAAAAAGCAGGAAGCCGAGAATGCCGATTTTGCAAGTATGGTCGGGACGGTAACCCCGTTGAAACAAACTTCGCAATATTATTCTGCTCCACGCGATAAATCGCCGATAAAGCCACGTCCGAAAGAAGTATCTTCATTAGATGAAGAAGATTATTTTTATATCGGCAGCAGCGGTTGGGATGAGCCGCCTGCTTCGTTCAGTAAGAACGGGCAAGGTAAAAACGACCTACAACGCTTGCGTAACGGCCATTATCCCGTCGTTGCCGATGTTGATTTGCACGGCTATACGCAAGAAGAAGCGCAACAGGTATTAAATGAGTTTATCGTGTTTGTCCAAAAGCGCGGCGTTTGTGCCGAAATTGTCCACGGCAGCGGACTGGGTTCGGCAGGCTATAAACCTGTTTTAAAAAATATGACGCGCCGTTGGCTGATGCAGCATCCGGATGTCCTTGCCTATATCGAACCTCGCGAGGGTAATGACGGCGCTGTCCGCATCCTTATCAAACGCCGGCATTCGGAGGAGCGGTAAAAAGGTCGTCTGAAATATAGCAGCAAAGCTATTTCAAAAACGGTTAAAAGGTTATTTCGGTTTTTTTCATTTTATTTTCGTTTTTGTGTTAAAAAAGAAAATTAAATGGGAAAAGTTTGATTGTTTTTGAATATATTAAATTGAAATTTGCTAGTTATACCGTTTGCTGATAGGATTCGAAGCGAAGCAGATTCAAATAAATTCACCAGTGCGTCTTTTGTTTTTAATCCGGTTTTTAACTGATTGAAAAGATTTAGATTATCTAATTTTATTTGATTTGATTTTAGAAACTTTTCGTTTTTGTATGCCAATTTTCGCAAACGAAAACATTAGGGGTATAACCCTCCGTCATTGAATAACACTCAACATAAGGATAGATACTATGTCCACCCAATTACACGATGTTGACCCGATTGAAACCCAAGAGTGGTTGGACGCGTTAAGCTCAGTTCTAGAATACGAAGGCAGCGAACGCGCACAATACCTGTTGGAACATCTGGTTAAATACAGCCGCGACAAAGGCGTCCGTATGCCTCACGGCACAACCACCCCGTATTTGAATACCGTTTCGGTTGAAGACGAAAAAGGCATTCCGGGCGATCAAAACATCGAACACCGCATCCGTGCATTCGTGCGCTGGAACGCCGCCGCCATCGTATTGCGCGCCGGTAAAAAAGATTTGGAGCTGGGTGGTCATATCGCATCTTTCCAATCTGCCGCAACCATGTACGAAGTGGGTTTCAACCACTTCTGGAAAGCTAAAGGCGAAGGCGAAGAAGGTGATTTGGTATTCTTCCAAGGCCACGTTTCTCCAGGTATCTATGCCCGCGCTTTCGTTGAAGGCCGTCTGACTGAAGACCAACTGAACAATTTCCGTCAGGAAGTAGACGGACATGGTCTGCCTTCTTACCCGCATCCGCACTTGCTGCCTGATTTCTGGCAATTCCCAACCGTATCTATGGGTTTGGGTCCGATCATGGCGATTTACCAAGCCCGTTTCCTGAAATACTTGGAATCCCGCGGTCTGGCAAAAACCAAAGGCCGTAAAGTATGGTGTTTCTGCGGCGACGGCGAAATGGACGAACCTGAATCACAAGGCGCCATCGCATTGGCCGCACGCGAAGGTTTGGACAACCTGATTTTCGTCATCAACTGTAACCTGCAACGTTTGGACGGTCCTGTCCGCGGTAACGGCAAAATCATCCAAGAATTGGAAGGCAACTTTGCCGGCGCAGGCTGGAATGTTGTCAAAGTCATTTGGGGCCGCCGTTGGGACCGCCTCTTGGCAAAAGACAAAGACGGTATCCTGCGCAAACGCATGGAAGAATGTTTGGACGGCGACTACCAAACTTACAAATCCAAAGACGGTGCGTACGTCCGCGAACATTTCTTCAATACCCCTGAATTGAAAGCATTGGTTGCCGATATGACCGATGACGAAATTTGGGCATTGAACCGTGGCGGTCACGACCCTCAAAAAGTGTACAACGCTTATGACCGCGCAGCTAACCATGCAGATGGCAAACCTACCGTAATTTTGGCAAAAACCATTAAAGGTTATGGTATGGGTGCATCCGGCGAAGGTCAAAACGTTGCCCACCAAGCCAAAAAAATGGACAAAGCGTCTCTGAAACAATTCCGCGACCGCTTTGACATTCCGGTTACCGACGAGCAAATCGACAGCGGCGATCTGCCTTACCTGACTTTCGCTCCCGACAGCGAAGAGTACAAATACCTGCACGCACGTCGCGAAGCTTTGGGCGGCTACCTGCCTCAACGCAAGCCTACCCAAGAAGTTCTGGAAGTACCTGAGTTGTCAGCATTTGAGACTCAACTGAAATCCAGCGGCGACCGTGAATTCTCGACTACTATGGCATTTGTCCGCATTCTGTCTACTTTGCTGAAAGACAAAAAAATCGGCAAACGCGTCGTACCTATCGTTCCTGACGAAAGCCGTACCTTCGGTATGGAAGGCATGTTCCGCCAATACGGTATTTGGAACCCGAAAGGCCAACAATACACCCCGCAAGACAAAGACCAACTGATGTTCTATAAAGAGTCTGTTGACGGTCAAATCCTGCAAGAAGGTATTAACGAGCCTGGCGCGATGGCTGACTGGATTGCTGCAGCGACCAGCTATGCCAACAGCGACTTCGCGATGATTCCGTTCTACATTTACTACTCTATGTTCGGTTTCCAACGCGTTGGCGACTTGGCATGGGCTGCCGGCGATATGCACGCGCGCGGCTTCCTGTTGGGCGGTACTGCCGGCCGTACGACCTTGAACGGCGAAGGCCTGCAACACGAAGACGGCCACAGCCATATTCAAGCTGATTTGATCCCGAACTGCGTAACATACGATCCGACTTTCCAATATGAAGTGGCCGTTATCGTACATGATGGCCTGCGCCGTATGTACGTCAACCATGAAGACGTGTTCTACTACATCACCTTGATGAACGAGAACTACACTCACCCGGATATGCCCGAAGGCGTGGAACAAGACATCCTGAAAGGTATGTACTTGCTGAAAGCCGGCGGTAAAGGCGACAAGAAAGTTCAATTGATGGGTTCCGGTACCATCCTGCAAGAAGTGATTGCCGGTGCCGAATTGCTGAAAGCCGACTTCGGCGTAGAAGCAGACATTTGGTCTTGCCCGTCCTTCAACTTGCTGCACCGCGATGCCATCGAAGTAGAACGTTTCAACCGCCTGCATCCGTTGGAAGCTGAAAAAGTACCTTTCGTTACCTCACAACTGCAAGGTCATGACGGTCCGGTTATCGCCGCTACCGACTATATCCGCAGCTATGCCGACCGTATCCGCGCGTACATCCCGAACGACTACCATGTCTTGGGTACCGATGGTTTCGGCCGTTCCGACAGCCGTGCCAACCTGCGCCGCTTCTTCGAAGTGGACCGCTACAACGTTGCCGTGGCAGCATTGAGCGCATTGGCAGAACAAGGCAAAGTCAGCAAAGAAACCGTTCAACAAGCCATCGAAAAATACGGCATCAATGCCGACGTGGCGCCAAGCTGGAAACGCTAATCCTGTTTTCAGACGACCTCAAAGTCAATTTGCTTGTGAGGTCGTCCGAATCAAGAATACGTTGACGGTTTGTATAACGGACAAACCTTGAATTACCGGGCAGCGGGCGCAAGTCGTGCAAAAGGTTCGAAGCGCAGAAAAGTTGTCTTGGAAATGGTTATCCGTGCCGGAAAACATAAGTGATGTCGTCTGAAACTGTTTTTCAGACGACCTCAAACCGAAATCATCAAAGGAACTCAAATGAGTATCGTAGAAATCAAAGTACCCGATATCGGCGGTCATGAAAACGTCGATATCATCGCAGTAGAAGTCAAAGCGGGCGACACCATCGCCGTTGACGACACCCTGATTACTCTGGAAACCGACAAAGCCACTATGGACGTACCTGCCGATGCAGCAGGCGTTGTGAAAGAAGTGAAAGTCAAAGTTGGCGACAAAATCTCCGAAGGCGGTGTGATTCTGACCGTTGAAACCGGTGCTGCCGCTGCTGAAGCCGCTCCGGCTCCTGCGGCTGAAGCACAACCTGCGCCTGCCGCTGTACCCGCTGCCGCTCCCGCAGGCGGTGCAACCGTTAAAGTAGCCGTTCCCGACATTGGCGGTCATACTGGTGTAGATGTAATCGCCGTTGAAGTCAAAGTTGGCGACACCGTTGCCGAAGACGACACGCTGATTACTTTGGAAACCGACAAAGCGACTATGGACGTACCTTGTACTGCCGCCGGTGTCGTTAAAGCCGTATTCCTGAAAGTCGGCGACAAAGTATCCGAAGGCTCTGCCATTATCGAAGTAGAAACTGCCGGCTCTGCCGCAGCAGTCCCTGCGCCTGCCGCTCAAGCTGCCGCACCTGCACCAGCCG
>ERZ773196.486-NODE-486-length-25165-cov-4.957109_pt1 | contig 25165 bp, 20 predicted proteins | sample MGYA00581009_ERZ773196 | MGnify/ENA primary metagenome ERZ773196 (study PRJEB29015, sample SAMEA2738162) | human oral metagenome | biome: human oral; feature: human-associated habitat; material: saliva | place: China | collected 2243 ... | reverse complement strand
TCAGTTTTAGCGGAGGAAGTCTCCTTCGCCAAAGCTACTGCCTCAGCGGGGGTGTAGAGTTTGCCCTCTTCAATCTTGGCTTCAGCCGCCTTGTACGCCTTGCTGCGCTTTGCCATCTGCTTATCTCCTTATGCAGTTGTGGTCTCGTGAGCCGCGCTCGACTCTGCCACATCCCACGCTCAAACGTGGGCATTTACAAGTTAAAATGCGGAAAACCGCGGTGCCGAAAACGGCTTAATTACTCGACGGTAATACCCATGGAACGAGCGGTACCGGCAACGATCTTAGTTGCGGCGTCTAGGTCGTTCGCATTCAGGTCGGGCATCTTGGTCTCAGCAATTTCGCGTGCCTGAGCCTCGGTAATAGAACCAACCTTCGTGGTGTGGGGAACAGCCGAGCCCTTAGCAACGCCAGCAGCCTTCTTGATAAGCTCAGCAGCCGGAGGGGTCTTCGTGATAAAGGTGAAGGAACGATCCTCGTATACGGTAATTTCAACGGGGATCACGTTACCGCGCTGCGATTCGGTAGCAGCGTTGTATGCCTTGCAGAACTCCATGATGTTCACGCCGTGCGAGCCCAGTGCCGGGCCGACGGGCGGAGCCGGGTTAGCGGCGCCTGCCTGGATCTGCAGCTTAATGAGGCCGGTGACCTTCTTCTTGGGAGCCAATGTTAGGTCCTTTTCTTAGCTGGGAAACTGACGTACAGGAGCGTACGCCAGCAGACGGTGACCGTGGCGCGGTCACCCGTGCGGGCGCATGAAAGCGTGAACATGCGCATACACAAACGAATATTCTAGCGTTAAAGCCGCTTTTAATCCACTGGATTTTCTTGCGACGACCCTTTTAGCCGACGGCTCGCTCTCTAGGGTACAGAGGCGAAGTGCGCACCTGGCCTGGTTAGCTTGGAGTGCACGCAGGTTCAGGAAAACTCTTGGTTATCACAGAACTCGAAGGTGTACCGTTTTTGCAGACAACGGTACACCTTCGTATCTATGAGCATGATGTTACGACTAAAGCACGGTGAGCGTGGAAAAATGGGGCTTCCACTACTGCTCACGATAACAGCTACCCGGGGTTATTTTTAATGTTTTGCAGTCGAGAAAGCATATCTGCACGTTGTTCTTCGGTCAAAGGAGCGGGAGCGTTTCCGCGCTGAGATTTGATGGTATTTACACGATTAATCAGCTCTGGAATGCGGGGATAGTACACGCCGGGGCATAACCTACTAACGACATCCCGATGTCCGATGATATAGAGCGTATGTCCAATCTTGGTTTCAATATCTACGATAAGTTCGGCAAGGGTTGCAAAGTCATCGGAGTCAGCCTCAGGGCGGTTCTCGACTCCGATTGAGGCAACGTTCATATTCCAGTTACCTGCATGAAGCGCTACATCCTCGTTTTCTGCGATCTGCGCTACGCGACCGCCCTCCGAAACATAGTGTGCGGAAACTTTATTGTTATTTTTGCACAAAAAATTCACATTGCTATCAAAAGAAAGTCCTTTTTTATCGTCCCACCAGTGAACAACAAGGAAGAAAATATCGTTGACCTGGCGGTAATTTTTATGACGATTCTCGGTTTTACGGTTCGTCAAAAGCTCATAACTCATCTATTTCTCCTTATCTCTGTCCGCTCACATGGCGAAGCGATTTTCAAGGCGGGAGTATTCTCTATGGCAGACACTACCCACCCTGCCATTTCACCCTTCCAGATGCAAGGAATTTATCATGCTGATATGTAACGTTTATTCGGTGAGTATCCTAAACTTTTAGAGTTCTCTTAAACATAAGAAAGGCTCTTTATATTGAATAAAGAGCCTTTCTCATGGTGAAAAATGAAAGATTAGATCTTTTCGATCTGGTTGAATTCCAGGGTCACCGGGGTATCGCGCTCGAAGACCGAGATCAGGGTTACAACCTGCTGCGACTCCGGCTTGATCTCGGAGATAGTAGCATCCATACCCTCAAACGGGCCAGACTTCACGCGCACATTCTCGCCCACCGTGTAATCGGATTCCACTACGGGTTGCGGGGTCGGCAGTCCCTTGCTCTGCTGCTCTTCCTCGAACACGGGCAGGAGCATGTCAAAAACTTCATCCATGCGCAACGGCACCGGGTTGTACGCATCCTGACCCACGAAACCGGTCACGCCGGGAGTGTGGCGCACCACGCCCCACGAGTGGTCGGTCAGATCCATACGCACCAGCACATAACCGGGCACACGCACGCGGCGAATAGTCTTCTTGACCGTGTTCTTGTATTCGACGACGGTTTCCATCGGAACCTGAACCTCGAAAATTTCGTCCTCGGCCTCAAGGTTCTGGATGCGGGTCTCGATACCGGTCTTCACCTTGTTCTCGTAACCCGAGTAGGTGTGCACCACGTACCAGTCACCAATCTGGCGGCGCAGCTTCGCTTTGAACTCTTCGAGAGGGCTTACAGTGCTCTCACCGGATGCGTTCTCGGCAGCGACGGGCGCATCGGCGGTTTCTGCCTCAACAGACTCGGTATCAACCGCAGCCTCGACTGACTCAGTCTCTTCAAGTTCGGGTACCTGTTCCTGCTCGGACACGTCGCTCCTACTTTCTTTACATCGTGAATCTAACCCCGCACCGGGGGATCGATAAATAGTACGGGTATAAGCGCGAATGCGCCTTATGAAGACTATCGACCGTCTTGATTAGGTGACAGAGTTCCGTTACCGAACACCCAGAAGGATCCCTGACCGAAAACCCAGTCAAGCCCCGAAATGAACAAAATCATGAAAACAACAAAGAAAAGAACGCCGAAGAAGTAAATGGCGAGTTCTTTGCGAGTGGGGGTGGTAACCTTTTTCAACTCCGAGATAACTTCGCGGAGGAAACGGAACATACGACCAAAGACGCCAGGTTGAACGTCATCAGAAATATCTGTATCTGTGGTCTTCACAGTGGCAGTTTTAGCCATTTTCGCTGCCCCTTTCTACGTCTAGTTGCGCATCCTATACGATGCCAGAACACTTCATCGAGGCACTAGCAGGGCGGACAGGACTCGAACCTGCAACCTGCGGTTTTGGAGACCGCTGCTCTACCAATTGAGCCACCGCCCTTCGAAGCATAAACTTCGTCGGTCGTGGATTACTCCACGTGTTTACATCCTCGAATGCCTCGTAGCCGTGGGCCCACGAGGAGGCAAACTAAAACACCCTCATGGGGTGCTGAGATAACTCTATCCTAAGCCTCGCGTCTTTGGCAACTTTCTACACAGTAATGGAGGCAATATTTTGTGCTTTTCGGGCTTCGTACTCAAAAAATCTTGCACATACACTTTCTCCACCCCCTCAATGTTCTCTATGCTTATAAGAAGGGCTCGACGTGCCTCACACACGCACCGCCGAGTTTCACTTTAGGAGAGATACTTCACGATTCCGCCTGCCGCGTAGAGCCCTCTCGAAGGCGCACGGCGGAATAACTATGAAAGCGAGTACATTCACATATGGCGCGCATATCCAGCCGTATCGGCGCAATCGCACCCTCAGCAACCCTTATCGTCGATTCCAAAGCTAAAGCACTCAAGGCAGCCGGACGTCCCGTAATTGGTTTCGGTGCCGGTGAACCCGATTTTCCTACGCCCGCACATATTGTTGATGCTGCCCGCGAAGCCCTCAATGATCCTAAAAACTTCCGCTACTCCCCCGCCTCGGGTCTACCCGAGCTCAAACAGGCTATCGCGGATAAAACCCTGCGTGATTCCGGCGTTAAGGTCGATCCTTCTCAGGTACTTATTACAAACGGTGGTAAGCAGGCGGTCTATGAAGCCTTCGCTACCGTGATTGATGACGGCGACGATGTTCTGCTCCCCGCCCCGTACTGGACAACCTACCCCGAGTGCATCCGTTTGGCGGGCGGCAACCCGATCGAGGTTTTTGCCGGAAGCGACCAGGACTATAAGGTCACCGTCGAACAGCTGGAGGCGGCATACACCCCAGCTACGAAAGCGCTCATCTTTGTCTCGCCTTCTAACCCCACCGGTGCGGTGTACACCGAGGAGGAGACTCGTGCGATCGGCCAGTGGGCGCTTGAAAAAGGCATCTTTGTGCTGACCGATGAAATTTACGAACACCTGACCTACGACGGCATTGATTCCGTTTCTATACTCAAGGTTGTTCCCGAACTTGCCGATACATGCGTTATTCTCAACGGTGTGGCGAAAACCTACGCTATGACCGGTTGGCGCGTGGGCTGGCTTATCGGGCCCGAAGATGTGGTTAAGGCGGCTTCTAACCTTCAGTCACACCTTACCTCGAACGTGAACAATATCGCGCAGCGTGCGGCTCTGGAGGCTCTCACCGGATCGCAGAATGACGTTGAGGAAATGCACGCCGCATTCAACCGCCGCCGCACCAAGATTGTAGACGGGCTAAACGCGATCGATGGGGTTCACTGCCCTAGCCCCAAGGGCGCCTTCTACGCCTACCCGGATGTGCGCGGGCTTCTCGGCAAAGAGATTGCGGGCAAACGCCCCCAGACCTCTGCCGAGCTCGCCGAGCTCATCCTCGAAGAGGCGGAGGTTGCGGTGGTTCCCGGTGAGGCCTTCGGCCCTAGCGGTTATCTGCGCCTCTCCTACGCGCTGAGCGATGAAGACCTAATGGAGGGTATCTCTCGTCTGCAGAAGCTACTCGGTTCCGCACGCTAAACCTAGGCGTTTTTGCGGTCCTCAAGAGCGTAGTTAAGCACTTCTGATCGCACCGCATACATCTCATGCATGAGGCACCCGTTCTGACGTGTACGCAAAGTCCGGCGGGGGCTTCGCATATGCATTGTAGGTTCGGGGTGAGGAGCTCAAGGCTTTTACCGAACGTTCTCTCATGATCGAGATATTACCCGAGCTTTGGTTATCCCATGGAGCGAACAGAGAAATGGCTTTCTTGCCTAATGTCTTGCTTTTCTGGGTTACACCCCAGATACCACACACACTCTCGGCAGCATTGAGCTACCACCGCACATATGGTTCTCTCCCGATAAGACGCTTTTCCGCGCTTTGAGTATTTAAAACCTGAACTTTAATGCCGTTTCGTGGCAAAACACAAGTAATTCCACAGCTACCCACATAACCCAAACGCGGCTAAAATAGTATCTAAGAGGATGGTCTCCCGAGCTCGCGCATCCATTGCACGACGCTGGCGGAGACCATATTTTTACCCACGCGCAGAACACCCAACACGCGCAGACATAAGGAGCCATCATGAAAATCGGTCTGCTTACCTCCGGAGGCGACTGCCCCGGTCTCAACGCCGTTATCCGCGGCGCAGTTCTCAACGGTGTCAAGAAGTACGGCTACGAATTCGTCGGTTTTCGTGACGGGTGGCGTGGCGTAGTCGAAGGCGATTTCATGGATCTTCCGCGGCAGAAGGTACGCGGTTTGGCGTCCCGCGGCGGCACTATTATCGGCACCTCGCGCACCAACCCCTTTGATGGACCTAACGGTGGACCCGAAAATATCGAAATTATGATGGAACGCCACGGGATTGACGCCATTATTGCTATCGGCGGTGAAGGCACTCTTGCCGGTGCTAAGCGTCTGGCGGATGCGGGTCTGCCCGTCATCGGTGTCCCCAAGACCATTGATAACGATCTGCGCGCCACCGACTACACTTTCGGTTTTGACACCGCTGTTTCTATTGCGACCGAGGCTATGGACCGCATTCGTACCACCGGCGAATCACATCACCGCTGCATGGTCGCCGAAGTGATGGGCCGCCACGTAGGCTGGATCGCACTGCACTCCGGCATGGCTGCAGGCGCGCACGCTATTCTGATTCCCGAAGTCAAGGTTTCAATGGACGAGATCTGCCACTGGGTGAAAGAAGTGCACGACCGTGGCCGTTCCCCGCTTGTCGTGGTTGCCGAGGGCTTTATTCCCGAAGGCTTTGACGAAGTTCTAGCCAATAAGGGCACGGAAAAGGACGGTCGCCCCCGCCTAGGCGGTATCGGTGAATACCTCACCCAGGAGATTGAGGAACGCACCGGTATCGAAACCCGCAACACTATTCTGGGCCACATTCAGCGCGGCGGCGCACCCACCGGCTACGACCGCGTGCTGGCAACCCGTCTGGGTATGGGCGCCGTCGATATGGTGCACGAAAAGAAGTGGGGCATGATGGTCTCGGTTCAGGGCACCGAAATCAAGTACGTTCCCCTTGAGGAGGCTCTGGACGGTCTCAAGTCGGTACCGCGAGAGCGTTGGGACGAGGCTGCGGTTCTCTTCGGCCGCTAAGGGTTCGGCGGCAGTCCGCCTATCACAGGCAGAACGCAACGGGTGCCCGGTCAGAGTGTTTCTGGCCGGGCACCCGCGTTTTTATACGCTCGAAGGTTCGTTAGCGCTTGAGGAAGTCTTGCCCCGCAAGGGATTTGCGGGCGATTTCGCCGGCCTCGGGAGAGACGATGAGGGTCTGTGCTGCGGCATATTCGGTCGCAGGGGCTGGGGCTTCATCGGTTGAAGCCTCACTGGTATCTACCGCACGCAGAGGTGCCGCAGGGTCTACGGCCCGCTTGATGACGGCGAGCGCTATGGGGCCCGCCTCATGATGCAGCGCCACCGAGGTGATGCGCCCCACCGCACGGGGTTTGCCCTCTACGAAGAGTTCGCTGCCCGCTGCGGGCAGGGTGTGCTCAGAGCCGTCAAGGTCGAGAAAGACCAGGCGGCGCGGCGGGTGTCCCAGGTTGTGCACACGCGCGACGGTTTCTTGTCCCTTGTAGCATCCCTTCTCGAAGTGCACGGCGGTGCGGGTGTAGTCCAGCTCTTGCGGAATGGTTTTATTGTCGATTTCGGTACCTGCGCGCGGGCGCCAGGCTTCGATGCGCAGCGCCTCCGCCGCCCAGACGCCCGCCAGCTGAGTGCCTTCCGTGAGGGTGGTGAGCTTATCAAGGGGAATAATACTCAGGTACCGTTCGTAGTCGGTGCCGGGATGCGCATCAGGCGTTGCGCTGTAATGGTAGCCGCCTTCGACGAGTGCCGTCCACGGGTCGCGCCATATCAGTGCATCCGCAAAGACCGGATGGATAGCGCCCTGTTCCCCGCGCGGGTTTCGGGCAGTCTCGATAACGGCGTACTCTCCGCTCATATTCTCAATATCAACGCGAAGCATGAACTTCATGCGGTTCAGATAGTCGGTCAGCGGCTCCGCCTGTGCACCTTCGACGATGAGCCAGAGCGCTTGCCCGTCCTCAAGAGCGGCTGGTGCATATTCGATGCGTCCCTGCGGGGAGAGTAGTAAAAATTCTCGGCTGTCCCCCGGGTTCATGTCGGTCAAAATCTGGGATGCGAGGGAGGTGAGCCAGCTGGCGCGGTCGGGGCCGGAGACCCTCACGACACCAAGAGAGGAACGGTCCACAACTACGGGGTCCCCCGTTGTGGCTCCACGGTCGCGGGCTAGGGCGCGCTGTTCGGCGAGGGGGTTGCCGTAATGCGCCGCGATGCCCGCATCCGGGCCGTCTGCGGCGAAGGCACCGTGCACTTGCATAAGGGGGCTGAGTGTGGGGGTGTATTCGGGCGCACCGGCGGCGGTATTTTCGGCAGTGCTCATGATGTTCCTCTCGTGCTGTTTTTTATCGTGAGTGGCGGCCAGACGGTCTGCAAAACCCGCACACCGCAGCGGGACGGCGGGTATGCGGGCTTTATTCTGCGTGGTATGGTCCTAGTTTTCGGCGGAGTCTTCTTCTGCGCCGTCATCGAGGGAGCCGAACATGCCTGTGCCCAGCGAATCACCGCTCATGGAAGAGGTCTTGCGCAGTTCCGCCGAGGCGTGCTTATGCAGGTTGCCTTCCTGATCGGCGATCTCCCAGTCCCACATGAGGTTGCCGTTTACAAGGCCCCACAGACGCACGGAGCCGGCGTAGTCGTGCGATATTTCGTCGCGCAGCAGGTTGCCGGTCTGCATGCGCACAACCGGACCCTTAATCATGCCTACGTAGTTTTCACTGATGCCACCGGGGTGCGCGATGGTGGCGATCAGATTGAACCCGTCGTCTTCGTTGCGCAGAGTTTCAACCGATTCCGCATCGGCAAAAGCGGGGACAATATCTTTGGGTACCAGCCCGAACCCGCCGTCGGCATCCGTGAGGGGACGGTCGATCTGCCAAAAACCGGTCTCGATAGTGATAGGACGCAGCTTTTGCCCGTTATCGTCGAGCAGGAAAGACTCGGCGCGGTATTCAAGGTACGGCAGACCGTCTTGGGTGAAGTTAATAATCTGCCCGAAGGGGGTATTCTCTTGTCCTTCGTACCACATGGTTCCGGTACCTTCCCAGGTACCCAGAAGCCATGCAAAGGGAACGAGCTCAGGGGTTAGGTTGGTTGGAATTTCAATTGCCATTCCCCTATTCTAGGGGTTTTCTGTGGCCAGCAGTTCAAAACGTGGGCTATTTCGCCATAAGCTGGGATGCACGAGAGCCGGGTATACAAAAGCCCCCGGCACTGTCTGCGCACCCCATCCGGGGTGCCTCAGCGTTAACCGGGGGCACCGTGAGCCTTCCTCGGCTCAAAAAATTTTACGCTCTACTTCTGCCCTGCGAAGAGACCCTTAAGTACTGCGTATGCACCAACGGCGATGCATACCGAGATGAGAGCCATCAAACAGATGAAGAAGATCTCTAAGTACAAGATGTTGTCCATGCCTTAAAAATACCATAGATAGCTGAACTAAAGCACGGATCACGGCGCTCTCTCCTGGGTAAAAATAACTTTAACGCGCACCGCTGCTGCGTGTTTTAGCTCCGTTGAAGGTACTGTGCCCGAAGAGCACACAAAGGCATGAGTAAAATAGTACAAAACCGTACGAGTAAGGATTGCAGATTCAGGAGGGTGTATGTACCGCATTGCGTTACTGAGCGATGCGCCACGAGCGCAAGAACTCATTCCTGCCCTCAGCCTGCTCAGCCACCGTGTGATTGAGCTTCCCCTCGATTCGCCCCTGAGTACTATCGGCACGGAACACGATATTGTTATTCTGGATGCGCGCCAAAACCTGCTCAAAGCACGCAATACCGCCCAGCTTTTGAAGACCGCGGGCATCACCATCCCGCTCATGATTGTCCTGACCGAGGGCGGAATGGCGGCTGTTTCCGCCTCATGGCAGGTGGACGATATTGTGCTGGACCAGGCTTCGCCCTCCGAAATGGATGCTCGCCTGCGCCTGTTGGTTACGGCGCCCGAGCTCAAAGATACGGACGATCGCAGCCAGCAGATTATCCGCATCGGCAATCTGGTCATTGATGCACAAACCTATTCGGCGCATCTGAACGGGGCAGCACTCAACCTGACCTTCAAGGAATTTGAGCTTTTGAAGTTTGTGGCGCAGCATCCCGGGCGAGTATTTTCGCGGGCGCAGCTACTCTCGGAGGTCTGGGGCTACGATTCGTACTATGGTGGTACGCGCACGGTCGATGTACACGTTCGTCGGCTGCGTTCAAAGCTCGGTTCTGAGCACGAACAGATGATTACCACGGTGCGTAATGTGGGGTATTCGTTCCACGCGCAGAATACGCATCATGACCCTTCTGCAGAAGACTAACGGCGCGGCGAAATACTTTTCTTTTTCTGGTGCGCTGAAGATTGCGCTTATTGCATCAAACCGGTTCAAACGCAGGCTTTCACCCGGTAAAGTTAAACAGTAGGCAATGTGAAAGAAGGCGAGAATGGCGGCATCACCCGAAAACTTCACCCTCGACTCTGGGCACTACGAAAATATGCCCCTCAATGCTGAGCTTCTAGAGCATTTCACGCAGTTCGCACGCGCCGTACAGAAGCACGACGGCACCCCGGCTTTCTCCGAGCAAACTCTGGTGGAGCTCTCGAAAGCGGTGCGCGGTGAGAGTCTGGTTAAACCGCAAGTTTTCGCATTCACTCCGGCCGCTGATAATCGCGAGTTACAGGCTGTACTCGTTGCCGTTCCCTCCCCCGAAGACTCCGACGAGCCCGGTGTACTTGAGGCAGCCGTTGACCCGCAGATGCGCGGGCAGGGGCTCGGTTCTGCCTTCTTCACTCGCGTTATTGAGGATTTAGGAAGCGAGGCCGCCAACTACAATCTCTGGGTACACGGAAGCGCAACCGACACCGGTATTGAGAGTCCCACCAATGAGCTCGCCGAAGCCGCAGGTTTCACCCCGGTACGCGTGCTGTACAAAATGGTACTTCCGCTTGACGAGCAAACCCGTGAGAATCTTGCCGAGCTCTCAGATGCGCGCGCCCTGCCCGACTCGCTTGAGCTGCGCACCTTCACCCCCGCCGACGAAAACCCCTGGCTTCGCGTTAACGCGGAAGCCTTCGCCGAGCACCCCGAACAAGGTCGCCTGACTCTCGCGGACTTACGCGAGCGCACCGGCAGCGACTGGTTCCGCCCGGAGGGGTTCTTTCTCATCTCTGAGCGGGAAGACCCGCATAATATTGCGGCGTTTACGTGGACAAAAATTCCCACCGCTCAGACCGAGCCGGGGCAGCCGCTCGACGATCTGGTGCCTGCGGGTGAGATTTATGTGGTGGGGGTCAGTCCAAACGCCCAGGGTAGCGGTCTGGGGCGCACCGTGACCCTGCGTGCCCTGGCGTATTTGGCGCTTGCATCCGATGAAAACGGCGAGCCTCTGCACGCGATCGAACTGTATGTGGACGCCGATAACGCCCCTGCGTTGAAGCTCTATGAATCGTTAGGGTTCGCAGTTGCGACCGTGGATCGCATGTACGCCCCCGAACGCGGGTCCGGCAAGAGTTCGTCTAACGGTGTGGATGCGGGCGTGCTCTCCGCTGTTACCACGGCGGTTATCTCGACCGGCAGCATCTAGCGTTTATTCGGGGTGGGGCACGGATTCTTTACCGGCTCGCACCCGTACCGAACGTTCTTTCTGCGTTGTGCTCGATGACGAGCGGCGCATCGTAAACTTAGTCCCTCAACATAGTAAGGAATAGCCTGTGGCACCCCACCCGCATACCAAAAAGAATACCGAACCGGCACCGATGACCGGGTTGATTCACATCGGAAACGATATCTCGAAGATTGAGCGTGCCGATACCCGTGCCGACCGCATTGAGGCGGGAGAAAAACTCGATCTACCCAATATCGAAGGCGATTTTGGCGCCGAGCGTTTTCTCGACCGTGAAAGCAGCTGGCTCGATTTTAATTCCCGGGTGCTGGAGCTTGCCGAAGACCCTGATCTGTACCTGCTGGAGCGCCTGAATTTTCTTTCTATCGTGGCCTCGAACCTTGACGAGTTCTTTATGGTGCGCGTGGCGGGGCTCAAACGCCGCATCGCTACCGGACTGGCAGTACCTTCCGCCGCAGGGTTGAGCCCTGACGAACAGATGGAAGCGATCTCGACCGCCGCTCACAGCTTACAAAAGCGCCACGCCCAGGTATTCCACGAGCAGATACTCCCGGAACTAGAAAAACAGAACATTCATATTGTGGGCTGGGATGACTTGGATGCAGACGCTAAAACCCGTTTGCGCCAAGAATTCCTGCGCGATATTTTCCCAATTCTCACCCCGCTCGCGGTAGACCCGGCGCACCCCTTCCCCTATATTTCGGGGCTTTCACTGAACCTTGCGGTGTTGGTGCGCAACCCACAGACCGGCAAGGAACTTTTCGCGCGTGTGAAGGTGCCCGATCAGCTTGACCGCATGATTTCGGTGGATGGTTCCCGCGCCGCCAACACGACCGGCAAGGAATCCCGCTATATTCCGCTCGAGGTTATCATTGCCGAGCACCTTGACACGCTCTTCCCCGGCATGGAGGTTGTTGAGCACCATGTCTTCCGCGTAACCCGTAACGAAGACCTTGAGGTTGAAGAGGACGATGCCGAGAACCTGCTGCAGGCCCTCGAAAAGGAGCTGCTGCGCCGCCGTTTCGGCCCGCCCGTACGTCTTGAGGTTGAAGATACGATCAACCCCACGATTCTTGACCTGCTTATTTCTGAGCTCAATATCGACGACTCCGAAGTATATAAGCTCCCCGCGCCGCTGGATCTGCGCGGTATGGGCGCGATCGTGCGCGCCAACCGCCCCGCGTTGCACTACCCCAAGCATATTGCGCATACCTCCCGCTGGCTCAACGCCGCCGAAACCGCCAAAGAGGCGGATGTGTTTGCCGCAACCCGCGATCACGATGTGCTTCTGCACCACCCCTACGATTCCTTCGCCACCAGTGTGCAAGCATTTCTTGCGCAAGCGGCGGCCGACCCGAAGGTACAGGCTATCAAGCAGACCCTCTACCGTACCAGCGGCGACTCCCCCATTGTCGATGCGCTGATCGAAGCCGCCGAAGCAGGCAAACAGGTTGTCGCCCTCGTTGAAATTAAGGCCCGGTTCGACGAAGAAGCCAATATCTCCTGGGCACGCAAACTCGAACGCGCAGGCGTGCACGTGGTCTACGGCCTGGTCGGACTGAAAACCCACTGCAAGCTCTCCTTGGTAGTGCGCCGCGAAGGCAACCAGCTGCGCCGTTACGCACACATCGGCACCGGCAACTACCATCCCTCCACCGCACGATTCTACGAAGACCTCGGCATTATCACCTGTGACGAGCAGATTTGTGAAGACGTCTCGCGCCTGTTCAACCAGCTCTCCGGGTACGCACCGAAAACCACCTACAAATCGCTACTCGTCGCCCCGCGTTCGCTGCGCAGCGGGCTCATCGAGTGCATCAACCGCGAAATTGAGAACCATAAGGCGGGTAAAGAGGCGCGCATCCAGATCAAGTGCAACTCCATGGTGGACGAGGCGATTATCGACTCCCTCTACCGTGCCTCGCAGGCGGGAGTTCCCGTCGATGTGGTCGTGCGCGGTATTTGCGCCCTGCGCCCCGGTGTACCCGGACTCAGCGAGAACATCCGGGTGCGTTCGGTGCTTGGGCGCTTCCTGGAGCACTCGCGCATCTTCGCGTTTGAGAATGCGGGCGAACCCATCGTCTATATCGGGTCTGCCGATATGATGCACCGCAACCTCGACCGCCGCATCGAGGCGCTCGTAAGGGTCAAAGACCCCCGCCATATCAAGTACCTGCTCGACATGTTCACGGTCTACATGAGCGATGAATCCCGCACCTGGCACCTCTCGGGTGACGGCACGTGGAAGCGTTTCGATACCGATGCCGACGGCAACCCGCTGCGCGATGTGCAGTCCTATTACCTGCGCTCGCGCTCCCGGAAGAACCACGACAAGATTTAGCGGTTTTCCCTTTCCGTAAAATCCATATGCAAGTGGCTTTCAGACCGAAAAGTAGCACTATGTGAATTTTCGGTCTGAAAGCCACACTATATGCCCATAATTGCGCTCCGCAGGGCGCCAAGCCACGTAACATTCGGATTTTTACTACGAAGGTGAACACAAGGTTACGGGACGGTGACGGCTTTGAAGATTTTTCCCCTAGAATGGGAGTACACCGCATCATCACTACCAGCTCGTAGAGGATCCCGTGACCACCGAATCAACGTACTATTCCGCCCACGTATACGATAATTCACTCGCCATCACCCGCACCCGCGAAAACACAGCGCCAGTCGTTGCCGCAGGTGCCCTCGTCTGGCGCTTGCACGGCGAAAAACTTGAAGTGCTCATGATTCACCGGCCCCGCTATAACGACTGGTCCTGGCCTAAAGGCAAGCAGGATGCGGGCGAATCACTCGTTGAAACCGCCGTTCGTGAGGTAGGCGAAGAAGTCACCCTCAGAATAACCCTCGGCGTGCCGCTGGCGGTCACCAACTATATGGTCTCGGGGCGCCCCAAGGATGTGTTCTACTGGGCCGCGCAGCTGCCCGTGGGTGAGCATCCCCGCGCTGACGAAGGCGAAGTTGATGAAATCCGCTGGGTAACCCCCAAAGAGGCACGCAAGCTCTTGAGCAACAGCACCGATCACGAGCCTTTGGATGCGCTCGTTGCTCACCATAAAGCCGGTACTCTGCACACTCGCCCGGTCGTCATTATGCGGCATGCCAAGGCAAAACCGCGGTCTAACTGGACTGCCGCCGACGACGAGCGTCCGCTCGCGGGAACCGGTAAACGCCAGGCGCTTGCGCATAGCCGCCTGTTGGAGGCATACTCCCCCACCCGTTTGCTTTCATCTCCGTGGCTGCGGTGCATGCAGACCGTGGCGCCCTATGCGAACGACCATGCGATCGCGATCAAAGAGAAGAAGTCCCTCTCGGAGAGCGGCGCGGCAGGGCATCCTAAACGCACGGCAAAAGTGACCGAATCGCTGTTCGTGAAGGAAGTTCCTTCGCTGCTGTGCACGCATCGTCCCGTGCTCCCGTTGGTTTTCAAGGCTCTTAAGGGGCACCTCATGAAGGGTTCGGCGAAAATTCTTCCCGCCGAAGACCCCTATATGGAGCCAGGGGATGCGGTAATCCTGCAGGTCTCAACCGCCGAGCACGGTGGTATCGTCTCGGTTGAGACCATCCGCCCGGTTATTGATTAGCACCAGAACTCTCGCGGTCCATGTGCATGGAAGTGCGCGAGTTTTGAGCCCCTCGAAAACTTTCGAGGGGCTCAAGTATTCCAGATGACTAGACAGGCTCATGCAACGCCTCAGGACCCTACAGGCTGTGCTCATATTGGGGGTTCACATCTGGTAACATAAGTTGAGCTTCAACCTTTCACTTAGGTTCAGCATAGTTTCCAGCCACGCATCACGGAAGATACATAAACTATGGGCGAATACGACAACATGCACGTTCTAGAGCGTGATGTTGAGTTCGATTTTAATCATGCCGATATTCTGCTCAGTATATTCAGGTATTTAAAAAGAAAGTTAGAAATACAGCTTCCGGAACGGCAGCGGTATATTGGCATAGCCCAACGTGAGTTTAAAGGACATTTCGCACGAGTTTTTGATCAGAACTGCAAGTATTCCATCTCTGAATGTAAAAACCTGATTACAGCTCTGGGTGATGCCACTACCGACCTGCAGAAATATATTGATGCTGCACACCAAGAAAATGAGAATCGTAAAAAATTCCGTGAGGCTATGGCAAACTGGGAGGAAGAAAAACGGAAGATCAGAGATAACATTGAAAATGATAATCGCAATACATTTATAAGTTTTCAGAAAGATCCCGCTGCTCATTACCCTCCCCAACCACAGCCTAATCTAGATAACGAAGGTCCCAAGTTCGACGAACGCGCCCCGATTATCAAATCCCGTAATACGGGCAGAAATGCAGAGGTTATTGGGCGCAACCGTACGCATCGCGCCGAAAAGAGAGCTCGGGACGCCGCCCAGGATGCTACCGAGACTACCTCGGCTATTCCCGGCAACCTCGTGACATTTGCGCAAAAGAACTCTAAGTCAGATCAAAGAATTGCTGAGCTTTACTCCAATATCACGAAAAGCTACAGCTCTTTCGCTGAGCATACATCATGGGGTGTTTTTGATGCCGTAAGCCTTTTTAACTCGATCGCAAAATGGGTTGATGCCAACCAATCTGATGTTCGTTGGATTCTCACTGTTGCGGAAGCTTTCGCGACGGCTGGTTCTCAAGGAATGTTAGGCCCTATTTATTCTGAAGCAGATTTTTTGGATTATCCGCAGTACCTTAATACGGGGTATATCCGGAATTATCTGAAGGAACAGAAAATTTCTACAGATCGTCCGAGTATTGACGTTTCTCGTGCGACAATAACCGGCGCGGTATACTCAGCGGGATATGCGCTTGATCCCGTAAATGTTGCCACAGGGAATTTCATTGAGCATGAGTGTGATCTCTCCTTCGAGCATGCTCCTGCGGCATCGCTCATCAAGCTTGAACGTATGTACAACAGCGTTGCCGTTACCTATCCCGAAGAAGCCCCTTCCGGCCTCTTTGGTCTCGGTTGGTTTTCTACGCTTGATACTCAACTTACGTTGAGTAACACGGGCGCTGTATGGCACACGCCTGATGGTCGGACTCTTGCATTCCCTCGTATGGGCGACGGTTTTGGTCGTGTTCCTTCCGAATCGTATTGGCTTAGCAAAACTGTTCCCGGCGACGAGCTTTACAGCTATGTTTCCACAGCGACGACAAAAGCAATCAAGACGGCAGAGAACGCTGGGCGCAAGGTCAGCGCACCTACTGCACCCGCATATTATTGGGTTGTTTACAATTCCAAGCACGTTCGATACTTCTACGATCCTTCTGGTGCCTGGACAGGCGTGATGGAGGGGCATTATGCAACCTTAACACTGCCTCTTTACTCATCGGATTCCGCAACGGGTGCGTTAGAGCTAACTGACATTGTTCACCCGGCCTCAGGTCGAGGTCTTCAGATACGCTACGGCAGCTCACCCCGTGATAACCGTATTCGCCCTGAATCTGCCAGCACCTACCTTATAGATCATGATGTGCAGATACTTGATACCGTCACCTACATTTACGACGATGATGATCTGCTAGCAGCGGTTAACCGTCCCGACGGTATTCGTCGTTACACCCATAACGCTAAGCGCCTTATTGAAGAAGTCTGGGACGTGAACGGCCACCGTGAAGTCACTAATACCTATGACGGCCAAGGACGTGTGGTCCACCAGCTGACTGAACATTCCCGTGAAGTGTCTTTCGTCTATGCTCCGGGCATTATGACGATTGTTGCTGACGCGATAACCGGCGACAGCTCTAATATTTGGCGCTCGGATGAACGCGGACGTCTTAGCTCTATGACGGCTGCTGATGGCAGCCGCCAAGTCATGCGCTACGATAAGTTCGGCAACCGCATCAGCGTTACTGAACGCGATGGTTCTACGATAAGCCGTTCCTACGACTCTCACAGCCGTTTAGCGAAACAGCTTACCCCCGAGGGCGCACTGTCTAAGTACACCTGGGACGAACATAACCGCCTGCTCACGACCTCTGTATGTGATTTTCGTGATCGGCTCAACCCCGGTGATCCCGTGGTAGTGTCATATACCTACGAACCAACAGGTGCAAACCCAAACCCCATCACTATGACTGATGGGAATGGACATACTACAGAATATAGCTGGGATGAGTACGGCAACCTTCTAAGCGTTACTGACCCCACCGGTGTACGTACCACATACACCTATAACGCACGTCAAGAACTGATCAGCATAACAAACGGCGTTGGCGATACAGTCCATCTAGAGTACGACAAACACGGTCGAATAGTGCAGGTTAGGGATGCTCTAGGTCACGTAACCTCTACCCATTGGAACTCCGCCGGGCAACTCGCCTCGGTTACGGATGCTGCCGGTTCACGCTGGTCTCTCACGTACCCCTGAGCTTGCTCCCGAAGAGCTGGATGTTCCTGCTTTTGTACGCCAAAGCGACACTCACCGTGTACGCGATACATCGCGGCCTATAGGTCAGCTGCCCGTTTCTTTGACAGATCCTTACGGTCATGTCACACACTTTGAGTACAATAACGGCAACCAAATCACCGCTGTCACCGATCCACTGGGTCGTACCAACCGTGCAGTATTTGATGCCTGGGGCAACATGGTCAAGACTATTAATGCCCTCGGTGCCGTAACCAACTATGAATACGATGGCCTGTCACAACTTATTGCGGTGACAGATCCTCTGGGTGCCCGGAGTGAGTTTGACTACGACTTGGCTGGCGAAATCAGCCAGATTACGGATGCTACTGGCGTTGTTACACATCGCACTGTAGACCGTAGAACGGGCAAAGAAACTACGTCCTCCGGCGGAATACTCGGATCTTCATTCCGTCACGTCGATTATCTGGGACGGGTGATTATTGAGGGCGAGAACAATACCCAAAATTTCGCCTCTTCGCAGCCGGTTAGACGTGCATCTCAAAACTCAAAGTCATCGAGTGCATCCCCAAGAAACAGCGAAACTGTTACCGAGTTTACAGCCTATGACGCCGCAGGCAATCCTGTTGAAACTCTTGATGCTCATGGCGGGCTCACCCGCCGCACCTACGATGCGGCAAACCGGCTGATACGCGAGGTATCTGCGGCGGGACGCACCCAAACATTCGACTATGATCAAGCTGGGCGTCTGCGGCGTATAGGTGTGGGGCTAAGCGTACCCGAGCAGAAGCCGACGGTGGGCGAGAACATGGAGTGGGAAGAGCCTACCGCTTGGGCGTACACAACGCTAACCTACGACGCCGCATCTCGAATTATTGCCCGAACCTATCCTGACGGCACAACTGAGCATACAACGTACGATGCCCTTGGCCGGATTGTACGGGTGCAGCATGGGGCTCGCACGGCAACGTATGCATACGACCGGTGCTCACGCCTGATCCGCATGAGTGATAACAGCGCTGGTAACCGCAGATTCATCTATGATGCAGCCGGTCAGCTAGTGACTGCTGTAGATGCCTTAGGGTATCGCACCCATTTCGAGTATGACGCTGCTGGGCAGATGGTGCGCACACTGGATGCGACCGGCCAGGTCACCACGTATATTTATGACGCCGCAGGTCAGCTTATCCGCACCGTTAAGGGCGCGGGTTCTACGGCAGAGATAACATCTACATACACCTACGATGCCGCAGGTCGTCTGCTGTCTGAGAATAACGGTGAGCGAACCCGTGCATACTCCTACGACTATCAGGGTGGCGGTCTGCTCGCGTCTTTGAGCGTCAATGGTGTGTGCGCGGCGGAGTATTCGTACTCCCCTGGAGCATCATCTATTGGTCATCGGACCGTGACGGTGCGTGACTACGCCTCAGCTTCTGCACTCAGGGACCGCGATTCTTCCGCCTTTGCTGGCATCGAAAAGCCGTACCTTGAGCATCGTTTTGTCTATGATTCCTCCGACCGTCTGATCTCTCGCAGCCGTTCAGGATTCCTAAGATCGGACGAGCAAAGCAACGCTCATGCAGACGATGATATACACGAGCGTCTTCACGCTTTGAATACCTTTATCAAAACCGGCGCATATACGCTGACGTACTCGTATGATGCCGATGGTTATCTGATCACATCAGTAACCCCTTACGCAAAATCTACACGCACCGTAGATGGTGCCGGTCGAACGGTAGCTGTAACAACACACGCCACGGGACAGCCCGCTCACGACGTTATCTCTTCAGAATTCTCCTACGATCCTCTGGGACGTCTCACGCGGATTCGGGTGGGAGATATGGTGTCTTCCTGGATGCACGAGCGCACTACCGGGCTAATCTCAGACTATGTGCGTGAACAGGTACTCGCCGACGTCCGAGGGTTTGAAGAGTCAAAGGTTCTTGAACGCACGCAAGTGATCCGTGACCATAACGGCCGCGTGATTGGGCTGGACTCAACGGGATCTGATACTTCACCGGATGGTCTTGTTCTGTACTCCTATGACGATGCCGGGCAGCTTGTGGGCGCCCGTTCAGCATCCCACGTGTGGGAGTGGGAGTACACAGCCGGAGTCATGATGCGCGAGCGCGTCTTTACTCTCGATAGTTCTAACGGGTCTGAACGCTCGGCTGCAGGTTCTCGTGTTCTGGAGGGTGAGCGTATCTTCACCCATAACGAAGCGAACCAGTTAGTCGCCGTTGAGGCTCGCGCATACGCAGGTGCACGGGGCGACGCTGGGGAGCTTGCCGCTCATACCATCACGGAATACGCCTACAACCTGGCAGGCGAACGTAGTGGTGAAGTCACGACCGATAAGCTCACCGGCACCTCATACTCTCGCGAATATAGCTGGGGTGCCTACGGCGGTCTGACATCGGTAACAGACTCTGTTTCCTCACGTGTAGATATTTCACGCACTTCACTGATTTCTGATGCGGTGGGTGAGGTATCCGCTGTGTCTGATGGTGAGGGCATTACAGTGCCTCTCATGTGGGATGCCAGGTCGGATATTCCGCATCTTCTGGGTGCTGGGGCAACGAGCGCGCCCAGCTCTGACGGCGGCTTTTCGCAGGCGGGTATACCCGGCGGAGTGACACCTTGGCATACCCTCAACGTCCCCGGATTGACCGGCAACGCCCTCGATTCGGCATTAGGTAACACACCCGGACTGCCGACAGACTGGGGCGTGCCCTCTGCAAGCGCTACCCCGGTGCCCGGGATGCCCACCGGTTTCGAGTTCACGGGTGCAGGGTCGCTACGCGTAGCCGGTCTAGATATGCTAGGCGCTCGCGTCTATGACAGCCTTTCACGTCGTTTTCTCTCAACAGACCCGAAGGCCGCAATAGCTGGTTCATCCTGGTTTGCTGACGTTTACGCATATGCAGGCAATAATCCGCTGGAGTATGTGGACCCTCGGGGTGAGCGCCCCATGACGGTTGCAGATTACCGTAAGTATCAGAGCCAAGAAGGCGAACGTTTCATGCAGCAGAGTCTGCGCTTTCTGGCTCTTGTAGGTGTTATTAGTTCGGTGTTCATAGCACCGACAAGTATCCTTTTGGCTGGCGGTGTTGGTTTTATTTCTGGTGCCGCCAACGGTGCCGCTGATGGCATGGATTTCCACACCCCCGACGGCAATATCGACTGGGATAAAGTGCAGGCTTACGCCCTTCAGGAAGGCGGGAAAGAAGCACTCACAGCCGCACTCATAGGGATGCTCTTCAAAGCCGGGCCGCCCGTAGCACGCGCCACCGGCAACCAGGCGATGAAAGTCCCCGTTATCTCCAGAACGGTTGATCGGGTTAAGACGTCCCCTGTTGTCATTAAAACCCAAAACACCGTTAATGCCGTCAAAACCCGCATCAACGGAATCCAAGACCGCATTGCCACATGGACGCGCACCAGCCTGCTGGGCATCGAGCATGTAGTGCCCAAGCTCCAACCACGGCACACCTTTCACGGCTTCGGCGACGATCACCTGGTGCCCGTTGCCCACGGTCAAGCTGTACCCGAGATGGCAGAGAGGGGAATACCCAACGGAGGCGGTACCTATAGTAGGGGTTTTAATAATGCACCACCGGCAGATGACTATCTTAAGTCTCGTATTGACTGGGAAGGGTTGAAGGGTAAACGGGTTCAATATCCTGATAGGTCAGATGTTAATTATGTAGACAATTTGAATAAGCTAAATAAAGAAGTCAGAAGCTATCGTGGCGATCAAGCACAGATCAAAGCTGAGAACGCAGAGATTAAGGAGTACAACAAAGCTGTTAGGAAGCAGGCTAAGCTAGACGGTGTGGAGGTTGGCTCTCCTGGCTATGAGCTTAAGGAGCTCAAGCCCATGCTTCCTGAGCCGAAGCTGCGGATGTTCCGGGATGACTTTGTCGACAGCAAGGGCGAGAAGATGGTACCCGACTATACCTCCGGTATGTACGGTACGGATCCCGGTGTGAATAAATATTTGGTGCTCCGCCCCAGTGAATACGATGGAGAAATCCCACAAGAGGTCTTTGATATGGCAAAGGAGGTCTGGACAAAGGGCGGAAATCTGCATCCTGATGCACGGTTCCAAGGCTTTAACAATGAATTAGAATACAGACTTAATAGGGGTACTCCTGAAGAGATTACCCATACATATGTCCCTTTGCCGACTCGTATGACCAATAAAGATGCCACAGAGTTTATGGATCTGAAATACTATGAGGCGACCATCAAAGTACCGGGCGAAGCAACAGCAGAAAAATTCGGTACGCATCGCTTGGTCATAGCTAATAATGGAACCATGTACTATACCCCGGACCACTACCGAACCTTTATTCTCATTAAGGAGTAACCAATTATGGGTTTCTACAAGAACGAGTCAGATGATGCATTCTTCCCTGCTATCTACATCACCGAAGATAAGGTGTTAGAGCGCCAAACTCAAGCCCTACGCGATCAAGGCTGGGCCATCATCGAAATCCACTGCAAAAACATACTAGCTTCCCAGGACCCACAAGCAGGAGCCTTAGAAATCATCCGAGCCGTCAACCTCCCGCACAAACTCCCCGATGACAACTTCATGAGCTGGACCCAAGAAATCATCTCAGACCTCGACTGGCTCGATCTGAGCAAAGGCGTCTTTGTCATCCTCAAAGACTACGATGTACTCTTCACCCCCTGGAACAGTCCCGACCACTCTGAAGCAAAATGGATGGCACAACACCTACAAACTGTAGACGATAACCTGCGGTACCGGCATAGCCAATTTGCTTATGGTGATTATGATCCTCCATATGTGCTTTATGGTATGGAGGTGTCTCGGGAAAAACTCGATACTGTGCTGGAGTTCTTCGAAGGTCGAGCCACTATTATCGAAGACTTCGATGAAGATAACCCAGGAGCAGAATACCCACCCCTTGTGGAGTATCGTCAGAAAGTCGTTGGGGGTTGGCTAGGTATGACGGTTGACTCAGAGGATACTGAGGGCTAAAACCGTCCACACACGCACGGAGAAATCTTCCCTCCCATTAAGAGATAAACAATTATGAGCTACTACGACGATGGGTACGGCAACAGCTTCTTCCCCGCTATCTACATCACCGAAGACACAGTACTCAAACGCCAAACCCAAGCCCTCCGCGATCAAGGATGGGCAGTTATTGAGATATCCTGTGCAGCTATTGTTCGTGATGGAGACGCAGGAGTCAAAGAAATCCTACGCGCCATAAAATTCCCCTACGACATGCCAACAGTAGGAGACCCAGTAGGGTGGACTGAAGAATTTATAGAAGACCTTCACTGGCTTGATCTGAGCAAAGGAGTCTTCGTCATCCTCAAAGACTATGACGCGCTCTTTTCTGTACACGATGCACCCGAATACTACAACGCCAAACGCATGGCACGACACCTACAAACCGTAGACAACAACCTGCGCTACCGCCACACCCGATTCGCCTACGCCGACTACGACCCACCCCACGTACTTCATGCTATAGAAGTGTCCCGAGAAAAACTCGACACAGTGCTGGAATTCTTCGAAGGTCGAGCCACTATCACCGAAGGGTTTGATGAGGATAACCCAGGAGCAGAACGTTTGATTGTCGGTTCTGATGGGAGTATGTATTACACTCCTGATCATTACAAAACCTTTGTACGAATTTTCTAAAGGAGGCTACTATGATTTATGAAAACGAACATGAAGATGAGTTCATTGTTCCGGTGTTCACTCAGGAGAGCGGGTACTGGGAACAGGTGATGAAGCCTCGTTTACAGCAGCAGGGATGGTATATCGCTGAAGTAGACTGCGTGAATGTAGAGGATATTGAGGATTGCGGCACAAGGCTTCTACGTGAACTCAACTTCAAAGTTCCTGAGCATGGATACATTAACGCTATGGGGGTCAAAGATAATATCACTGACATCTACGGCATTAATATACGCAAAGGCCTCTTTGTTTTTTATAAGAATTTTGAAGATATCTTCTCTACCCACCCGGATTTGCACCAGGGGTATGGGGCTGAGTTCATGCTTCAGCTAATCGAATGTATAGTTCATCATTATTCCAGGCTACGTGGAAATATCTATGAAGAGTTTCCTGTAGTGTTGGGGTATGGCATTGGTCTTCCCACCTCATATATTCCACAGCTTAAGGAGCTAATGGGTGCGGAAAATGTAATGATTGCCGGTGAGGGAGTGCGATACCCCTGGTCTGATTTCGAAGAAGAACAGCGCAGAAACTTCCCGAACGGAGCCCCGGACCCTCTCTACGATAAGTATGGGGAGCTTTTTGGTGTTACTACCCATAGTTCACAGACTACGGGCATCTATGTTGCTGATCCTCGGTATTATCCTGAATCACCATTTTATGACCCGGTTCTTGCCTCGAAGGTACACCTGGTGCATAGCGAGTTTGACGATCCCGAATAATCGATCATGTTCCTTCTTGAGTTTAGTTGTCCGTAACTTATAGCGAAGTTACGGACAACTAATTTTCTATATCTTTATGCCTGTCAACAAATAAGAAAGTTACGGAGGCTGTTCTGCCGCAACTGCTGTTGAGGGGAGCCCTATCACCTATACGGAAATGGATTTCATGGCTCCTCAACCGAAGATTGGTGAAAACGGTAGAGTTGAGTTGAAGCCTAACGGGGAGCCTGAGACGACTCGTGGTGATGACCGGTTGGTAGTGGGGAGTAATGGCAGTATCTATTACAGTCCGGATCATTATCACACGTTTATCTTGATAGTAGAGTAAGGGAGAAAAATAACCATGGCTTATACACCAGAAAGGCCGAAATCTTTTGTAGCTCCTTTGTTTATCCGTGAGGATGGGTATTGGGAGAACCATATGCTGCCCTATCTGGAGGCGGAGGGGTGGAAGGTTATTGTTGTTGACTGTGCCGGGGTAAAAACCACGCTAGATTTTGCATACCGTCTGGTTGAGAGTATTGAGAGTGTTTATGCTATTCCGGATGATTTTAACCTGCGTTGGGCGTCCGAAGATGCCTGTCTGATTAACTGGTTTGATATGCGTCAAGGACTCTTTGTGCTGTACAAGAATTTTGATGATCTCTTCGTGATGGATGACGAGGACGTGAGCCTATGCGTAAATATTCTGGAAACTATGGACGGTCGTTATACTGTTCGTCCAGTTTTCGGTAGTGGGCTTTATCGGGTCCTCTTTGGATATGGATTTGAATTTTCACGCGAGAGCCTACCTGTAATCAAAAAATTCTTTGAAGATAAAACTGTAACCGCCAAAGATGGGGCGGAATATCCTTGGAGCGGTGTGGAGAGGTTTAAGAAAGTGTTTTTTCCTCAGGGTTTTCCTGACCCGTTGTATGAGGATGGGGAGTGGATTGATGATCCTGATGAGTACCCTGAGAGTACTTCCTATACTGGCGGTCGTGAGGGAGAAAGTTCAAATAGTTAGGCTCCTTTGCCTGTCTGTGTTTTAGAGAGAAATATGCCTTATCAACAAGAACGGTCTGCCGTAGAATTTACCGCTCCTTTGTTTATCCGTGAGGGTGGGTACTGGGAGAACCATATGCTGCCCTATCTGGAAGCAGAGCGATGGGCTGTCATTACTGTTGATTGTGCTGGAGTGGTATCGTACATGGACTTCGCCAGGCGGTTAGTTAAAACTATCGACCCCTACTACAGTTTTCCCGAAGGTTTCAATATGCGTTGGGCTGCTGAAGAAGCATGTTTGATTAGGGATAGGGATATGCGTCAGGGGCTTTTCGTTTTGTATAAGAATTTTGAGCAGCTTTTTACTATGGCTGATGATGATATAAGTGCATGTGTGAATATCCTTGAGATCATGGAAGTAAATTATGCTGGTCGTCCACTACATGGTAGTGGATCATATCAAGTACTTGTGGGATACGGTTTTGATATTTCACA
>ERZ773196.485-NODE-485-length-25177-cov-14.709896_pt1 | contig 25177 bp, 42 predicted proteins | sample MGYA00581009_ERZ773196 | MGnify/ENA primary metagenome ERZ773196 (study PRJEB29015, sample SAMEA2738162) | human oral metagenome | biome: human oral; feature: human-associated habitat; material: saliva | place: China | collected 2243 ... | reverse complement strand
CGATTATTGCAGTTTGCATATCAAGCATAAAACAAGACTTCTGTCAACGGAACATGAGTTCGACTTAAAAAGAACACCAGTTCGCCCTTGTTTTTGCTCACTGTTCCGTCTGCGTTACGATGGTCGCCTGTCGTGCGACCAACTGATTTTTTGAAATACAAATCAGAAAGAGAGGGGATTGCCATGAAGTAGCATGTAACAATCAGACAGCTTATACCCAATAACCGTATATCAGACAAAAAGGCTGTCCGATGAAACCCAAACAAAACTAATTCAAAAAAAGCAACAGCTTTAGCCGCCAAATTTCTATTTGGCGGCATTTCTTTACTTAATTTCTTGAGCCTTTCTTAATACGCTTGAGATGTACTCATAGTCATGCTATAATTACAACGCTCGGAGTGACACTCATACACTACCCTCGAACCAATCAACTTGCCCGAGCATTTGTTGCAACCTGTTTCTTATATGTGAGAAAACGATCGCGTCAGCTTCCCCTGCCCGGTCGTTTTTTCATGTCCAAAAATAAAAAAAAAGGAGTCTGACCACATGAAAACAACACCGCTCTTCTTGATTGTCGGCAGAAGCGGAACCGGCAAGGACACGCTCGCGTCCTATCTTGAAAAGTTTTACGGACTTAAAAATGCCCTGACTTACACCACAAGACCGATGCGAACCGAGAACGAAAAAACCCACCACTTTGTTGACCGGCACACTTTTCATAAAATTAAAAACAAGCTTGCCGTTCGTGAATTTAAAGTGAACGACAAGCTTGAGTTTTACTGTACGACCCTTAATGACTTACTGGATGCCGATCTTGTCATCATCGACACGACCGGCGCGGAGGAACTCTACGAGGCCGTGCATCACTTGCGCCCCGTGACACTTGTTTATGTCACGGCAGACAGAAGAAAAAGATTGAATGCGCTCGATAAGCGTAGCGCAGACCCCGCCGATGTAATCTACAGAGATCATATCGAAGATGAACTCTTTTACAAGTTCGAAACAGAAACCGTTCCGATCTTTCATGATGTGATCTGTGCAAAAAATAACTATACGAGCACTTATCCGAACGCAGTCGCACACGAAATCATGAAACACATGTTCTGAAAGGAGAAAACAAATGGCAAACGCAGTACCGTATTTTACGATTTCCGACTTTTATAAGCCAGTGATTCTTTATAACGAGCCCTTCGACATGGACGGGGCACTCAATCAGGCGTACAATCCCGTGTCCGTGAAAATCGTTAAAGCATACGAGAAAGATGTTCCGTCCCTCACGGACTTAAGTGAAGATGAGTTGTACGCCTACTGGTACGGCTCTCTCGCAATCTCGCTCTTTGACGCTCTGAAAAATGAACTCAAGAAAGAGTCCGGCTTAAATCTCGCAATCAGCACGATTAAAAAGAACGAGAAGTTAGCCTCGCTTCTTGATATTCAGAATTTGGAGCATCCCGAACTGTGGATCAGCGACCTTAAGACTAAGAGAGGCAATGCACTGTTTGAGGACTTAAAAGACGCTTTACAGGGGATCGACTGCTATCTCGACCGTGAATCCAAGTGGGTTGTCTTGTCTTACAAGAACATCCACGAAAGAAAGCTTGCCGAAACTCTGCTTCACTTTTTAAGAGACATGACCTATACATTTACAAACATCCACATGAAGGTCTTTCTCAAAGAATCTTTTTATGATGGTCTGACCTTCAATTTTCCGAGAGCGGGAGAATTTTATAACGAGCGTTCAATCGTGAGATTGAAGAACTGCATTTAACCGAAATTTGAAAGGAGAACACGAAATGTTTAGAAAAGAAATCGACACATCCGACCGCGAAGCAATGCTCTGCTTTCTGGAACAGCATCCGAAGTACCACCTGTATAACTCTTGGAATCTGGTAAGAGGCTTTTCCCAGTGCATCAAAATCCACACACTTGATATGGACGATAAAACGAAAAATAAGTTTTACGACATGTTGTCTCTCGATGACAACTTCGAAATTCAGATGATTTTTGCCGATGTGTTTGACGAGTTTCGGAACAACAATCCCGGCTACTCAATTCATGTGAATGGCAGAAACGATGGTTATCTTGTCTTACATGCCGACAACAATCAGATTTATCAGGATCAGTTAAACTGTCTTGATGATCTTGAAGACAGCGAACTCCGTGAACTTACAGACACCGTTACAAACTTTGACGAAGCGGCAGATACTCTGATTCAGTTTTTGTCTGACCTCGCAAATGAAACCGAAGTTGTCGAAACAGAAATTCTTGTTCCGAAGAAAATTCATGTCTTAAGGAGAATAGACGAAACTTAAAAAAGGAGTCAATCATGGCAAATATGAGCAAAGCATTCGGAAAAATTACATTTGAGAGTACATCACTTGACTATCTGACTATCTTTGTGCACTACTTTCAGAAAGTCAAATTAGAAGAATATTACACAATTTCTTTAGACTTGATCGACGAAAATAATTTTAGTCGCGACCAAATATTAGATAAAAAACAATACGGAAATGATTTTGAATATGATCGGAACCGTATTGAAAAGCATTCCGAAAAAACTGTTTCAAATAATAGCACGATCTATTCGTTTTCGGACTTTTTCAACGGTTTTGGCAAATACTGTTTCCGTAACAATTTTGACTTCTTCTTTAACTTGGAAAAATACGAAGCAGAAATCAACGAACTGACCGGTTCTAAATACAAAGATGTAATAAAGAGTATGAAAATCAAACTCAAATATACCGATGAAGAACCGGCGAGTGAAATGCTTGAGGAAGTGACCGCTGTACTCGCCCCGAACATGGAAGCAATCAAAGAAAAAAGAATTGGTTCCTGTGAAGTAATAGAATGTAAAGTGACAAGTCATGATTATACGATTGAAAACTTGCAGTTTTATGACTGTTACGATGAAGCTTGTTCGTTAAACTATCTTCTGAAAAACGCAGACTATTTTTTCGATGGTAACGAAACAAATGCAAGAAGATTATTAACAAAAGCCTTGGATGAGAATCCAAAAGAAGCTGACGAAATCTTTACAGGTGTTGAAGAATTGCTCAACCATTTTAACATCACAGAATTAGCTTAATATTCTTTAAAGGAGGCCACAAATGACCGATGTTTTCTTATATTCGCTCACAAAAGCGTACAATCGCTTGAGTCTTTTCCCGGAAAAGCACGCAGAGATCGAAGAAGATGACTTTATCCGTGATGTGAAAAGCCCGAACGCCTTTGCGAAGCGCATCGTAAATCTTGTCGATGAACTCACAAACCTTTCGATGCGCCCGGAAGAGCACCTCATGATCGTGACTTTCAGCGGCATGATGATCCCGACCGGAGTGTTCGAAATCTCACATGGTACAAAGCATTCGACACTCTCTGCTATGGTACAGATCGTAACGAGAGCCTTACTTATCAACGCCGATGCAATCATTGTCTTACATAATCATCCCGGCGGCATCATCACAGAGTCTGAAACAGATGTTGAAACAGTCACGGCTTTAAAAGACTTTATTAAGCCGCTTGACTTACAAGTTTTTGACAGCATCATCGTTGGCGAAAAGTCCGGTTCTACGATCTTCAATTCTTTTAGAGAAAGAGGTCTTTTATGAGTAAGCTGATGTGTGAACTTAGCCCTAGGCCGGAACAGCACCAGAAGTCGTTTTACGGCAAGGCATATATCATAATCGACGATAAGGAGATGACAACTACGCTATTTAGTTATGATACGAAAATCATGACGAAATATCCTGACGGACATTACGAGAGACACTACGATGACTGGACACAGACAACCGGAAAGCACATCAAAGCATTTTCCGGGTTAAATAAAGCAGAGTTCTTAAAGCTTGATTATAAGGAGTAAAAAAATGATTCTCAAGAAAGAAAATAGAAGTAAGTACACCTCGTTTCATTACTGGGCCGAAGGGTACAGACACAATACAATACATACCCTTGCGGATGACTGGGAACTGAGCCTCAAAGAAAACAAAAGGCTTGTTTCTGACCTCACAACCCTCGAAACAAAAATCTTTGATTTCTGGATAAGGTGCTATTACGGCTCCGAAGCAAATTTGCCGGAATATTATCTGGACGCAATCGTTCGAGAAATCGTTCGATTTGATTATCAGAGCCCGTATAGTTATGATCAGCCTGCACCCACCTATGCAATTTATTTTCCGAATTTAAGATGCCTTGAAAAAGAAATCGAAGAAAGGCTTAACACTTGGGACACTGACACCAAGAGGCATGACTTAGAAGATTACGACACCGATTATCTATATCAGGATGATGGTTTTGGCGGCGGCCTCGAAGATGCGGAAGAATTATTTTACAGATATCAGTTATCTTACGAACAGCTTTATGCTGTCAGGAATAACTTGACAGAAGCTTTTCTGAATTTCTTAGAAGAAACTTTGGAAGAGATTAACGATGAAACAGAGTTTTTAAATAACGAAGCGGACGATGACGAAGCAAGGAGCGCCCGCGAAAACATCGGAGAGTACAAAAATCAAATCGAACAGGAAATCTTAAAGCATTACGGCACAGACTTCCCGGAAGACTTTAAAGAAATGTACATCGATATGCCGGACAATCTTAGAAACGAAATCATGTCACACATTTATGGCGAGAATTGGAGCAAAGAATGAAACAGCTTGTAATCAAAGACAAAGATCGCACCTACACGAGAATCAGCCGCGCCGCCGCAAAAAAGATGTTCGAATCGGGCAGAGAAATTCTTCTCTGCCCTGTGCACCTGCGCCCCGGCGAGCCTTGGCACCCGGAATGTGCGATTCAAAAGAGTGAATACGACTTTGACGAATACATCAGCGCTTTTAAGATTCATACAGCAAACAACAGCGAAACCGGCTTCTATCTGGCCTTTTATATCGAAACTTTAAATGAGGCACAATCATGAAATACGAATTTAAAATTTATATAGACGGAGACTATCATCACAGTCTCGTACTGTTATCGAGCGGCTTTTCTGACAATCAGCCGATACCGGAATTAAACGAATTTATCGAAAAATACAGATACGGCATTTCAAACGAAACCGTTTTTATAACCGGTCAGAAGCTTACGGAACTTAAAACCCTGTTACAAGAAATCGAAGACAGACTGATCTCAAACTATAAGCCGTATGACCTACTCGCAAATCTCGATAAGACTAAAAGTTTCGGTGAAAATCACATTGATTTTATGTGGGCAAACCTTCTGGTATTCATGTCAAGCAAATTAAAAGCAGTAATTGAATATTATGACATCGACACAAAAGAGCCGGACTGTGCGTTTACCCTTAGTTTCAACCCGGAGGAAAACTAAATGTCTTTAAGATACATACTTGAAATCAAAAATAAAAAAGACGGCGAGACACATTACATTCAAATATTCGGTAACAATGATCTGATTAACAAACTGCATGAATTTGCAGGAATAAAAATCCCGGAACCGTTTCTTGAAGAAATCCCGCCGTCCTTCAAAAAAGAATTAAACACAGATTCATTGCGAGAACTTTATACGATTGTCGATAACTATTGCAAAGATTTCGCAATGCACGGCGGAACCGCTGACGGTATTTTCGACCCGTTCGATATTTCTGTCAGTCTCGATGAATTTACAGAATTCAGTTCATGGGCCACGGTATTTCAGTCGGCGCAGATGTTCTACTGGTTAGTCAAATACAAGGTCATTACAAGAGATAACTTTGACATAAACCCGAACCACACAGTCACTTTTAGATACAGCTGATGCGCCTTTGCGCAAAGAGTGAACTCTAAAAGGAGGTTCATCATGGCAAGAGTATTTTTAACAGGTGATTTGCATTCCGACCCGAGGCGCTTTGGCAAAAAGGCTTTTTCTGATTTAACAAAGAACGATTTCGTAATCGTTCTCGGAGACTTTGGCCTCATGTTCGAAGAGACTGAATCAAAAACCGAGACATACTGGCTCGACTGGCTCGAAAATAAGCCGTTCACCACTCTCTTTGTGGACGGCAACCACGAAAACTTTGACCGGTTAAACGCTCTTCCGGTTGAGTCTCGCTTCGGCGGGAAAGTCCACACGCTGAGACCTTCTGTTCTGCATCTCATGCGCGGTGAGGTCTATAACTTAAACGGCTTTAAGACGTTCGCGTTCGGCGGCGCACCGTCACATGATATTCAGGGCTTCGCAACAAAAGAAGAACTGTCTCGTGATTATACCGCCGGAATCCTCAAAAAAGACGATCCGAATTTCAAGAAAAAGAAAGACCGCCTGAAGAAACAAAAGAAAGACTTTCGCGTTGAACATGTGAACTGGTGGCGCAAAGAGTTCCCAACAGAACAAGAGTTCGAACACGGCCTCACTACGCTCCATGAACACAACTTGTCTGTGGACTTGGTTTTAACACATGACGCGCCGGAAAAATATCGAAAGCAACTTAATACGAATGTACCGCGCTCGGCACTGAACGATTACTTTGAACAGCTACTAGATACTTTAAGTTACAAGCATTGGTTCTTCGGTCACTATCATTCTGATACGATGTTGACAGATACCGATGGCTGTCTTTATGAGACAGTGCTTGAGTTAACTTAACCAAGAAAGGAGTCCAATTTTGATTACAGCTTTGCATGAAGAGTACAAGCACTTTTACGATGCGGGCGATTACTGGATCGCTACCTTACGGCACAACAGCGTAAGCCCTCTGCTTAGAGCATGGGGCTTACCGGAGTTCGAAATCTCAAGACAAGTTCGCGAACTCGATAAGTTCGAACGGCGCTTACTTGAGGTCTGGAAGTACCTGTATGACACAGCCGAGACAGAGAACAACAGACGCCGGTACCTAAACGCCATCGTAACGGAACTTAGATGGCTCCGCGTTGACAGGTTTCACATTGACTGCTATCTCCCGCTCATCCAGGTCAAGAACGAAATCGTTGCTTGTATGGAACACCCGCATAACTTTATCGCAATCGAAGACCCCGCGTTTTCGGGGCCCGAAACCGCCGCAAAGCTTTACGACTGGGGCTACGGTTTCGGCTTAAATGATGCGACACTGGTTTTATTTAACACCGGCGCAACGATGTACGAGACAAAGATTTTGAGAAACCGCCTGCGCGACCTTTTTCAGACGAATTGCATCAACAAGGTTTTAAGCGATGCGGCATCGAACAGTGTGATGACTCCGACCGAACATGTAATAGTCGCCTCCGAGAGAATTTTCGAAGCCGCAAAAAAGAGGCACCTACTCCCGTATGAGTTAGATGAACTCATGTGGACTGGCCCCCTACCGAAAGAGATGATTTCAAGAATCAAAGAAAAAGCAAAAGAAAAACTCATGAATGACTGGTACGAAGTCTTTGTTTTAGAGGGGTTGATAAATGGTTAATAAGCTTATATCTTCCCCTGAACTCCATGTAATGCTTTTCTTTGCAATTATAGCCGGGTTGTTAATAGACACTGAATATCTGATAGCAAAGGGTGCACTGGAAGACGAAATTCCGATTCTGGCAAAGATTCTTTATATCGCGCTCTTACCGGTTAGTGTTGTTGCTTTTATCTTTATCTTTATAAGAGGATTCTAAAATGAATCTACTGATAGTAACTCTCTTTTTAATATGTGCGATACCTTTCGCTTTCGGCGGGTTTAAAATAATACAAGGCAAATCAGACGCTTCGTTTTTGATGTGGATGTTTATCTTCATATTCGCTTTCATATTCGTGCCGTTTTGTCTTAATGCTACAATTATTCTCATACGATCTTTATAAATTGTCACCATTATGAAAGGAGTCTACAATGGACTTAAACGAACTTTCCAACAGAGATTTTTTTGAACTAATCGATTCACTCAAACCTAATAGAAAAGACGAACTCTATCGTTACTTATGGGTCGATTATGTAAGAGAGGATGTGCGAGCGGTCTTTGAAGAGTACGATGTGCCATACTTGTCAGACAATGACTTTGAGGCTCTTATTGACGATTGTGCCAATCAGTTTGTCCACAACGGATGGTACGACTGCAATACAGATTACTGGACGAACCTTGAAAATCTGATTGACAGCCGTTTGCGTCTTTTTAAACAAGAATCCAAGTGAGGTAATTACAAATATATGTTCATATATAAATTTCTCGGCGTCTTCATATTAAGTTGGTTTGCCGCAATCTTCCTTGAAACGTTTTACGACATTTTAACCTTCGAAAAAGGCAAACCAAGTTCATTATCAGAATTCCCACCTACGATAGTATATTTCTGTAAATACTCGCTAATTATAATAATAATCATTATACTAATGCCATTTATCCGGCACTCCGGGGCACTGATTATAAAAAATCTTTCTAATTTGACAGACTATTTTCTAGACTAAAAAAAGCTTTCATCAACTTAATACAGTCATTATTCTAAGAAAAAAGGAGCCCATCATGGACGCAAGCTACATCATGGAATACAGCCCGTTTGAACTCATGTTCAACGGAATTCGTCACACCACAGTAGAAAAGTACGCAAAAAGTTGGAACATCACAGACAGAGAGATTCGAATCTTGAAAGAAAAGCTTCTCGAAGAAGAGAATAATGTCTACGCTTGTTGGCTCGCAAATCTCCCGCATTGTGCTCGCTTTAAAGAAGACGAAAATCCACAAAGCAACCTCCCTCACCTCTTTTACGATGAGAGTGCCGCAGAAGGTTACTGGTATGTGGGAGCCGATGCGCTCACAACGATCGCGAGAGATTTGATTTACAAGGTCGGCAACGCAGGGTATTGCATTGCCTCCGGCATTTTCCCGGCCCTCGAAAATTACAAAGAAGAGCTTTATGTCATACTGAATGACTGGGATGACGCAGTAAGCCCCGATGAAGGCAAGAAATTGGACGAAGCCGATGCGCCTCTGATTCTCTTTGGAAACGGTTGGAGGCCGACCAATGTTGAAGACATTTTTAACCAGTGGCCGGACACCTTCGAAGCAACAAAAGAGTTTGTGAGCGCACTGGAGGCTGAATATGTTGATTGGATCGAGAACAAAATCGCTGAAATGGAAAATGCTCTCGATGAACTTGACAAACTCGACCCTGACTATCATGCACAGTATGAAGAAATCGCTGATAATTGTGCAGAAGAGATCGCAGGCGATATGATCTACAACGCCGGTATGAACGAACGAAAATATCTCTATAATTTTAGAGATTACGAACAGGCACTCTGCACCGAAAACGGACCGGACATATATAATCGAGTCTTAAGAATTTTGTGTCAAAATACCAGATAACAAACAGAAAGCGAGCATCGTTATGAACACAGACTGCATCATGGACTACAGCCCCTTTGAACTGATTTACGAGGGCATTCGGCACACCACGGTCGGAGAACACGCAAAAGACTGGAATTTAACGGAAGAACAAGTCGAGACATTAAAAGCAAAACTTCTTGAAGAAGAGCGCCGCATTTCTGAAAACCGACTCAAAAACGCAGAAAAACTGTTCGAAAAAGGTTGGCGACCGACAATCGCAAATGCGGAATCAATCTTTGACGAATCCATAATAAGTCTTGACGAACTGCGAGAGATCATGGCAAATCTTGACCGCATCTATGTCACTTGGATGAAAGAACAGATTTCCAAAATGGATTCTAAAATCAAAGAACTCGACAAAGATGCTCCGGATTACGAGATGCAATCCAAAAGAATCGTAAATCGTTGTGCTCATGAAATCGCTTACAGTATGTTCTGTGCAAACCTTCAACACCCGAGATACCGTTATCAGGTCGAAAAATACAAAGAAGTTCTTTCCGTCCAGTGCGGCACTTTCGACATGTACGATAGAGTTATGCAACTCTTAAACACAGGAAACCTTTTTGAAGTCTTAAACGGAATCTGGTTAAACGATGACATAAAGCTTTAAACAAAAAAACACAGGGCCACAAAAAAAATGTGACCCTGTGTTTCTTATTTTACCCATCTTCCGTTTGCGTCAATGACAAAACTGTCAACCGTACAATCGTGTGCCATGCGTCCGTCCGGCAGGAAGTAATACCAACTGCCGTTAATCTTGTACCAACCAATCGCCGCACTGCCATCGGCGCTTAAATAGTACCAGTCATTCCCCTGATAAGACCAGGTATTCTGAACAAGTGCGCCTTCAAGCGATCCGCTGTTTGTAAGATAATAAAGCTTACCGTCAACTCTAACCCATCCGCTTAACATCGCACCACTCGAATCAGACAGGAACCAACGACCGTTCACTTTGTACCATCCGGTCTGCATGATACCGTTTGCATCGAAATAGTACCAAGTGGAACCGATCTTCTCGAAACCGTTACGCTTATACGCGCCGTCCGGGTAACGATAAATCCACTGATTACCGCGCTGAATCCATCCGGCTTCGACTGCACCAGTCGTAAAATTCTGCGAACTGTCGCGAACCTGACGATACGAACCGTCACGATTCTTAACTCTCACATGCACGCTATCGGAAGCCGTCCACTCGGACTTCTGACCATCCGTGCCTCTACGGACTTTCAAGCGATACCGACCGCTCTCCGTCACATACGGCGTTAAATCAATTTCGTTATCGGTTACGAAGCCGTTATACATGACCTTTCCGCCGTGCAGGAGCGTCACCTCATATCTCTCGTCATCGTCACCAGACCAAGTTCCGATAAGCTGTCCGTCATCGGCATCGAGATCAACATCGGTGACAAGTTCTGCCTTTGTCTTAATGTCATCGAGGTCGATATGAAGCATAAGCTTTCCGTTCGAGACTTCGGCATAGCGAAGTTCCGCACCCTTAATGCTCACATTCCGCTGTGAATAACTCTGGTTGAAATCAGAGCCGTTCGTAGCTTTTAAAGTGAGCGTGAGTCCAATATCGTCACCTCTCTCGATCGGACTCGACCCCGAAAGCGACACATCGTCAATAAAATAATCGGCACTTTCCGGCACATACGCCTTTAAGTCAAAGTCCGATCCGTCTTTCGTAAGCCGCATCTTAATATCCGAGAGATTCGTCCCGTCCGTTAAGTTCTGCTTCACCGTAACCTTTACATTGTGTACGGTAGAGGCAAAAGCAGTAAACGGCATCGCGAGTAAGAAGCCTGCTGTTAGAAGCATAAGTTTTAGTTTCATGCTGACACCACCCTTTCTATAGGTTATGATTTGTTTAAATCATATCATGATTATAAGAATTTTTCAACAGGCACAAGCTTGTGCCGGTTGTAACTTTGAATTTAACCTTGAAAGGAGAACAGAAACATGAATAAAGACTACTTGCTTAGACAGATTGCGCTTCAGAGAAAGTATGAGAAGGATTGCCTTCCCGGAAAGCCGGTAAAGCAAGTTAATTTGAGTGGTGAAGACTTTTCCGGGATGGACTTATCGAACCTCAACTTTTCGAATATGGATTTAAACGGTTGCAACTTTCGTAACTGCATCTTAAATCATGTCCGATTTGAGAACACAAATTTGTCCGATGCAGATTTTTGCTTTTCTTTGTTCGTGCATGTGACCTTTAAGAAAGCACGGGCTTCATGCGTAAACTTTTCGTATAGCTTTTTATATGACATTGCAATCATTGATTCAGAGTTCGATGGGGCAAGCTTTTCTAACACAACAGTTCATAGTTGTTCTGTCACGAGATCTGATTTTATCGGTACAAGTTACAAAGAATGCCGTATTTTCAGCACGGACTTCGACCGCACGGAATTGACCGATTCCAAATTTAAGAATGTGACCCTGTTGGATGTAAACTTTACTTTAACAGATTTTGACTATGCACTTATTGAGAATTGCATCTTCACGACTGTTTCATTCAGAGAAGAATTTGCATCCGATACAACAAACACCGAGTTTATGAGAACACAGTTCTTTCACTGTGACTTCTCAGGAACCAAACTTATAACGACTGATTTCGACAATTGTTTCTTTGACGATGAGTGCATCAAGTGAGGTCATACGCATGTAAAAAAACAGAAGAAATCACGGAAATTGACGCCTCTTGAAAGGAGAGCAAAACATGGATAAAGCTACATCGAATGCTAAATTGACAGACGAACAAATCATTACAAGAACACCGAAAACCGTCTATTATTGTAACTGTTGTGGCTACACTTTCCAGTCAGATGACGATATGAGCGAAATCCGTTGCCCGAATTGCGATTGTCTTTTCGATCCCGAAAACGGATTCATTGAAAAGTCCGTTGTCTATTAAGTGCGTAAAGTGAGGTAATACCGTGTACAAAGCAGAAGAAATCGCGGCCTATGTTATCAAATCAACCGACTGGATGAGTAACTTTAAACTCCAGAGTGTCTTATATTTCGTACAGGCAGAGTTCTTGGTCGTAAAAGGTCGCCCATGCTTTGACGATTCGATCGAAGCATGGGACTTTGGCCCGGTCATTCCAACTGTGTACCGGCAATACGCAATCTATGGCGGCATGATGATCTTAAGAGCAAAAGCACCGATGCCGCACTTAACAAAAAAGGATCGAGAACTCATTGACGGCATCGTAAAAGAATGTAAGAAATACAGTGCAACGGAACTAATAAGCATTACGACAAAACAGACACCTTGGCAAAACGCTTACAGAAATTTTGGATGCCACAACAAACTTTCCAACATGGACATTTTTAAATTTTTTAAGTAACCTATAAACCGACTGCCCGGCAAATAAGTCGGGCAATCTTTTATAAAAAGGAGACACAAACCATGATGAAGCGTGTCAGAATCACACCGGAGATATTCGAAAACAAGCTTAAGTTCTATCAGAACATGAGCATTTCAACAGAAGCCGAAAACCCGTTTGATTTTAAAAACATAGATGTGAACCACGCCAAAGTGAAAGGCGTTTGTTTTAGAAATTGCGATTTTAGCAACGCAATCTTTTCAAACGCATCTTTCACGGATGTAACCTTTATTGACTGTGACCTGACGGGAGCCAAGTTCAGCAGTTCTGAACTTGTAGGCATTCGTATTGTCAGAGGTTCGCTTGACAATGCACAGTTCAAAGGGTCAACGATCTATGCTCTGGAGATACAGTATTCCAAAATTCAAAACACACGCTTCGATGGATGCCGGATCGGTACTTTACGCATTGCCGAAACAAAGAATTACGGAAGACTTCGGATAAACGACTGTAAAATCGAATGCCTCGACCTCGGCGGCTCTGCACCGTTTGAGGTGAGTTATCTATTCTTGAGTATGACAAACACTGACATTTATATGTTCTACGCAAAGCGCGTATCAGTCAAACTGGATAACCCGACAAATTTAACCATCGGAACGCTTGAACCGCATCAGACAAGCTTCTATCCCGAAAAAGCCGTAGAAGTTTTATATAGCATGACCGATACGATTCTGCCGGACACACAATAAGGAGTCATAAACCATGAAAAGAAACAGTATCATCGTTGAAGAATTGGAGAGAAGAGTCAGATTCTATCAGAATATGAGCACTTCGTTTGACAAAGAAAACCCGTTTGACTTCAAAAATCTGGAAATCGCTCTTGCTGAAATCAACAACATCTGTTTTAGAAACTGTGATTTCAGCAACACACTCTTTCAGAACGCATCCCTTACGGGTGTAACCTTCATGAACTGCAATCTGACAAACGCGAACTTCATAAACTCTGAACTCGCTGATATTAGAATCATCAACAGTCCTATTCCCGGAGTACAGTTTAAAGATTCTGACATTGAATCCATCGCGATTCAGGATTCCGAGATTTCGGAAACAGACTTTGACAACTGCGAAATCTACGCACTTTACATCACCGGCACAATTGACCGGGCAAAGTTTTCAATGAGTAATTGCAATATCAGAGTCGCCAAACTAAGCGGCTATGTATCGGCTAACTTTCCGAATACCCATTTTGATACCCTGCTCACAAAACATGCGGAAATCAAACTGAAAGAGACAACGGCCCTAAGTATCGACTCTCTGAAGCCTTATCACACGAATTTCTATCCGGAGACTAAGGTGGAACAGCTAAAAACCGTGTCAGGAGAAATTCAGCCGGACACATACGAGACAAGATCAATCACGAATCGTCCCACATTCTACGGGTATTCTAAAAATTAAAGGAGGCAAATCATGTACAAAAACGATATTACATCCGAAGCGCTTAAAAAAAAGATTCAGTTTTATAAAAACATGAGCGATTCGGAAAACCCGGAAGACCCATTTGACTTTAGGGACTTGCTGATTACATTTGCTGAAATAAAAGACATTTGTTTTCGAAACTGTGATTTCAGCAACACGGTTTTCGTGCACGCATCTCTCTCGAACGTAACCTTTATTGACTGCAATCTTGAAAACGCCAGATTCAATAACTCTGACTTAACCGATATTAAAATCATTAAGGGTTCGATTGCCGATGCACGCTTTATAAATTCTAATATCGGATATATTGGGTTTCATTTTGCCGAGGTTTCGGAAACACGCTTCGATAGCTGTAATATCTATGCTCTTCGCATGGAAAGCACAAATTCGTGGGCAAGATTTCTGATGGGGAACTGTAAAGTCAGAATCGCCACTTTGATCGGCTCTGTATCGGCTGAATTGCCGTGTACAAGTTTCGATATAATTCACGCAAAGAACACGACCGTTGAACTGAAAAACACCGAGGGCCTTAGCATCAATACCTTGAGCCCCTACCACGCAACCTTCCTGCCAAACAGTCAGGTAAAAGTTCTAAAAAGGGTGTCAAAAGTGATCCTACCTGACGAATACGAGATGAACGCGATTGCAAGCCGTTCCACATTTCACGGCTATTCCAAGCATTAAAAACATTTTTTTAGGCACAACTTTTGTGCCTAATTTTTTTCTGAAAAAACAAACCTCATAAAAGGAGAACACAAACTATGAACATTTTGGACGCTGTTGACAACATGGTAATCGCAACCGGAAGACTTGCGGCAGACCCGCAGATTAAGGCAAACGCAGACGGAAGCCGCCGCGTATACTTTACCCTGATGGTTGACGCAGGAACGAAGAATGAAAAGCCCGTTGCGTATGCGCACTCTTTCGAAGCATTCTTATCTAAGGATCAGAAGACCGATGCCTGCTACCCGTACATGAAGAAGGGCTCTCTTGTGAGAGTTGCCGCAGAGCACCGCTCCGCAAAGTGGGTCGATAAGACCACAAACGAGAAGCGCTATAAGGAGTTCGACTTCGTTCTCGGTGTCAAGTTCCTTGAGTCCAAGGCAACGACCGAGGCGAGAGAAAAGCGCCGGACGGAGGGCGAGGTTAAACCCGCAGAAATCCCGGATTCCTCTTCTGTGAACCTGCCGGACGAGTCCATACTGATTCCCGATACGACCAATACGACCGTGCCGGGTGAAGCACCGATCTTTGACTAAACCGCAATAAGCTTAAACCACGCTTTAAACCACAGACAAAACCTTGATGAAACGCTGTATGCCATTTGGCGTGAGAAAAGCTTATAATAAAAATGCCTGCCTAATGCATTATCGCACAGGCAGGCATTAACTTCTATGTAAGGAGGAACAAGTATGAGGACTTTACTCAACATCGTATCGCTACTGTTTATGCTACTGATGAGCGCACTGGTCGGCATTATCGGCCTACTCGGGCTCATCGTAACTTTTCCGATCTGGCTTCTTGATTTCGCAGTTCACAAACTTTCAAGATAACAAAGGAGAACACCATGAAAGAGATTTACGCTTACGCAAGAACAGAGATGTATAAGACAAATGGCTTTACCGCGATCGCTGTCAACAAAGACGATAACAGCGAGGAAGCCGAAAAGACCTATGCCGGTGGAACGATTCATGTCGGAAACATCCACGCGAACGAATTGAGTGCTTTCTTAAACTTCGTTGAGTCCATCACCGGAGAGTACGAGGAGCACCTGAATATCCACATTGCCGGAATCAGTCAGAAATTAAGAACACTACTTTCGAACACGGACAAGAGCAAAAATTCGTTTCTGTTCGCTGACTATCTCGCATCCGGCGGTGACGGCTCAAACCTGTTGGACAAAGAAATCGTCATAACCTATGCCGCAAAGTGGCTTTCGTTTTATAAAGACCGACAGTTCGTCACCTTCGTTTTCGATACGATCGAAGAGCCGCATATCGAAGACCTTAAGAACAAACTCGATGAGTCGTACTACAAGCACTTTCTCGGATTTCAGGCAAAGGTAATCGATGACCTCTGCGAAGAACTCGTAGAAGGGAGCAAGTCATGAAAGGAACGGTTCTAAACCCGCTTGATTCTGATATTAAGACAATCAGAATCAATGTCGCGACCTATGCCGGGCCCAAAAGTGTAGTCGTTGTCATTACACATGACCTCGACAAAAACTATGCGATTAACTGCGCGGTACCGCTCGAAGGCTATCCGATCAAAGGACTCAACTTAAGTCCGACAGTCTATGTCGAAACGGGCGTTTATCTTGTGACTTTTTCGCGTCCGAGCGGCCCCGATGAAAACGCCGAGATCGACAACTATATTCTGACGGCGCTTGACCTCTTTTTAAAGCGTGTGTCAGACACTGTGACGCATCATGCAACATGCAATGTCTTAATCTCCGGCCTGATGCCGTCACTATTAGACCTACTGCTCCGCATCGACAGAGGATCGTCATCGGATTTCATGATGTACATCAACAAGGCCGGTATCACAAACTTCAGAGAAGTATGCACGATGCTGAATGCTTATGTAGACTTAATCAACTCGCATTTTACATACTCAAGAAGACTCATCCCGCCGTCTGACGAAGAAATTGCTTGTGCAAACTTTCAGGCGGGACTCTATGCGGATTCCGATGCGGAGTTAATCGGCGGCAAGAACTAAAAAAAGGAAAAACTATGAGAAACAGATTCAGAAAGCATTGTGCTTCTTGCGGAGCCCTTGTCGAACCCGGCGAGGGCTACTGCCGAAGAAACATAGACGAAATCCACACAGAAAGATACAAGAAACGCTATTCCGCGTGGATTGTCCTATGTAGAGACTGCTTAAAGAAACACGGCGATGAGTTTGGCTTTGATCCGAATCTAACTGAATACGAATTCTAAAAGGAGTTCACAGCATGAGAGCCTTTGCAAACATAGAGCCTGTTGAAAGCACGGAAAAATTTTGGCGGACATTCTTTTTACCGGCAGGATGTTTCAGAATCGTCTGCGTCACAAAAGATTTCACAAGTGAGAAAATCAAAAAACTCATGAAAAATTACGCCCCTGAAAACGCAAAGTATGTGTGTAAGATACCCAACACAACGGTAGAAGATGTTTACGCGGGGACAATCGAAGCAGTCTGTAATGACAAAGAAACCGCCATTGTGATTGACTTTACGAATCTAAAAGAAGAAGACTTTCGTAGCAGTGATATGTCTCTCTTTCAAGATCGACTCGGAAGTATAATCTATAGGCACAGGCGCACACCAATCAGAGTCATCATCCCCGAGGGAGTATACTGGCGCGTATTCGGACACAATGACTTGCGGGAATATTGGAATGTCGTTGCCTATGTGTGCTTAAAAGGCGTAAAAGGGGCCTTCTGTGCTTAGACAGCATAAAGAGAAACTAAGACCGGCGCTTTTGCCGGTCTTTTTGTTTCAAAATTGGGTTCCCCAATCAAAAGCATCAGAAATTGAAAGGAGATGTATCATGCCTACTTTTGACAAGAAACTAAAACTCACTTCTGATAAGGACAACAAGTTCGTTTTTGAGAACGGATGGATTCTGAACACAGAGGTAACTCTGATTGTATCAAACCCGGACAAACCCGCAACCGTCATTCTCAACGGTGAATTTTTCGATATTCGTTACTCTAAAATTAAAGTCGTGAAAGCGGACGGCTCGCCTTGCACTATTCCGATTTGTGTCGAGCGGTTTATCGGCCTAATCGGTTCAGAGTTTGACGGCACGCTCTCGGTCTCAAATAGAATTTTTATCAGAGAGGAATCGAGAGTCAAGAGACTGGATGCACACGAGAATTGCAGTCTCACGATTGAACCCGGAACAGTCGAGTCGTTTCATGACTATAGATGCCTTGACAGCCACATGAACTTCTCTTCTTATGCGGAGTTCGTAGATTATGTGAACAAGCTTGACTCTATGGGGTTCAAAGAAGTCCCGGTACTCTATCACAACGAACAGCCCTTCAGTGAATATGATCGTATGCTCAACAGATATATGCGGCTACTGGAGCAAAAGCAGAAGGTGCGCCTAAGATTCGGCACAAAAATTGATAACACAATCCCCAACCAAAAGCCGTACAAACGCTACATTTTGGAAACAGATGAGTTCGGTCAGGTCTTCGTAGAAGCCAAGTTCCTTGAAAACCGGGACGATAAAAAAGAAAGGCTACTCCTCATTCGAAACATATCGGAAGAGTACCCTACGACAATCATTGTCAAAAATTGCGAAGCCGAAAGAATCCGTATCGAAAATATTCGTATCTCATCGAAATCCGCTCCCTTTGAAACCGCAACAATCACATTCGAAAACCCGCCGCAACTGATTACGATCATCGATTCGACTCTGCCGAATATTCTGGTCGGAAACGCAGAGGTTAATATCATCGATTCAAAAGTCGGTGTGCTGAAGCTTAGAAAACTGGCACACTTAGACCGCTTGTATAACAGCGAGGTCGCCGGAATCAAGAACACAATCTAAACAACAAAGGAGTCTAAAATGGCTAAATTTTACGCAGTCCGTAAGGGCTTTAACACCGGAATCTACACGAACTGGGCCGAAGCCGAAAAGAATGTAAAGGGCTTTTCCGGCGCAGAGTTCGCCAAATTTTCAACACTGGCTGATGCCTGTGCTTTCATGGAGAACACCATAACGAAAAACGAGGCTAAGACGATGGCAGACGAGGCCGTAGCCGCCTCACAGAGCGAATCCGAACAGAACATTATTTCGGACTTGTTTTCAAAATACTACACCAATCTCATCGCCTTCGTGGACGGAAGCTTTAATGCAACTGATTCTAAAATCGGCTCCGGCATCGTTCTCTTATACCCGAACGGCACGATCAAGAAGTTTAGCTTAACGATCAACACGGAAAGCGAAGAACTCATCGGTATGCGAAATGTGTCCGGTGAAATCATGGCGGCACACCGCGCCGCGCTCATCGCCGAAAAAGAAAGAAAAAGTATCACCATCTTTCACGATTACGAAGGCGTTGCGAAGTGGGTAAACGGCGAGTGGAAAGCAAAGAAGCCCGAGACAAAGAAATATCAAGACGCGATGACAGACCTTATGAAACGGATCGAGATCAAGTTCGTAAAGGTTCCGGCACACGCAGGCGTACACTTTAACGAACTTGCCGATCGCTTAGCCAAGGATGCGTGCAATCTCTAAAAACGAGGCGTTTGGATGGTACACAGGATAGAGCTCGCTGTCTCTCTTTCTTGTGTACCGGCCCGCCGAAACAAAAACTCCACAATCAGAAAGGAGGCACAAATCATGAAAAAGCTGACAATTACATCGGATGGAGAGAACACTTTTGTTCTTGAATCAAGACGAATCATTAACAAAGAATTGATCCTTGTCGTGTCAGACCCGAACGATGACGCATTTATTGAGATAAATTTCGGTCATAATCTCATCGTTGATTCTTCTGTTATCAAAATCGTAACAGAGGATGAATCGCCTTATCATGACCCAGTATACTTTGACGGAGGCATATCAATTACAAACTCTGAAATCAAAGGTAAAATACAATTTGAAAACGGAGTTGTCTACAATGCCAAAATCGAAGGCACTGTAGAATTTGATTAAAGAATAAGCCTCAAAACGATTACAAAAAAAAAAGGAGATACAAACCAAAAACATGAAACAGTTAAAACTCATCTCGAACGAGAAAAACGAATTTGTTTTTGATTACGGTGAAATCGTCCAAACCGAAGTAACCCTTGTTATGACAATCCCGAATCGTGATGCAAAAATGATTTTGCATAACAGCAATTACTTTGGCATTAAATCCTCGATCATCAAAGTCGTAACAACGGACGGAACATCTTGTGACACACCGATCCTGTGCGATGAACTTGTTATTTTGACCGATTCTACATTCGAGGGAACACTCTCGATGAAGAGTAACCGAATCATAACAAGAGGTGAAACAGATATAAAAAGGCTCAATTTGCGTAACGATGCGGCTTTTAACCTGAATCCCGGCACAGTTGAGTCTTTTCACGACTATAGATATTACGATACGGGGCAAACGATGTTGTACGCAGAATTTTGTGATTATGTAAATCACTTAGAGAGCCTGAATTTTAAAGAGACACCGTCGCTCTACGGAATTCGATTCTTGCACGAGTTTAGTAGGTACATGCTACTGCTTAGCAACAAGCAAACAGTGAATCTGCAAATCGGTTTTGACAACATTGCATGGGTAGATAAAGAGCCCTCATCCGTAAAAAGCTATGCATTAGAAACCGATGAATTCGGTCAAGCCTTTTTGAGTACCGACCTCTTCGGTGATTCAGATATTGTCAGAAACAAATCAATCTGGGTTCGAAAAAGCAAAGAAGAATACCCTGTTACGATAATCATTAAGAATCAAAAAGATCGGTCTAACAGGTTCATCTTCGAAAATGTCACCTTTTTCGCGGGAGATGCGACCATCAAATTTGAAAATCCGCCAGAAGAAATTACAATCATCGATTCGATTCTTCCAAACCTTCTGGCTGAAAACGCAAACATTACAATCAGTTATTCACATATCCGCACTCTGAAAATCAAAACAGATGCGAAACTGAAAAGATTTAAAAGTAGCGAAATCACCGGTATCGAAACCATGTTTTAAGAAAGGAGCCCGATATGGCGAACATGTCTACTGCATTTGGTACGATGACAATCAACACACCAAACAAAAACATCTTGTTCGAAATTTTAAAAAATCATCGAGACGAAAAACAGGACAGTCAGTTTTACACAAGATACTATACCGATCTCGAAGAAATCGAAGAGTCGCTTTCAGATCAAGACCTTTTAAACTTTATCGAAGACGAGTGCGTAACTGTAAATCATCGTACAATTCTTGCACTTTCATTTAACGCAATCGGTAGATGGGAGTATGACAACAACATCAGAAACTTTGTTATGCAGGATTTGACAAAAAACCTGCCGGAATCTCTTATCTTAAGCTTAGACCCTGCTGAACGGTATTTGTCCGGCAGATTCGAGTATCATGACATAGAAGACGGCTGTGGCTTAGACTGTGATGTTATCACAGAGTACACCTATGATTTAGAAAGCCGAACCACAACGACCAGAGATGTACAGTATATCTCCCATTAAAGAAAGGAGGCTAATACACATGGATATAGGCTCTGGTTCCGGCTATCCAAGTGCCGCTTTGTCAAATTTTGCCCCGCACGCCTTTACAATAGATGGCATAGAATGCGCCTCAATGGAGGGGTTCTTACAATCGTTAAAGTTCGAGAACCCCGAAATGCAACGACAAGTCTGCACCCTTGTCGGCAAGGCCGCAAAGTTTAAGGGCAAAAAGAAAAAGTGGTTTAAGACCCAGACACTTTACTGGAACGGAAGAGCCATAAAGCGAGACTCTAACGAATATCAGGAACTTTTAGATCGCGCTTTTTATGCTCTTTCCAAAAACCAAAGCTTTAAGAAGGCCCTGCTCGCAACAAACGATGCGGTTCTCACGCATTCGATCGGCAAGACAAAGATTCAAGAAACGGTACTCACAAGACAAGAGTTCTGCCGGAGACTGATGCGCTTACGATCGAAACTAAGAAACAGCTAACAAGAAAGGAGAAAATTATGAAATTCGATGTAACAATTACAGAAACGCTTCAGAGAGTAGTCACAATCGAAGCCGACACACCGGAAGAGGCAAAAGGAATCGCCGAAGACAGGTGGAGCGAAGGCCATATCGTTCTGGAATCAGACGACTTTGTTGAAGTTGACTTCTCTTGCGACTGACACCCCTCACCCCTCGATTCAGAGGGGTGACTTTTTTTACGATTTCTTCCCATATTAGTGCGCTTCCGCGCACAAGATTAACTCATGAAAGAGCAAAGGCTCTACGCCTTCGAACCGTCTAATCTTACAATCAGGGAGGGAATATCATGAAAGCTTCGGCAACAGTCAACTTTTACAAGCCCACAGGAAATCGGTGTGGAACGGAGCATTACAGCTTCGAGGTACAAGAGATGAATTTCAGTCTCTATTACCGTTTGCGCGAAGAGTTAAAGCGCGTGTTCAAGAATGTCCACAAGGGTGCAGACATTCTTGTGACGAAGTATAGCGACAATGTGCCATCCGTCCCGTTCACGATCTTAGCAAGCGAGAGATAAGGAGGAACTATTATGTACGAAACAATCGAAGTCGTATCTGTGCCGGTAGGTGAAGAGGCCGGGCCCGTTGAAATCGAAAATAGCCTCAAGTCGTTACAAAGCTATGTCGATGGGTATATCGAAGTTATCCGTCCGTTTGATGACGAAGATGTAGTAGTGATTCTGAACGAAGAAGGAAAGATTAACGGTCTTTCGCCGAATCGAGCACTCACCGATCCGGATGGCGATGTGTATGACATTATTGCCGGTGACTTTCTGATCGCGGGTCTTAGCGAAGACGGAGAGTTTACAAGTCTCAATGAGGCGCAAATCAGAAAGTACACGAAGATGTTTGAACACCCGCAGAAATTCCTGCGCGGAGCCGGAGACACGATCATCATCGTGCCGTACAGAAAATAAACAAAAAAACCAGGGCTTACGCCTTGGTTTTTTTTGTTTTCACCCTGTTAGCGTGCTCACGCACGCAAGCTTAATTCACGAAACAAAATTCTGTCTCTTGAAAGGAGCCCGATTATGACTACCATTAAATTGCTTAGAAAGTTGCAGGCCGCGCTGTTAGACAGCGGCATAGAGTATGACACAGAAATCATCGAAGACAAGCATCTTCGCGTAAACGGATTGGTGTTCAAAGAACTTGCAATCTGGGCCTTATACTTAAGAAGCTTAACCGGTCTCGGTTCTGAAACATTGGCCTTTCAGAGAGTGCTTAGGTGTATACAGGACGAAGTGTACATGAACGAAGATTAAGACAGGGCTCATGCCTTGTCTTTTTTTTTTAATTTTAATTCCGGTTCTGTAAGCGTGCTGACGCACGCAAGTTTAATTTATGAAACAAAATTCTGCCTCTTGAAAGGAGCCATATCATGTTAAACCTTAGTAAACTCAACCAGTACCTCCCGAAGGATCAGCCACTTGATAAGAACACCATCCTCGATCGGTATCGCGAGATGCTTGAGAAGTTGGAGCACATGTCAAAGGTCGTTGAAGGACTGAAGAAAGATACCGAGAAGGAAATGAAAGAACTTGAAACCACCGAATTTTCCGATAAGAAGATTTCCCGCGCATACGAGTTCTTTGGATTCGCGGCTGAAATGTGCGATGACGAAAACTACGATGTAATGAAGACATACGACAAGTTCGATCGGGACTTAAAGAAGGAATTTCTTCCGTGCCGCAAGTTCGTTGAGAAAGTCAAGGAATATGCGGAACAGAGAGGTTTCTCGGTTAAGGAAACAGTTTATCCTCATCAGATTTCAACCACAGATCACATAGACATTATTATTGCAAAGGGTGATACAAGGGCATGGGCCGACATGAAGGAATCATACGAAAAGTGTGCACAGCGTATTCTTCCGCACCTTCATGACAAAACCGCAGAAGACCGCGCCTTCAGAGAAATTGCGGACGAACTTGAAAAAGCTTTCGAGGAAATTGAAGATTAAAAAAATAGCCAGGGCTTACGCCTTGGCTATTTTTTTGTTAGTGCGCTTACGCGCACAAGCTTAATTCACGAAACAAAATCTCACCTCTTGAAAGGAGTCCCACATGAAGAACATGTTTATCACACTAGAGAGTAACTATAACGAGTCCACAAAGGACACGGCGGTCGCTACGAGATTTTATACCACAGGTGACAGCGAAGCAAAGGACGATACCTTTGTTGAAACAAAGAACGCCGCTCCGATCGCATCTCACGCCGTTCTCACGGCAGAGTCGATGCTTTTAGCGAGACTCATCGAGAACGCCGACAAAGATGCCTGCATCGTAGTGACCGGCGCATCCGATCTCTTAAGCTTTATTGTGATGCACAGCGGAGAAACCGAGGCCGTTGACAGCTTCAAGAACGACCTTTTAAGAAACGGAGAGATCACCACGCTCTTCGCAGTAAACCGGCTCATGAAGGCACTGGCCGCGCATAGCGCAATCACGATGGGAAAGAAGTGCTTCATGAATATCCTGCAAAGCACTGTGTCCGATGAGATCATGGACAGCTTTTACGATGCAGACCTCTATGATAAGGCACTGATTCTCGCAGGAAAAATGTTTTAAGAGCAGGGCGTGCTCACGCACGCCGAAAGAACTTATGAAGTATCTCCTCATCTTATAGTCTCCCAAAAGGGCTCGCCTCCCGAGTATCGGGCGCGTTTCACCAACGTAACTAAACGGTGCAACCGAGTGACAGCTTTCGCTGTCACTCATTTTTTTTTCGTCCCAAGCCATCCGGCTTGGGATATTTTTTTTCTCATAACAAAACGGCAGGGTACACAGAGCCGGTACAACCCTGTACTGTTTTATGTCGCATATAGGATTTTATATGACACAATCATGTACCATTCTGTACAAAAATGTGTCGCACAGCAAGGCTATAAGAACACAATGCTGTACATCTTTGTACCGTTTTGTGTCGCACAAGAACACAATCATGTACAATCATGTACAATTCTGTACATCTTTGTACCGTTTTGTGTCGCATAAGAACACAATCATGTACAATCATGCACATCTTTATACTGTTCTGTGTTCTACAAGAACACAATCGTGTACATTCATGTACAATTCTGTACATCTTTGTACCGTTCTGTGTCGCACAAGAACACAATCGTGTACATTCATGTACAATTCTGTACATCTTTGTACTGTTCTGTGTTCTACAAGAACACAATCGTGTACATTCATGTACAATTCTGTACATCTTTGTACCGTTCTGTGTCGCACAAGAACACAATCGTGTACATTCATGTACAATTCTGTACATCTTTGTACCGTTCTGTGTCGCACAAGAACACAATCGTGTACATTCATGTACAATTCTGTACAATTCTGTACAATTCTGTACAATTCTGTACAATTCTGTACAATTCTGTACAATTCTGTACAATTCTGTACAATTCTGTACAATTCTGTAC
>ERZ773196.483-NODE-483-length-25191-cov-10.596117_pt1 | contig 25191 bp, 22 predicted proteins | sample MGYA00581009_ERZ773196 | MGnify/ENA primary metagenome ERZ773196 (study PRJEB29015, sample SAMEA2738162) | human oral metagenome | biome: human oral; feature: human-associated habitat; material: saliva | place: China | collected 2243 ... | reverse complement strand
TATGTCCGCATGCATGTGCCGCATGGTCCTTTGGATTTGAACATGGATGTCCTTCTACAGGAATTGCATCTAGTTCCGCAATTAGTCCAATATGTGGCTTCCCTTCTCCAATGCTTACTTGAAAGCCAGTCTCAAAATATTCCGCTTCCGCATGAATGCCATACTTAGCAAGTTCTTCTTGGACCATCTTTTTTGTTTCAAATTCTTTATAACCAAGTTCTGGACACATAAACAACTCTTTGCCTAATGCAATCATCTCATCTTGTTGTGCATCAATGATTTTATTAATCTCTGTTTTCATATAGCCTCATTCCTAATCCATCGCATTCCAATATTCAATCTCATCAATCCATGCAAGTTCTTTATTCTTCACACGATTACGAACATCTGTAGATAGTTTATTTCTTTCAAAGAATCCTGCTTTGCGTAAGATAAACTCTGGATTTATATTTGTATTCTTTATCTTACGAGAAACTTGTACAACCATTGCCGGAACTTCTTTCTCGTGCATAGAAACCATCACAATATCTCTTGGTTGAATTGATTCATCTTCGCTTTGAAACAGTAGTGCTTTACTACAATGATTTGCATAGACTTTTACATAAATCGGTTTCTTACTAAACATGATTTTATCCTCATATAAAAAGCTACATTCATTATAATTCATGTAGCTGATATTTATCAAAAACTGTATATTCATCTACGTCATGCGTTACCCAGAAGACTGTCTTATCTTTGATTCGTTCTTTGATGAACAGCATGACTTTCTCTTTTGTAGTATCATCTAATCCTTTGAGTGGCTCATCAAAGAATATGATATCTGCATTTGCATACATTGCGCGCAGAATTGCGACTCTGCGCTTCATACCACCAGATAATGTGGATACCTTTTGGTACATATCATCAAGACCTACTTGCTTAAAATCTTCTTTTAACTGATCTAATAGATCATTTTTAGATTGATTATGAACAACCATCAAAACATTCTGCATAGCACTCAAGTTTTCACAGAGTCTATCCTCTTGAAACACAGCTGCTTTACGATAGTTTTGTAGTGATGTCACGGTTCCAGAATCAGGCGTTTCTAATCCCATTAACATTCTCAAAAGCGTTGTCTTACCACAACCAGATTGACCTTTGAGTACATGTACCATACCTGTTTCAAAGTTATGATTCCAACTTGCAAAAACTGGATGTTGATCAAATGTTTTAGAAATATCATGTAATTGAATTGTATCCATTATAGACACTCCGTTTCTATGTATTTGATAATCATACGTATCAAAGCCATCACCAGTTTTTCTAATACAGTACTTAATAGAATAATCACTAATGTCCACGCGAATAAATCAGGTGTATCAAAATAAACTTTCGCTTGTTGTAAATGTTCTCCAATTGAAAATTTCGGTAGACCAATGACTTCTGCCGCTATTCCAGATTTCCATGCAAGACCTAAGGCCAATGAACATGCACTCTGAAAGTATGGAAGAATACTAGATGTATAGATATAACGAATACGCGTAAAACTAGATAGTTCAAACACATCAGCCATCTCTAATAATTGTTGATCACACATCTCAATACCCTTCCGTACATTCTCATAGAAAATTGGAAAGACCATTAAGAAGGAAATCACAATAGATAATTGTGCAGAACGCACCCAAATCAGCACAAGTATAATAAATGATGCGACAGGAATTGACTTAACTGTAAAGATAAGTGGTGCTAATAATTGTTTAAACCACTTGTACTTTGCAGCAAATACAGCCATTAAAATTCCTACGACCATCGCAATGATAAAGCCAAAACTAATATTCAATAAGGAACGTAAAATTGATTGATAGAAGTTTACTGTCTTTAGTAATTCTATCAAGCGAAGAACAACGGTAAAAGGAGATACCAGTAGTATCTCCTGATTTAATATCATACTGATGACTTGCCAAACGAGTAGCCAAAACAGTATTGTCCAAATTTTAATCTTTGATTTAGTTAGCTCCATAATAGAAATCATCTTCCGGTAAGCTGCCACCGACTGACTTAGGATTCTGCTCATATAATACACTGAGGTAACCGGATAGTTTTTCTTTCATATCCTTACCATCGATATATGTAATATTGCAGAATGGTAATGCTTTTTTAGCGACTGCTGCCGCAATGATATCATAGGATCCAATCATTGTCGCTGCTTCATCGTTATTTTCATTTACATACTTGATAGAAACTGCATACTTCTCTAAGAAATCCATTACAGCTTCTGGGTGTGCTTCTACGAAATCCTTACGAGCTACTACAACACCAGTGATTAATGAACTCTTATTCTTTTCGTTTGCTTGAATTGCATCCCATTCTTTTGTTAAGTCTAATGCTGAGTGAATCTTATCATTCTTAGCTGCAGCTGCAGTTACAAATGGCTGTGGTAACATTGCAATAGCGTTAGGATCTTGTGCTAAAGCCTGAACACATTCTGCATGTTCACTCTTCCACTCAATCGTTACATCTGTACCAACCTGAAGTCCGTTCTTTTCTAAAATATAGTTGAGTACATACTCTGGAGTTGCACCCTTACCACTAGCGTAAATTGTCTTACCCTTTAAGTCTGCTACTGAATGGATAGAATCTCCTGTTTCACAGATATATAGAACACCTAATGTATTAATCGCTAATACCTGTAAGTTCTTTTCCATCTTATTATAAAGTACGGATGAAAGATTAGCTGGAACAGCCGCAATATCCACTTCCCCCTTTACAATCTTTGGAGTTACTTCATCAACTGCAGATAAGATTTCAAACTTATAATTGTTTGAAGTAATCTTGCCTTCATCATTTTCCTTCATCATTTGAACCATACCCATAGATGTAGGACCTTTTAAAGCCGCTACATTTACATCAACTGGTTCAACTACTTTTGGAGTTTCAGCTGGTGCTGAGGACTCTTTCTTTGTTGTTGGCGCACATCCTGCCAAAAGTGCTACAGATAAGACAGTAGCAAATAATTTCTTTGCGATATTTTTCATATTCTCTCCCTATGCAAATAAATATCAATCACACGATCTGTGTAATTTGATTATGTAAGTAGAATCATTTATCTTGATTCTCTGTACTATTTTCCAATTGTAACGCGAATGTTATAAACATACCACTAATGTGTTCACACCATCCTTTTCACAATGAAAAACATGCAAATTACATACAGATAAATTACCTAAGTTAGTCTATACTAACAGACAAATTATATCATAGCCTCATTTGAATACAACTAAAGCAATTATAACTACTATTTATTACAAAAATACCGATGCATATCAGATATACATCGGTATGAACTATCTATTTGATTAAGAAGCTCTTGTGCCATTTGGTAAAGGATGCTCTGGGAATAATAATGTATCCGCAATGCCATCATCGTAACCAAGTGTCACTAACATACCATGGGATTCAATACCCATAATTTTTCTTGGTGCAAGATTCACCAGGAATAATGCTTGCTTTCCTTCAACTGTCTTATAATCTTCACGTACTTCACGAAGACTACATACAATTGTACGAGGCTCTTCCTCACCAAGATCAACTGTTAATTTCGTTAGCTTTGTAGATTTTTCTACATCTTCTACTGTTAAGATTGTACCTGCACGAAAATCTAATTGTCCAAATACATCAAATGAAACTTCCTTTTTTACTTCTGCAGCCATGTTTTCTCCTTCTTTTTTATCTTTGGTACTGTAATACCAATCATCATACCTATTAACATACCTAGTCCAATTCCTAAAGTAACTGAACCAATTACATATATACCACATAGAATACCAATCACAGTTCCAATCCCGCAACCTACAAGCATATAAGTTTTTTCAGCATCAATTTGATTTCCCATGGGATCATGATTGTGTTTTGCATAGTACAGCAACCATCCACTTACAAATATAATTAGCATGATTGCAATACCATTCATAATTACTTTCATACTTCACCATCTTTCTAATCCTATTATATGGTATTATTGACCCTTTTTTATGAGCGTTTCATGAAAGATTCCATAATGGTGAAGGGCTTTTTCGATTCCATCCTCATCAATATCATCTGTTATATAATCTGCAACAGCTTTTACATTTGCATTTCCATTTCCCATCGCAACAGAAACGCCTGCTATCTCTAACATTTTTACATCATTATCCCCATCACCAAAAGCCATAATCTCTGATAGTTCTAAATTGTAGTACTGCAATATTTCTTTGATACCTATATCTTTGCCACCATCTTTGACGATGATATCCCTAGCACGCTCGTGCCATGAGGTTGCTTTACAATGGGGCATGCATTTTAACACTTCATTCATCTGCGTATCATCTAATCCATATGGTATTACCTGTAGGATATCTTCTTCTAATACATTTGAAATATCTTTTATTTCAGCAACATCAGAACTAATATCACGTTGTACTTCTACTACTAAATCATTTGCGTAATTCATATACATTTCATCCTGTGTAATAAATGTACATGGAAAAGCTGTTTGATCTAATGATTGTAGCAGTCCTTTCATATCCTCTTTCGGAATTGGTTTTATACTAATAACTTCATTTTTATTAAAACAATACATACCATTTAGACAAAGATATGCATCAAACTCTAGGTTATCTGGTAATAAATTTTTTAATTCAATTGGATGTCTACCTGTAGCCACAAATGTCAGTATCCCCTGTTTACGCAAACGTGAAATTGCATGAATTGTAGAAATTGGTACTGCATGTTTGCGATGTGAAATTAATGTACCATCCACATCGAAGAAAATTGCTTTGATATCACATTGTGTCATAGAAAAGTTCCTTTATTTCTTCTATCTTAACATAGAAAAAGAGCTCGAGAGCTCTTTGGTTTATTTGGTATTTTGTGCAGCGTAATATCCTGCTAAACGTCCAGAGGTTAATGCATAACCCTGTGCTGCACCACCATAGGTAACATATGCTTTCCCAGACGCAAATAATACACCCATGGAATCATTTCCGACCGCATATACATTTGGGATTGGTTTATGATCAGCTGTTAGTACATTAAAGTTTGTATCCACATCTAAGCCACCGCTTGTAGAATATACGTATGCAGCACCTTTAATCGCATAGAATTTTCCATCTGTTTTGCCATGTACATCAGATATCGCTAACTTGATACCAAGTTTATCACCTAGTTCAGAAATTGACTCAGCGGTAATCACATTGTCATATTTTTCTCCGATTGCCAATATACTTTCAATATTAGGAATTGGTGTATTTGGTTCATAATTACCACCTTGTGATAAGAATGTTGGTTTATTGAATGAAGACATTCCACTCGTCTTCATCTTGGTGATTTCTTCTGCGCTATAGATAGTATAAAATTCCTTCCCGGCTAACCATGCATTAAAGGCAAGATTCTTTCCTGCTTTTTCATTAAATAGATTTCCAGATGAGTCTACCATGACAGCACTAGTATCAAGTAGTAATGATGTAAGAATTGCTTTTTCATCTGCACTAACATCATCAGCGCGAATAATATTGGAAACCTGAGCGATATGTGTTGAAACTCCTACATCAGGATTCATTAGCGTACCACCAATTGCTTGAGCCATTTGAATACCAGCACCATTACACTGGGTCATACCGTAAGTATGCCATACACTTCCTGTGTACTTTTGACACATCTCTTCATTTCCAATAAAGCCACCAGTTGCTAGGATAACTGATTTTCCATAAATCTCATATGTTGTGCCATCATAGGAAACAGCTTTTACACCGATGACTTTGCCATCATTATCCTTTAATAACTCTTGTGCAGTTAGTTCAGTCATATACTCATTGTTTTTATTTAAAGCAGTTGCCTGATTCATTGAATTTATATATGCAGTATCTTTATCCGTTCCTGATTTATCTGTATAGGTCGTCCATAGTGGCCATAACTTTGCATGGTAGAAGCCAAACATCTTTTCACCAAAGTGAAAATCAAAATTTGATTCTAACCAATCAAACGTTTTTCCTGATTCCTGAACATACTTATGAATCATTTCTTCCTTTGCATCACCTTCTGTATAGGCTAACCAGTCCTGTATTAAATCTTCTTCGTTTACAAACGGATTTCCGTCATTTAGTGCAACTTGTCTGGTAGGATTTACTCCCATCGCACCCGCTGCCATGGCACCGTTACCGCCAATCTTAGCAGCAGAGTCCATCCCAAATACAGTAGCGCCATTACTAGCAGCACTTATATATGAGGTAATACCAGATGTTCCAAGACCAACAACGATGACATCGTAGCCTTCTTTTCTTACAACATCCGTTGATTTAGGAAGTTCAATTCTCCACTCATCTGCATTACCACCATTTTCGTTGATGATATTTTGAAGGATATATTTTACGGCAATACTGGATTCCGTAGCACCTGTAATATTATCAACATGAATAGACTGACTATCAATGATACGTGGAAATAGTTTATCTTCAATTGCCCTATAGATACTTGCAGTGCTTCCTGCATTCATGGTTTCAATAGATACAATCTTATTATCTTGAAATGTAACGCTCAGTTTCATTTCACCATCAACTGCATACGCAGGTGCATTACCTTCATATGTTCCATCCATTACTTTTGCGTTTTTAATACCAGGTTTTACAGCCGGCTTTAAATAAGCGGCACAGCCACTTAGCATGAACGCACCAGCAGCTAGTACGCTCCATATTTTATGATTCATATATCCTCCGGGTGAGACTAATATCTCACTTTCCCATCAATACACAACTCTTGTAACTATTATATTACCAATATGAATCATAAACATGCAAGTATGTATTCCTTATCATTAGATAAAATATGTAGAATGTAAAAAAGACATGTAGCTAATCCTGCATGTCTTTTGTTTCTTCTTGTGATGATTGTAGTTGTGCAATAATCATATCATGATAAATAAATTTTACTGTACAAAGTATTGAATCCTTAAAACTTTGATAGATATATCCGGCTGAATGTGTACCCTTCGCAACACTACTGACTGAATTTGCGACATGTCCAATTGGAATTTCATTCTTGTTTTCTACCATAATTGATTCCATATCGTATGCATTATCTGGTTCTTTCTTTAAGTGAAGCACCTCACCTATTTTTATCATCCCTATCTCGATATACTCTTTGATATTTGTAATCGTTATAAAATCATTTTCTTTCATATTTCTATTCCTTCCATTGATGATTCTAGTATAGATAAGTAGTGGTACAAAAAAACTGCCTAGAAAGAAAAACTCCATATCATTTTAGGATATGGAGCAAACACTATTTCATTCCGTACTGACCTTTACCAGTTGCGTAACCATCTTTAAACGTAATATCAAAGTTAGCTCCAAAGCTACCATTTGCATTATACCAAGATACAAGATTTGAGTAAGAACCATAGAAAAGAGATTCAGATTCACTATCCGGTTGACCAAACTGTGCGATTGCTTGATCATATGAGAATGAACCATCTGTAACAATCGCATTGAATTCATCTAATGTAACTTTCTCATTATGATTTACAAAACTAAATCCCGAATATCCTTTACTAGTTGCTAAATTATTCGTAAAGGATACTGTAAAGCTAGCCATCCCTTTCAAAGAGGAATCATGCCATGTCGCAAATAGAGATTGTGAATCACCATAGCTATTTTGGCTAACGGAATCTGGTTCTCCAAGAATCGCTTTAACATCTTCAAATGATGTTCCACCTTCTCCATCATACATAGGATCTCCTAATACAATCTGTTGGTACTTTGCGCGTGCTTCTGATACTTTTTCTTCTTTTGTTTCTTCCTTAGTGCTAGTTTCTTCTTTTGTTTCTTGTTGTGGTTCTGGAGTTGTTGTAGAAGTTGTTTCTGCTGTAGTTGTAACGGTTGTTGTCTCTTCGGTTTGCTTTTGATCATCATGCTTACCAAAGACTTTTGTGATACCAAATAATACAAATACTACTAAAAAGAATTTTATGATTTTCTTCATCTTCTTTTTGGATTATATCCTCTGATACAATCCGCCTCCTGTCTATGTCTATAGATTAAATTTGACAGTGTACAAAAAATATGCCAGATATGTTAAAATTTAAAAAACAGGAGAAATTTTATGGCAGAAAAGAAGTTTTTACCATTTATTGTGCTACAAATTCTCGAAGAACTATCCGATGAATCTCATATTCTTTCAACAAACGAACTCATTGATCATATCGAAATGCGCTCAGGCATCAGTATTGAACGTCGCACTCTCTACTCAAACATCGAAATCTTAGAGCAAGCTGGTTATACCATTAATAAGTTTGCGGATAATGGAAAAGGATATTATCTTGAGAAACGACAGTTTAGTAAAGGTGAAGTCTTACTATTATGTAATGCGATTCACGCCTCTCATTTTATTTCTAGCAAGCAAAGTAATGTGTTGATTACAAGTCTATTAAACACACTCAATAAGTATGATCAAAAAGATTACCATGATGCAGTATACATGCCTAATATGCAAAAAACATCAAATGATCTTTTATTTGAAAATATCGCTAAACTTTCTGAAGCCATTCAAAAGAAAAAGGTAATTCAATTTGTATACATGCATTATGATTCTAATAAGAAGCTAGTACCAAAACGCGAAACACTATATACTGTAGAGCCGCGCTTCATTGTTTACCAAGATAGTAGACCATATCTCATCACAACCAGCAAAACACACCCTGGCTTCGCTCACTATCGTATTGATAAAATCTGTAAACTTTCTATTACTTCAGAAAAAGTAAATCCATTTATGAAGGAAAGTGAACAAGATGCATATCACTATGCAAAGAATAAACTCTTTATGTATTCTAGCGAACAAATTCATGTTCGTTTACGTTGCGAGAATCGTATCATGGATCAGATGATTGATATCTTCGGTACAGAAATGAAGATTTTAAAACGAGATGAGGAAACATTTATCGCTAGTGTTCTTGTAAATAAACAAGGTGTATTATTCCTTGCTCAACAATTCATGGAAGCTATCGAAATTATAGAACCAGATGACTTACGTAAAGCCATGAAAGAACAATTAAAACTAACACTTAAAAAATACAGCAGATAACTAATCTGAAGTATTTATAAAAATAAGATAAATTTTATAATAATTCATCATCCATGGTTATATACGGATAAATTTTCTTAATATTCCGATAACATGGACAGTTTTCATCGTGGTCATTGATCATACCACATGCTTGTAAATAGGAATAGATAATGACAGGTCCTACGTACTTAAATCCTCGTTTTTTTAAATCTTTACTGATTAATTCGGATAAAGCATTCTTAGATACATCAATTCCCTTTTCATGTCCTCTGTAGCATATTGTCTTATAGCTACTATATGACCAAAGGTATTTATCAAAACTACCAAATTCTTGTTGAACATTCATGAATGCAATTGCATTGGAAATCATTGCAGAAACTTTTCGTAAAGATTTAATCATATCGTCTGTATGCATGATACGGTCAATATCTTCAGTTTTTAAAGATGCTACTTTCTCTACACTAAAATCACAAAAGCACTTTCGTATTGTTTCTCTTTTACGAATAATTAACTCCCAACTTAATCCAGCTTGCATAGATTCTAATACAAGATACTCAAATAGTTTTTGATCATCGTGTGTAGGAACACCCCATTCTGCATCATGGTATGCTTGCATTTCTTTATTACTATCTTTCCAACTACATGTCATTTTTATCCTCCTATTAATTATTTTTTACAGCTAATACTGCCATCCCTTCTTTATTAGGCAGTTTTATTTCCGTTCTTCCAGTGGCGTCTTCCATTACGACTGTCCACGTCATTTCCCAAGTATCAATGACTTCAACCCGATAAGTAGCAGTCTCAGGCAAGTCAAGGAAGTCACGACTTGGTGTCCGTATATCGTAAAAGATTAAGAAAGCCTCGTCACGACATCTACCTTGGTACATTATCTCCCCAGTGGAGTAAAGGGGAATTTCATCGCCCATCTTGAGAAAAGCTTTCAAGCCAAATTGAGCTTCTGGCGGTAAAACGTCAAGTGCTTCCATATGACCAGACATAGCCGCCACCATCAGAGGTGCTACTGGCGATTCCAAAGGAGACAATGGTCCAGGCAGTCCGTCCACTATTTCCTTTAAAAATTTAATTCGCTCTAGGCTTGACCCGCGAAGTTTACCTCCATGCGACCACCAAACGATACTATTCTGATCTGTAACATCATCTGCATAGGTTTCTCCGTGTGTTGCATAACCACCTTGAGAAAGGATGCGCCAAAAACGATTACTCATTTCACGACCAGAAATGCTACCCCAATAGTAGTCTAAATTACCCTCATAGCAGCATTCATCGATGACGATGGGTTTTTGATACCTGTTAAACCATTCTGGAATCCTGGTTAAATTCCGGCTCTGAATGCTGGCATGTGTCGTATTTTTACGTGTAAAATCCCAGAAAGCATAGCAGTTATGATTGGACAAGAGATGATGATAAGGATCCTGCAAAGTAAGGTAACTTTCGATTTCTTCCCAATCCGCTAATGATTTACTAGGCACCAGGTCATATTCGTTTGCCAAACTCCACCAAATATGCGGATAAGCAGCTAATCGGCTAACCATATAATCCAAATAAATTTTATTTTCTTCTTGGCTAAATTGACTGAAACCCCAACGGTCGTAAGGATGGAAACAAATAATATCCGCCTGAATACCAAATTCCAAAAGTCGTTCTAAAACTATGTCGAGTTTATCCCAAAAGACCAAATCTGGCTGTGTCACATCCCATTTACCCTCAGTATTTTTTAAAAATGGAAAATGCTTGGGATCCTTCTGATTGTAATCGTAAGATTTTGGAAAAATACAAAAGCGTATTTTATTAAAAGGCGATGCTTTAAGCGTTTCTAGTGTTTGCTCAATCAGCTCATCAGACTGGTGCAAAAAAGCATAGACAGTTGTCCCAAAAGGATAAAACCATTCGCCAGATTGACGTTTGAAGTGATGATTTGCTGCTTGAATGAAATGGGAAGACTCGTCACCACCCAAAACCTCAACTGATTGAATGACATCACCTAAGCGGACTGTCCACTTTCCTTCCTCTGATGCTAAAATTCTCACTGCTTGCTGACCTTTGAAAATTTCAAAACTTAATCTTTGATGCTCCAAGCCACTTGGTGAGGTAATGGTAGCCAACTGACTGTCACTGTCATTTGGAAAAATGATTTCTACTGTTTTTAGATAGGTCATTGCCCAATCTCCTTCTCTTTTAATTTTTCAAATATTAGTTGAGCCAACTTCAAGTTCCCCTCCTTATTAGGATGAACCCCCCCAAAAAAAGTTTTCCTTGTTACAAAAATGGATGGTATAAATCAATCATTTCTACACATCTTTTCTAGCTCACATGCTGAATAATTGGATAAATTTCTTGTTGAACTAAAAATCACGAATAGTATGCTTTGGACCTTTTTATCTTCTTTAGCCAGCCTCCACAAGGGTGTTAGTAGATAGATCTTTGCTTTTGGACTTGATGCTTGTAAGGTCATAATCAACTGTTCTAACTCTTTCTCATACTGCTTGGCATTCCAATTAACTAGCTTGCTATCATTAGTTCCTAGCATGATGAGATAGACCTCTGCTGGATGCAACAAAAGATGATGATATCGCTTTCCTTGATATAAGGTTTGTCTCCTGATTGTAACAAAGTTCGTCCAATGAGTCCGTAATTTGACACTTCCCAATCGTCTCCTAGTAATTAAGACAGCAAGCTAGAATAAGCCCATTTCTTGCGATAAAAGGTGACACCACTGCCAAAGGTGATACTGTCTCCTAGTCAAACCAACTGTCTCCTCTTTGAATCTCTTTTAGGTAAGGCGGGATAAAAATAAAATCAAGTCATGAGACCACCTGTAAATGACAGCACTAAAAATACTAGAAAGAAAATAATCCCATTTTTAACCATGATACTGCTTCTTCCTTTGAAAAATCCTTTGCACACCGTCATAGACGATTGACACGATTAACGTCCAAAGCAAGACTTGACCTAATAAAACTTTAAAGGTAAGCATTGTTGGCCTGACAAGCATTGTAATGCATAGGAAACATCTGTCTGCACAAACAAGGATTTGTAGCCTTTCTCAAGAAGCTCTACTTCTAATGCTTTTCCGCTGTTAGGATTGTATTCAGCGATGACAACCGCTGCCCCTCTTTCGCAAGTCCTCTAACGTAGGCCGCCCCTAGACCAGCTCCTCTACCTGTCACAATAGCAAGTTTATCTGAAAATCTCATCATAAATCGTTGCCTTTCTATAGTGGTAATGTATTGGTACGACAAACTTCTTCATACCAGTAAGAAGACTCTTTTCGTGTACGTTCCATGGTACGGTAATCCACATAAATCAACCCAAATCGTGGATCATAGCCCTCAGCCCACTCGAAATTATCCATGATGGACCAGTACATGTAACCAATTACTGGCACACCTTCTGCGGTGGCTTTGTGAAGCCCTGAAAGGTAATATTTCAAGAACTCAATCCGAGGTTGGTCATATACTTTTCCATCTAAGGCAACGAAGTCTACGTTTGTCATACCGTTTTCCGTCACTATCATCGGCAACTGATAGCGTTCGTAGAAAAACTTCATGGCCCAATAAAGAGCATTTGGTGTAATCGTCCAGCCCATGGCTGTTCGAGGCATGCCTGGATAAATCGGATCATGGTCAGGCATCCACTCGTCAAAATTACTGGTCGTGTAGCAGTTATAACCTAGAAAATCAAGCGGTTGGTTAATAATTTGGAGTTCTTCATCGCTAATGATGTCCTTCATTGGTTCTGGGATGCGTCCGAGAACCATTGGATCTGCCCACCAGCTAAAAGTTCCAAAGAGCGCCATATCGCTAAACATTTTGGCTTTAGCAATTTCAAGTGCTTCTGGCGAATCATCTGTTGGCTCAATCAAAGTGCCATTCAGTGCAACACCAATTTTTGGTGGTAAAATAGCATGTTCACGAATAACCTGTACAGCACGCCCATGTGCCAAGAGCACTGGACGGCTAATTTTTGCTGTAAAGGCTGGCAAAGCATAGACATCCGTCATATTATTCTCAAATGGTGCATGGTTTCCCATCACATAGCCATTCCCGATAAAGCAAGCAGGTTCATTCAAGGTCATCCAATGAGAGACCTTATCTGATAAAGCTTTTACGACGACTTCCGTATATTCTGCAAAATAGTCAATAATAGCATCTTCATGCCAACCACCTTCTTCATAAACCCACATTGGCATATTCCAGTGGTAAAGGGTCACCATAGGCTCAATCCCAGCTTGAACTAATTCATTGACAAGATTTTTATAAAACATCAAACCTTGTTCATTGACCTTGCCTTTTTCAGGCATGACCCGCGGCCAGCTGATGGAGAACCGATAGGCTTTGAGCCCCATTTCTTTCATCAGCGCCACATCTTCCTTGTAGCGATGGTAATGATCACAAGCCTGATAACCTGTTTCGTTATTTTTCACATGTCCCTCAACCAAAGCATCCCAGATACCAGGACCTTTACCATCTATATTGTAAGCTCCCTCTACCTGATGTGCAGCGCTGGCTGCGCCCCAGATGAAATCTTTTGGAAACGTTAATGACATAAGTTTACCTTCTTTCTATTTGATTGAAACGTTTAGATTGGTATCCTTAATCTTTTGATAAACTGTATACTTCAATACCTTTTTCAGACAATTGCTTTTTAATATTGTGATAGCGGAACTTGGATTCTCCAAGAAGCACTTGTCCAAAGCCACGACAGTCTATAACGACTTGATAGCCCTCAGTTACCAACCGTTTTTCCCATTCTTCATAAGCTTGTCCAGTTAATAGCCAAACTTTCTTATCTCCTAAAACTGTTTCGTACGAGTTAATCCACTCGAAATTTTTTCTTTATGATAACTTTTCTCTGCAAATTTAATATACTCAAAGAAATTTTGAGCAACATTCACATTTGGATTTTGACTAAAATAAATTTAACTCATCTTTTTTCATTTCTTACTTTTTTCTTTTACAAAAACAACCAATTCTTGATTCTCTAGCTTTTCAGAGGATACGTTCACTGTAATCTCACCAACTTCTCCTGTCGAACGAATGGCAAGTAACAAGTGCCCGTCATAAGTTTCCCAAGTGGAAGCTTGGTAAGATGTCAAGGCTTGTGGACCTGCACTACCAAATCCTTGAAGCTCTCCAACACCCTCAACAGCAACAGTCACTGTTTGAGTTTCTTGCATGTTCAGCACATCTTCAGCATCTCTAATAAAAATATCAATATAAACTAATTCTTCACTTGATGTACTGATTTCAGTCTTGTCTGCTATTACAGACAGATGCAAATCCTTACTTGCTGTCCTGAGTTCTGTACGTGCCACTTCTTGTTCTCCATCATAGACCACTGCTTCTAACAGGCCTGCCTGATAAGGGACATCATAGGTGGCGACAAAGGTTTTTGCTACTGTTTTTCTTCCCAAAGATTTTCCATTTAAGAAGAGTTCGACTTCACTACCAAGAGCATAAACATCTACGCTAGCAACTTCTCCTTCGTATCCTGCCCAAGTCCAGCTAGCCACATTATCCTTCCACATCCAAGGTGTAATGGAGTGCTGTTGCCCATTGCGATTCAAGCGTTTAACGGCAATGTAAGGCTCTTTTCTCAAACCATAGACAATCTCACGCAGATAGCTAATTGGACGTCGATAGCCTGTAATGTCTATATCACCAATATAGGCAAGTCGGTCTGGCCAATGTGGTGTAAAGTTTTGGGTACCATCATAGTAGAAAATACCACAACCAGCTTCACCAAGATAATCATAGCCAATCCAAGTCATGTCACCAATGACATGATTATTATTCTCAACAATATTCCAAAGACGAACAATATCTGAAGGGAAGGTTTCTGTTCCGAGAACAACACGATTTAGGTGCCGATCTTTCTCAACCTCGTGAAGAGCTGTCAAGTAGTTATAACCTGCGATGTCTGTTCCAGAAACAAATTCTTCAATCAGATTACCTAACTTTTCATTGGTCGCAAAGGCATCTGCTAAATCACCCATCATCATGCTCATCATGCCATTCCATTCGTTGGCACCACTTGATTCAGAATTATCATTCAAAGACTCAACATCTGCTTCTTCTGTCGCCCGACCTGCCAATTCTTCCATGCTCAGTCCTGTGACATCTGATAAGATTTCACCCATGACGGCTGTACCAGCGATAAGTCCATTAAGCCCATTTGTTGTGTAACGGGTATTGTCAAGTTCATGGACAAGATTGTTTATTTTACGATTCCATTCTGCCCCTTTAGCTGTACCAGCTTCTTGTATTTCATTTCCGAGACTATACATGATGACACTTGGGTGGTTATAATCTTTAGCAACCATTTGTTTGACATCATCTTGCCAATTATTTGTAAAAAACATGGCATAGTCATTAGGATTTTTTGACTGAGTCCACATATCCCACAATTCATCAATCACATACATGCCCAAGCGGTCACAGGCTTCTAGCATAGACTTGCTAATGGGATGATGGGAACTACGAATGCAATTAAAACCTGCTTCTTTGAGCTGTCGAATGCGTCGCTCTTCAGCCTGAGCAAGAGTTGTCGCACCGATAATCCCATTGTCATGATGAAGACAAGTTCCGCGAAGTTTAACAACCTGCCCATTCACACGTAAACCTTGTTGTGCAGACAGCTGCAAGGTTCGAACACCAAATGAAACTTCCTCTTCATCAATAAGTGTAGTAGTCTTACTTTGATAAACCTTTACACAACAGTTATATAAGTAAGGTGTTTCTGCACTCCAGACTTTTGGTCTTTCAATACTGAGACGATGGTAACTCTCGTAACTTTCCCCGCTATAGGCTGTAATCGGAAGACGATTCACAGTCACTACTTGCCCCATTTGGTCTGTAATCACGACTTCTACTTCAACCTGCTTAGTTTGCAGGTGATGGTTTTCTAAGACAGTTTTGACTTCAATTGTTGCAAACTCCTCGTCCAGACTCAGCGTCTTAATCCGAAGCCCATCAATAGATAGATGACATGGGTCTGCGACCATGAGATGGACATCTCGGTAAATTCCACCGCCAGGATACCAGCGACTGGTTTGTTCCATATTATTTGATTCAACCTTAATGAGGTTTTTCTCTCCATATTTTAAGAAAGGATTAGCCTTGATATAAAAATTATTGTAGGGATTCTGTGTCCCACCAGCATAGTCACCATTGATGTAAACTTTTGGAAAATTAGAAACCCCTTCAAATTCCAAATAAACAGTTTTATCAGCCCACTCTGAAGGAACATTCAACTCCTTAAAATAGGTATACACATTCCCTGGATAAAAACCTGTGTGAGAGCTATTTTTAGTATTAGGGTCACGTTTTTCCTCAATCATGGCATCGTGCGGTAGATTAACTATCCGAAACTTGTCGTCTCCTGCTAAAAAGAGATCCATCAGAGATGCTGCTCCTTTAGAAAACTTCCAGTTATCATTTATTTTTTGACGTAACATATGTCTCCTTTCTGGCTAGATTCGAACAGGTTTTAGCTGAAATGCAAGCAGGCTCGATTCTCCTTCTCCTTGATAATGGAAGAAAAGTGGAAATTCTCCTGCACTACTCTCAATTCTTACGACATCAAACCGCCAATTTTCTGAAGGTATTAGTTGCATCTTGCCCACTTCAAGATCTCCTGCTTCATCTAGGCAAATACGCAGATAACCAACTGCCGAACCTCTTGTTTGAACAGTCAACTCATACAGACCACCTTTAAAATCAAAGGTTTTGAATCCAATACGAGTTCCGTCTGTTATATTGGTAATAAAACGGTCCTTTTCATCACTCCAAACTGTCGGAAATTTCGTTTTATCTTTACTAGATCCGTGTGGCATTGGACTACTAGAGCTAATGTGACAAGCAATCGGTGCAGGATATGTCCCGTAATCATTTAAAGGATTTCCGTTTAAGCCTGTGCTAGTGATACCAACCTGAGGAATGCTGCCATCTGGCAAAATCGTAATCGGTTCAGCACAAGCCTGACGGCTAAAATCTGATAAATGCGTCAGCCTATGATAAAAGACATACCATTGGCCATTAATACATTCGATACTGCCATGATTGGTGCCCGTCGCATTAGTGCGATTCTCAGCCTGACGACCTTCAAATCCAATATCACCGTTAGAAACAATCGTCCCTCTAAAAACAAAATCTCGATTTGGATACTGACTAGTCGCATAGCAAAGTTCATGGTTATTTCGTGAGGAATAAATGAAATAATAGGTATCCCCAATCTTGCGAATGGAGCTAGCTTCGAAGAAACCATGACCTTCAAAACTAGTCCGCTTAACAAGATTGTTTAGCAGACGAATAGGGGCAGTCTTAGCTGTCAGCATATCGTCTTCTAACTCAACCGTAAAAGCACCCATAACCCCACCTGGGGTGTTTTTAATTGTCTTCACAGAACGCTTAAACATCTTGGCTTCAATAAGATTAAAAATCCAGTTATTGCCAAAACGACGATGCTCATCAAACTCGAAAGAAGCCCCGTAGTAAAGACGAATCACGCCATCATCATTCATTAATCCTGGGTCAAAGCAGACATAGGTCATCAAGGGCTGTCCACCCTTATCTTTCACTTGTCCCAGATATTCGTATTGTCCGTCTGGACTGTCAGACACTGCCACACTGATTGGATTAACATAGCATCCCTTACCACCAAATCCTGAAAGACAATAGTAAAGATAGAAACGCCCATCATTGCCTTGCACAACATCAGGTGCGTACATGTGCGGCATCTTCTCCGCATCATAAAGCGGGTCTTGACTGGCACGGTAATTGATGCCTTTGCTAGTCCAGGATGTCAAATCATTTACTGGCGCAGACCAAAATTCATAGTCCAGCATGCAGAAACTCTCGCCATTTTCCTTATCATGAGAGCCAAAGAGATAAACTCGATCGCCAAACACATGAGGCTCTCCGTCTGGAATATACTCACTCAGAGGTAAAAAAGGGTTAAATACTTGTTTCATACTTAAAATCCTTCAACAACATTACTGTCAAAAATAAGACGCAAAATCCGTTTCGCAGAACGCTTGAGAGCGTCACGGTCTAGGTTACCATCTTCCAATCCAGCTACCAAGGCTTGGTAAACAGAATCATTACCTGGCATGAGCAAGTCATTACCTGCATTGATAGCTGCAACATGCGAGCATTTATCGGTAGAATTCCAGTCGCTCATAACCAGACCTTGATACCCCCACTCAGACCGCAAAACATTTTCAATTAAATCTGGACTATTGGGTGTATAAGTACCATTGACCATATTATAAGAAGTCATAAGAGCCTGTGGATGACCTTCTTCTACTGCAATACGGAAACCTTTCAGATACAATTCTCGCAAGGCCCTTTGAGACACATTTGAACTCATGTAATCACGATTGTCTTCCTGATTGTTACAGCAGAAATGCTTAATAGTCACGCTACAACCAGAATGTTCTTGAACTCCTCTAGTAATCGCAGCTGCCATTTTTCCTGAAATAAGCGGGTCTTCTGAGTAATACTCAAAGTTTCGACCACACAGAGGATTACGGTGGAGATTAAGCCCTGGCGCCAACCAAACAGTTACACCGATTTCGACCATTTCCCGACCGACAGCTCGACCAACTTCTTCGAGTAAATCAATATTCCAAGTTTGAGCCTGCAAGGTAGAACATGGCCACGCTGTCATATAGCGATAATACATGGTGTCTTCAGCTGGATTAGCAGTGACATAGGCATTCATATCCTTGAGATAACCCCAATTTTGATGTTCAGGGAGTCCATTTGGATAACGCAATTCACCATTTTGCGTATAGGCTGTTTCAGCAGTCACATTGAGTCCTGCCGGTCCATCACACAAAATAATATTTGGAATGTCCTTATCCAACAAATCTACCGAAGTCATGCCCGCAGCACCTGGCAGACGATTGTAAGCATCTAGTGCATAACCACCACCAACACAAACTTTAGCTAATTCCTGATCAGACAAGGTTGCAATCAAGTTCTCCACCTTTGAAGATGCTTGAGGCTCAACTGTCTGATAAATTGAATGCTTAGTTTCAAAACTATCAAGGTTTAGTACCAATGAAGGTAGATTTTCAGGAATTTCTTGTTTTCTGTATTCCGACACAAAATCCTTAAAGTCAAGTGCCTTTGGATTTACCGCCTTAACCTGCTCAATCACAACATCTTTTTCCACAAGGATACAAGCAGCAGCTGTAACTTTTTCAGCGTGTTGTCCAAGTGCTAAAAGATAGTCACCAGCCAACAAGATAAAGGCATTCTCATCACTCATGTAAACAGCTAGATCCTTAGCATCAAAACGGAGAGTGAGCTCTTCAGAATTACCTGGTTCTAATGCACTTGTTTTGGCAAAAGCAACTAAACTTTTTACCTCAGTATCCAGCGTATGCTGCGGTTTGCTTGCATAAACTTGAACAACATCCTTACCGGTATAAGTTTTACCTGTGTTGGTTACTTTTACCACAAGCTCAATTGTTGTTCCTGATGACTGAATAGTAACCAACTCTTGTTCAAAAGTAGTGTAGCTCAAACCATAACCAAATGGATAACGTGCTTTAATTTTCTTAGCATCAAACCAGCGATAGCCAACATAAATACCTTCATAGTAGTTTTCATAGGACACTTCACCGTTGATATGACTATAGGTCTCAGCAGAAGGATAGTCATAGTAGTCCATCCCCCAAGTATCCGTCAAACGTCCACTTGGTGTCACTCGCCCAGTCACCAAATCCGCAAAGGCATTTCCTCCTTCTGTCCCAGCTTGAACAAAATAGATGACCGCTCCGATATTATTAACCTCATCAAGAATTGCCAAATCCATAATGCCACCGCAGTTGATAACGAGGATTACTTTGTCATAGTGCTCCGCTAATTTCTTGATATTCTCTTTTTCAATCTGAGTCAGTAAAAACTGATTTTCCTCCAAACGTCGATCAAAGCTTTCCCCTGCCTGTCTAGCCACCACATAAATTGCCGTGTCTGTCTCCATTGTCAAATCGGACTCAACAATCTCAGAGGCACTTGGATAAGGAAGAACATTTTCATGAATAATATCAAACATCTGCATGGTCTCAGCTGGACCAAAACCCTTGATTTTCTCCTCAACACCAGCTCTCCAAGCTTCTTTATCAGCAGTGTATTTGCCACTAAAGCGATCTAGCCAATCTTTACTGGTAATTTCAAAGCCCGCATTTTCTAAACCATCTTCGATATTAACATTGTATCGCTCATGAACATCACCACTTCCAGTTCCGCCACGAACTGTCATACGACCTCCAGCTCCATAAAGAGCTATTTTAGAGGGTTTTAGGGGTAAGATATTGTCATTTTTGAGTATTACCATCCCCTCTGCCGCGACACGCCTTGCAAGTTCTCTATGCTTTTGCTCCCGATCGCTAATCTCTGATTTGTTTACACCATAGGTTCTAAAGTTTTGCATTTGCCTCTACTCCTCTAATAAAATAAGCATTGTTTTGTTAACGCTTACATGAATATTTTAACAAGTTTCCTTTAGGCATTATTGCATTTTTGTCTTTTTTTATATAAAATCGTCTTGAGGTATTATTATGATTGATTTAATCTACTTTTGCCAGTGTTTTTACGGTTCACATCACATTCCCCTCATTCTATTCCAAGAAGGGGAACCTAAATTTTGCTTAGGACTACCCGAAACAGCTACATCCAAAGTAGAAAACATCACAGACTACTCAAAATTTTCCAGACCAGAGGTTGTATTTGAAGCAAGTCAGCAGGCCTTCTATGGCGCGATACCATTAGAAAATCAGCAGCTTCTCATCCTAGGACCAATCTACAGCTTTGCTATTGATGATAAATTTGTCAGGTATTTTCAAAGACTCAATTCCTTAACCCTGTCACTTGAAGAGACCAAGCAGTACCTGATGGACATACCTAAGTATAGCTACAATCAGTTTTTACAGCTAATCATATTTCTAGCCTACGCCATCACACATCAAAAACAATCGCTGTCTCTCCAAAGAGAAACTAGCTATCATCATCTTTCTGAAATGATTGCGGCCAAACACACCGATGCCATATACACATCCAGACTTGAACAATCCTATCATGACATCTATGATTTTGAACAATTACTCATAAAATATGTAGCAAGCGGAGAGATTACAGCCCTAAAAGAGCTCTTGGAGCACTATTCTCAACTAAATTACATGTCCGAAGGCGAATTGTCGTCCGATCCTATCCGACAGGCTAAAAATATTTTTATCGGAAATATTACACTTATCGCAAAACAAGCAGCCATCCCTGCTGGATTAGCTGTGGAAGAAACTTATCGACTTGTTGAAACCTACATTCAAGAGTGTGAACGACTGCAAAATATGGAAGCTATTATTACGCTTCAATACAATATGCTCATAGATTTTACCGAGCGCGTTGCTCAGAACATGCTTCCTCAAGCCATTTCTCCTGATATCTTAAAATGTGTTCGCTATATCGATATACACTATACTGAAATGATTACCGTAGATAACTTAGTACGGCATAGCAATCGCAGTAAATCATCACTTTCTTCACTTTTTAAGGCTGAAATGGGAATGACAATCACCGAATATATTACTCAGCAACGGATTTCTCATGCCAAAACCCTCTTGCATTTTTCAGATAAGTCGCTGTCAGAAATCAGTGAATTTCTCAACTTTTCAAGCCAATCCTATTTCCAAAATGTCTTTAAAAAACAAGTAGGAGTTACTCCTCTTGAATACCGCAAACAGAAAAACTCTTCTACCAATTAATTGGGAAGAAGAGTTTTTGACTTTATAGCGATTTTTGACGGCGTTCAGCTAACTCAGCTTGGATAGCAGGCAATCTATCTTCCAAATCAAATCGACTGATCAGTAAGAAAACAACAATATTGATAACAATTGGAATGTAGTTACACAGGCTGTAGATGGCATAACGCATAGAGGTTGTCGCCTCAGCGAGAGTAGCATCATAGGCACCAAGTGCCAAACAAACTGAAATCACAATTGACGCTAGACCTCCACCAACTTTTGTACCAATTCCGATAGCGCCAGAAGCTACTGAAACCATTTTTTTACCAGTTTTATATTCGTTATAATCAACAGCCATAGATAATAACACGCCATATAAGCACATCATTGGGATTTGAACAAAGCTGCTGATAAGGCTTGTGGCAAAGAATAGGTAAAAATGAGTTGGAAAAAAAGATCTGATAGCAATCGCAATTGCTGATGCCATGGTGCTCATTTGAATGGTTCGTTTCACACCGAGTTTACTGATAATCTTATTTGATAAGAGAAAACCAGCTAGAGTAGCAAGCATACCGCCTAAACCCATAGTAGCTACCAAATTATCATTTCCGAAAATCCATTTCGTGTAGTAGGTTCCTGACGATGTTGATAAGAAGTTAGTGACTTGTGTGATCAAATTAAATAACAGGACAATAACCCAATATTTATTGGAAAATAGTGCTCTAAGAGATTCTTTTAATGGAACAGCCTCTTCCTCAGTCTCTGCACCACCAACTGACCCATCAGCAAAGACGGCCTTGCGACCATTTAGATAGCAAATCAACAGCATAATAAGACTGAATACCACAACACCTGTGGCGTATTTCAACCATGCTGCCTGATCGCCACCCAACATATTGGTCACAGGGATGGTTGCAATAGCAGCAATCATTCCTGAAAGGTAAGAAAAAGCTGCGCGGAAAATTCCCATTTTAGACCGTTCTTCCTGACTATTTGTCCTGACGACAATAATGGCTCCTAACGGAGTTCCTAACATTGTCATACAGACGGCTGAGGAGAAGACATTTGAAATAAGCACATAAATCAAGGTTACCGTTGAACCATATTGAGTTGGTACAGTAAAGAGCAAAATGATTGATAGTGCAAAAGGAATCATCATCCGTTTCACCCAAAGGTAGTATTTTTTGTTCCCACCTTTAGAATGGTCAATGATATTTCCAAACCAGACATCTGTAAGTGCATCAATAAGCTTAGAGATAAACATGACAATCCCTAAACCAGCGACTGCGACTCCAACCTTATCAGTGTAGAAATAAGTCATTTGACCAACTAAATTAGCTGCTAGGTTGATTCCTAACTGCCCTCCTGCATCCGCTAGATAATCTCTAGTGCGCATGGTCATTTGGACGCCTGATTTATCTAAGCCTAATTCTTTTGACTTTGCCATAAGTGCAAACTCCTCCTTTTGTACTTGTACTGGTAGAACCAGAACTATTTGATGGTTCTAATTTACCAAATGGAAGGGGTTTCATCTTACAAAAATGTCTTTTTTATTGTAAAATAATACAATATTTGAAAACAGTTTAAAAATTTTAGATGTAGAGCGAAGAGAATTTTTACGATATTCTTAAATTTATGAAGTGGTGCTACTCCTCTATAAAAATCAAATAAATTGGACACACCCTAAACTTTACGCGAAAAAGAGGTGCAGCTGTTTCCAATTTGACGATGACAGATATTGCTTCTCTTAGATATGAGCCTCATTGGTTCCAAGGGAAGCTACTTTGATTTCTCGGTTTTTATAAAGCTTGCTTCATACTGCTACATCTTTATATTCTCAACGGTTCAGCAAGGCGAGTTAACAAAGTTAAAAGTTAATTTTCAACAAGCATCTATCATCACACGACCAACCAAAGGTATTACACAGGATACCTTCAAAAATAACATTACACAACGCTCTATTATCTACACAGATGGAACAGATTGTTATAACTCTTTGGCAGAATGTAAAAATTGTAAGGTAGTACATCAACCGATATACTGCATTATTTGAATATATGCGTAGGTTTATGGATATGGATATTAATGAATTGTATGAGAAGCTTGCATGGATGATACGCTATCCATTTGCGATAACTACAAAAGCATTACGAAACCACAATTTATTTAGTTTCTCATTACAAGAATGAGTTACAAGTCCACGGTAAGTTAATTCAGCCAAATAATAAAACTCAATTAAACTTCATTATAAAAGCTATGCTTAACTATAGCAGTGCTAATCGTTTGCATAGCTCAAATTTCTATAGAAGACCAATTGCGGAACAAATAATTGAAATGGCGATTGTTGCCACAATCAGAATTACTGGTGATACCTGTTTCTTCTTTAAGAAGTAAAGCATAAGTAAGGTATATGCCATCGGGAGTAGTTTAGGGAAGATTGTATCAAAGAAAGCTTCCTGTACTCCTACTGAAATATCTCCACTTACTGTAATAACAGGTAGTAATTCAATATTTACGTAACTTGCGATTAATGCACCAACAACAGTAATACCTAGGATTGTAGCTGAGTTAGCAATAATTGATGAATTCTCCTGTAACTTTTCGAATGATTTAATACCTAGGTTATATCCCATATGTGTCCAAACAATACGTAATAACCAGATAATGAGATAACAAGCGAAGAAGATAATTGGACCTAAGATTAATCCTTGTGAAGCAAAGGAACATGAGATACCAGCAATAATTGGTAATAATGTAAACCAGAAAATCGCATCACCAATACCAGCGATAGGACCAAATAATGCAAGTTTTAAACCCTTGATTGTATTACGATCTTCATGTTGTTCTTCTAATGAGATTAATAACCCCATTAAAAATCCCACAAGATTTGGATGCGTATTGATAAATTCCATATTATCTACCATCGCAGCAGATAAACCGGCTTTATCGTCCTTATAAATCTTTTCTAATGCTGGAAGTTGTGAATATAACCAACCTGCAGCTTGCATTCTTTCGTAGCTGAATCCAGCCTGTAATAATGATGAGTGAATCGCAAGATTTGTAATATCCTTCTTAGTTAGTACACGTTTAGATTCCGACATGCTCGTCACCTCCATCTACCTTCAAATTCTTAACTGCTTCTTTAATTTCTTCCTGACGCTGCTTTGCATTGAAGAAATCAAATAACGCAAATGCTGCACCCATTAATGCGACTGGAAGTAAATTCTTCATGTCGATAAAGCATACTGCTAAAAAACCTGCAATAAAGTATGGAATATACTTTGGCTTCATCATTACATTCAATAACATACCAAAACCAATAGCTGGTAAAATACCACCTGCAACAGTTA
>ERZ773196.480-NODE-480-length-25242-cov-4.302974_pt1 | contig 25242 bp, 32 predicted proteins | sample MGYA00581009_ERZ773196 | MGnify/ENA primary metagenome ERZ773196 (study PRJEB29015, sample SAMEA2738162) | human oral metagenome | biome: human oral; feature: human-associated habitat; material: saliva | place: China | collected 2243 ... | reverse complement strand
GGATATGTAAAGGTCGACCTTTTTAGCTTATGGGCAGTATATAAACTAAATTATGGCATAAATGAGTGGTACAATCATGATGAATTAGAATTTACAAAACTTCTTCAAAAGTGTATCACAAAAGAAAAAACACATCTAATATCTCCTAGTGTTGACTTCAACCAGGAGTCTTTTGATGACACAAAAATTCTCAACATAATTAAAGCAAATCCTATATGTTATATCAAAGAAGCTGATTATGCTAATGACATTGCTGGTTATTTCGATAAGGTTGCAACTAAGGGTTGTCCTAAAGTAGACACAACTGCTGTACTATTGTGGGCTGCCCTTAGAGGTAAAGGAGAAGGGAATAATACAAAAGAATCATTGTATGATTATATATTTAGACAAATAGATGGGTTCATAGCAAGAGATGGAAAAACTTCTGTTTCTGAATTGCAGTTTAACGGACAACCAATGACCAGAGATGCTAGGGGGCTAGATTACCTTATTACTGACAACCCTAACCTGTATGCAGACTTAATATTTTACTCTATGGGAGTTGATAATGTAATTAATGCAATATTGTCTGGTGGTTCTACTTCAAAACATCCTAGCTTAGAAGGATATGTAGGGTTAGACCTTATTGCTTTTACAATGTTTCTCCCATCAAAAGAACAATGCAAAGTAATGGGGGTAACTCGTGAGGAAATTGCTAGTATGTTTTTAGAGGCTGCAGTGGATTCAGCAGGCAAAGATATTAGTATCAAACACGAATACGCACACACAGACCTAACTATTGAAAAACTGAGTGAAATCGCACTAACAGACCCCGTAGTATACGTTAATAAAAATACTTTTCTACAAGCGTTATTAGCTGTAAAAGATATAGATATCCCTACTACTACGGAAAATCCTCAACTTAAAGACTATGTAAAAGTCAATATTCCTACACTATATATGATATCTAATCTGATAAAAAGTAATCTACCTCAAAATGCACATTTAGATGTAGCTCCAGATGATTGGGTTTTGGCTACACTATCTCTATGTGTAGATAAAGATAAGAAGGATATCAAGACAGAGGGAAAAACTATATTAGAACTTGCCAATACCGTTCGTGAAGCATATATCCTTAAGTCGCAGTTTGACGACGCAATCACATCAATAATAAGAGAAGATTTTACACCTATAGGCAAGAAAAAAGGCTACGAGTTAATGAAAACTCACTATGCTATATATCTACTCTCTCTTGCCCATGCAAGCAAAGGCGGGACAGAAGGACTTAATCAGAAATTCTTTAAGCTTATAAAAGATGGATATAGTGCCAATGAATATGAAGTAGAAAAAACTTTAGTCAATGATTTAGGTTTTACATACAATGAGTCTGCTCCAGAGTCAAGTTATGCAGTAAATGCTTTAAGTAACTTCGCAGACAAGCACCCAGAGATATATGTACCTACTGCATTTACAGACTATGTTAAAGGGACTGCTGGTGCCACTGCAGAATTAATTAAACTGTCTTCAGATATGAAACAGTATCTTGAAGCTCACAAAAATGACCCTAAGATAAAGATTTTGACTGAAAATGAGTACAGATTCTTGCATAACAGAGATGCTAATACTTTATACATTGTGAGGGAGAATTAATATGATTCAAAACGCTAAAGATATTAAATTAGGAGATAAACAAGTTATTGAAATCTGCCTAGGTAATGAGCTTGTTTGGAGGCTAGGAGGAGCTAATAGAGAATATACTGGGATTATTTATCTTAACAATTCGCTTAGAACTACAATATCACAAGATAAGAACAGGAGGTACATAAAAAAAGTTAATATTGTAGATAAAGGGCAGAATGTATACGATATAGATATTTATACTCAACCATATACCATGGGTAATGGAATGAAGTTATATATTGAAGATATGAAAATGAAGGGTGGTTGGAATTGGGTTTCATATAAGGGTCAAAAGTTGTTAGAAGCAAAATTTAGCTTTAAAGATGTTAAGTTCTACCCTAATGATGATACTGCAGAATTAAAGAATGTACGATATACAGCTATTTTTATAGTAACAGCTATGACAAATAAGAATAATACATCTTACAGTAGGCAGGATAAAGGTAAAGATAGAATGTTGATATTAGCAATAGGAGATAAAAAGTAAACAATAGATAAAGGAGAGTAAATAAAGTGACAGCAACATATGTATTTGATTTTTTTAGGACTTGCACAAGTACACAGGAGTGTAGAGTTCTTTTTGTATTGGCATTAATTGCCATTGCCATGGTAGTGGATTTTATCACAGGCACAATAGCAGCCTTTATAAATCCAAATATTGATTTCAAATCGAAAGCAGGAATTAATGGGATTTTAAGGAAGATAGCCAGCATGATGGTTTTGATAGTGTTCCTTCCAATCAGTACATTATTGCCTAATGGCACAGACATGGCATTGATATATACACTATATGTGGGATATTTATTCTTTGAAGTTAAGTCTATCATAGAAAATATAGAGAAAAATGGTACAGATACAACTTTATTTAAGAATATATTAGAAAAAATATCCAATAACAAAATGACAAATGATTAATCAATATATAAGGGTGGTCTTAGGACTACCCTTTATTTTTTTGAAGGAAGTGATAAATAATGACTAAACAAGATATATTTATCGACAGAGTTAAGACTTTAGCTATTGAGGGTTGGAAAATAGGAAAAATTCTTCCAAGCGTAACAATAGCACAGGCTTGTTTAGAGTCAAAATGGGGTGAATCAGAGTTAGCGACCAATGCTCATAATCTCTTTGGCATCAAGGCTAAGAAGGACTGGAAAGGTGAAAGCTACACAGTTAGAACTGCTGAATATGATAAGGATAATAAGCAATTCTTTATTAATGCTCCATTTAGAAAATATAACAGTTGGGATGAATCACTTTTAGACCATGCCAAGTTCTTTCATACCCCAGACTGGAGGGAAGAAAATTACAAAGGGGTTATAGGTGAAACTGATTACAAGGAATCTTGTAGGGCATTACAGTCATCTGGCTATGCCACAAGTCAAGACTACGCAAATATGCTAATAGAACTGATAGAAAAATATAAGCTATATGAGTATGACAAAGGTATTAATGACCTATCTCCTACTCTACCCCACTCTACTGAAAAAGAAAATTATGATTTAGTAACCTACTCTAATGAGATTGATGAAATCCCAGCTAGAATGATTACTAAGAATTTATATATACCTAGTTTGAGTGTTGATTTATACAACACAGTTAAAGATAAATACAAGAAAGTCTTACATATAGGTGGTTCTAATGCTCCATCTAATGTTACAAAAATTATTGCAGGTAAAGACAGAGATGAAACTATTGACTTAGTTCAGCAATTTATAAAAGAAAATAGAAAGTAGGATTCATATGGAAGAAATTAAAGTAAACATATTTAATGAAGAATTATATAAAAAGAATTTAGAAGAAAACACTTTTCCTAGTGAGGGAGATTTTGAGAACCTTTCTAAAGAAGATATAGACAGATTAAAGGAAGAAGGATTGATATAATGAATGGTGTAGTTTGTGGTGTATTGACAGAGGATTTCCCAGTACCAAGCTGGAACAGAGGTAAAAAGATGACCTATAGAATGACTCCTAAAGGTGTAGTTGTTCATAATACATGGAATACTGCAAAGGCAAAAGCAGAAGCTTCATATATGGTTGGTAATCCTAAATATGTTAGCTTCCACTCTGTTGTAGATGAAGAAAAAGTAATAGAAAGTGTACCGTTCAATTACAATACATGGCATTGTGGAAACCAATACGGAAACATGAATTATATAGGAGTTGAAATAGCAAGGTCTAAGGGAGACGAACCAACATTCTTAAAGGCAGAAGATAATGCTGCTAAGTATATAGCTGGGATATTAAAAAAATATGGTTGGGGCATAGATAAACTATACTCTCACCAACAGATGAATGGGAAGTATTGTCCTCATAGAACATTAGATTTAGGCTATGAGAGATTTAAAAATAAGGTTAGGAAATACCTGGGCGAAAATGTTACATCTAACCCAGTAGATACTAATACCGACCAATCAGAATATATTGTGGTTAATGGTGGATATTCAGTTAAGACTAGTACACCTAATGACACTTTAACTATAAGAGAAAATCCAAATGCTAATTCTAAGAAGATAGGAACATATAGGGATGGCTCTGTTATATATGTAGAAAAAGTATATAAATCTAGTTCTAATGGTACATGGTACAAAATACCTAAAGTTGGCTTTGTGTCTGCTAAATATTGTGTTGAAATACCTTCTACCCCTAAGGAAGATGAAGTTAAGCCTTCTGTTCCAGCAGAAAAAGAAAATGTCCAGGCAAAGACAGATTATCAACTTGTCCTTTACAACAACAATGTAGATAGAAACTATGCTGAAAGAATAGAACTTGAATTGGCTATACCTAAAATGCACCTTGAAGATTATCTAAAGGTTAAGGATAGATACACTAAGGTTATCTTCGTTGGTGGATATAAAGATATCCCAGAGGTTGCTCTTAGATTAGCTGGTGCTGATAGAAAAGAAACTGAAGGTAAAGTTGAAGAATTTATAAAGAATAATAGATAGGGGAACTCTCCTCTATCTATTTCTATGCAAAGGAGAAAATTATGGCAAGAAGAAGAAATGTTTATAATGTTTTTCAGACAGAAGAAGTCTTGCAAAAGATAAATAAACATAACAAAGAAATAATAGAAGAATATGGACTTGAACTAAAAGCTAAGAATAAGTCTGCAGGAACTATAGTTCAATATCTTAATGATTTAAAGATTTTAGCTTGTTATATATGTGAGTATGAGGACAATATTCCCTTCTATGAAGTAACTAGAAAGCAATTAAGGAATTTTGTTTTAGAGATGCAAGAAAGAGATATGTCAACTGCTAGACTAAATAGAATGTTGTCATCTATAAGGACTATGTATGATTTTGCTGTTGATGATGAAGATTATGAGGATTTATACTTAAAGAATCCTGCAGCCAAAATCAAAGGTCTAACTAATAAGAAAGTTAGAGATATTGAATTTTTGACAAGAGAAGAAGTAGATAAACTATATGATTATCTAATGAAAGAAAAACTATATCAGCAAGCCTTGTTATTGGCTTTATTAATAGATACAGCAGCAAGAAAAAATGAGGTCTACCAGGTACAAAAAGATAGCATTAAAGAAGATGACATATTCACTAATGAGGTTATCGGTAAAGGTGGGAAGAAATTTGAACTAGTATACAACTCTCTTACAGTAGATACCTTTAAAAAATATATCAGGCAAAGAGGTAGAGATAAAGAGAATTTCTTATGGTACAAAAAAGACCCTAATGGGAATATAAGAGAGCTTAGTGTAAAATCTCTATATGACTGGGTAAAGAACTGGAATTACTACTTAGAAGAAATAACTGGTAAAGAATATGACTTTAATATACATAGTTTTAGGCATACTGCCTTAGAATTGCTAAGTACAGGAGAACATTATATATGTGAGAAACATGGTGGAATCAAAGTAGATTTAGAGGTTTTACAGGCTTTAGCCAACCATAATGATATGTCTACCACAAGCTCATACTTAAAGGAAAAGAAAAAGGATATGCTATTAGAGGTATTTAGACCTAGATAGGAGATTATATGACTAAGAGAGCAAATGAATATTCAGAGATAAAACATGGAGATTACTTTACCAAAGAGGAATTTGATGAATTAACTCTCCCTACTCCACCAGCCTATATAGACCAAATGAATATAGAATATATGTGGGAAAATGGCTTTACTGGGAAGGATATTAAGGTAGCTGTAATAGATACTGGTTGTGATGTAGAGAATCACCTACTGAAAGATAAGATTATCCATGTATGTAATTTATCTAATGATGATGAAGAAGATAGAGATAATGTTACAGATTACTTAGGACATGGAACTCATGTAGCCAGTCTAATAGCTGGAGATAAATACTTAGATGGTAGGTTTATGGGGGTTGCCCCAGATGTCCAATTAATGATATACAAGGTCGTAGATAAAAATGGTGTAGCAGATTATGATATAATTGCACAAGCTATATACGCAGCCTGCCAGAGAGGTGCTAATATAATTAATATCAGCTTAGGTGGGAATGTAGAAGCTCCCCAAATACATGAAGCCATTAAAATGGCAAATAGGATGCAAGTACCAGTAGTAGGTGCTAGTGGTAACTCTGGAGATGGTAGTGATGAAACAGTAGAAATACTATTCCCTAGTTGTTATGAAGAAGTGATTCAGGTAGGTTCGATTAATGATAAATTTGAAATATCTTCCTTCTCTAATACTAACCAGTTTGTTGATTGTGTTGCTATGGGAGAAGAAGTCATAGGCTGTTCTTTTAATGATGGATTCAGAGTGTTGAGTGGTACATCACAGTCTGTTCCATTGGTTGTAGGTGCATTAGCACTATTAATGGAATGGTCTAAAAAAGAATATGGAAGAAGATTAAGTGAGGTAGAGATATATTCTCTATTGATTAAGAATACTAAAAGTATAGAAAATGTATCAAGAAATGCACAAGGTCATGGATATATATGTCTAAATCCCCACATAAGTAAAGGGAATATATCCTCTAATCCCCATATAAGCAAAAATTAACCCTAGAGATTTTACTCTAGGGTCTTTTTTTTTATGCCTATAATAAGATTTCGTTCATTACATCTACTGCCTGCCCCTTAGCTTCATCAACCAGGTGAACATATACTCTATCTGTACAGTATTTAGATTTATGATTCAACATCTGCCCTACTGTCTTTAAGTCCATTCCTTTATGGAATAAGTAACTAGCGTAGCTATGTCTTAAACCGTGGAATGTTACATTCTCAATCCCTAAACTCATCATATATCTCTTAAACTGATTAGATAATGTTGCTGTAGGTATTACTTTAAAATTCTTGCCATAGAATAACAGGTTTTCATTATCTCTAAATCCAGTAGATATTTGCCATTCATTCCATTGTGCCTTGTATTCCTTTAAAGCCTTTACAATGAAGTCTGGCATTTTTACAACTAAGTCATTCTTGTTCTTAGTGAATTTCTGTATGGTATGTTTTCCGTCTTTCTTTACCACTATCTGACAAACCTTTAATGTTTCTTCTTCAAGGTCTATATTATCCCAGCTCATAGCTAATACTTCTGATTCTCTAAGCCCTAAGCCAAAAGCTAATAGTATCTTCAATCCTAATTCAGTACCCTTAGTATCTTCTAGGATATAGCTTATCTGTTCCATGTTTAGGCAGTTGATTTCAGCACTTGTCTTAGACTGCTTCCCCCATACTATTAGGCTACTTGTTGCATCATGTTTAATATAATCTCTATAAAGTGCATACTGGACACCTTTTCTTATTACTGTCTTAATTTGAGATACCATACCATAACCATACTCTTTAGCCTTTTCATCTAATAAATCTTGCACCATACCAGTAGTTAACTGCTGTATATATGTCTGCCCTATACCTTTTGATATATGGTTATTGTATATGTTTCTATAAGAAAGAAATGTATTTGCTGATACTTTATCTCCTCTTGATTCCTCTTTCTTAAATGCCCCTTCTATACACTCATTAAGGGTAATTTTGCTTACCTTCTTCTTGTTTAATACATCTTCACCCTCATCTATCTTTTTCTGAGTAATTTCCTCTATGCAACGAGCTTCGGATTCGTCATCAAAAAGTCCCACTCTTTTATATTTATATTTTCCATTTAGTTCATCTTTACTTACTATTACTACTTCATACTTTCCTTTGCAGTTTCTTGTTTTGGCTCTAACACTTGCTTTCATGACTTTTCCCCTCTCGTTAATAAGTTTCTTTATGTATTTATTATAGCATATCTAAAGTTGCTTTTCAATACTTTTTTTAAACTTTTTTTAAACTCAAAAAAAAGAGGGGATTTCCCCTCTTAATTATTATTCATTATCCCAGTCAATCTCTGTGTCAAGTCCAGCAAATAGCCCTTGTCTTAGATAGTCAAGACCATCTATCTTATCTTCTTCGCTAATATCAAGTCTGCTTATACTCTTTTTGCAATACGATATAAGAAAACTCACTTCTTCAATCATATCTAATACAGACTCACACTCTATATTACATCTCATTCTGTCATCTTTAGTTCTTTCTACTTTTAGCATTTTACTTTAACTCCTCATAAATTAATCTCTCTAGTTCTATATTGATTTCTTTATAATTATCTAGTCTCAAAGTATCCCATGGGGTTTTAGGGTTCAAACTTCCATCTCTGTTGAGAAAATAATCATTTGTACTAAATGGATAATCTTCTGCTTCTGCTTCTATTATTATCCTTTCTGGATTATCTTTTCTAATAGTAAGGTAAAGTTCTCTTAAAATAAGACTCAATGCTTTCTCATACAGATTCTTCACTCTTCTATATTCAAGCAAAGCATATACTTCGCAACTAAAGAAATTCTCAATCAGCTTTGATTCATAATCCTCTTTAGAATATTTAGCATCTATTTGCCCTTTTTTAATCTCATCCATTTTATCTATCAAATAAGGAAAAGAATCTCCTATAAAATTCAGTTCAAAGATGTCATTTCTGATTTTATTTATTTTTTTAACTGTTCTTTTTAATTTAAAAAGCATAATCTTCTTCTTGAAAAATGGGATATCTTCTTTCTTTTTAATTTGTTTGATTACCTGTTTTTGAATTTTAAGCATATTTGTCACCAAACTCTTTCTTTACAGCTATAGCTATGCTTATAGCGTCATATATATCGCTTGTCTTGTTCTTTCCAGATTTATCACTATACTCTCCAATGTCTATATAGTGGTCTTGAACATACTTTGCGACATCTTCCTTAGTAGCCTTTCCATTACCAGTAACTATCTTTTTAACTGATGTAGGGGCAAGGTATTCTATTGTCAAATTATTCTTTGCAATCATCCTCATGGTTGCCCCTAATAGCTTTCTCAATACCATGATGGTATTTGTTCTGCTAGAGATGTATTGGTTCTCTATTCCAACACAATCTAAATCAGTTGTATGTTCTTGTATCATATCTACAATATGATTTATTCTCTCATCTTCTGTTTCAAAGTCTTTGACAGAAGTATTGATTTTTCCATAATCTATTACCTTGTCATCTTCTAGTATTGCCCAACCTGTTGAAGTCATTGACAAGTCCAATCCTAATATTTTGATTAAATCAACTCCTTATAAATTTAATGGATTTACATACCTAAGTATTGCATGATTCAGTTCATCTATTATCATTTGTTGTAGGTAGAGAATCTCATCTGGTTCTAGCCCATTAAACAACCTTCCATAAAATAAACTAATTTCTTCTCTATAATCTTCATCCCTATCAAGGAATGGTTTACTTGTGTCTATCATTTGCTTTCTCCAATATACTTTTTAAATATCTTTTATGCTAATAATTAAACATTCCATTCAAGAGTGTATCTTAACCTTTCTCTGTAGATATCTCTTAGCATATTATCAAGAAATGTGGCAATCTCTAAGTCTGTTGAGTCTGCCAATTTATTTTCCTCTATATACTTTATCTTTTGGTTGAGTAATAAATAGCATTGTTTTGCATAATATAAACCGACTTCTTCGCTTTTCTTTATTGATAGGATTTCTTCCCTGGAATAGATATCCTCCGATGTTAATGATTCTTTAAAGGTCTTTTTATTGATAAAAAATGATTCTATAAAGTTGTGTAAAAACATAAGATAGTATACATGTTTACCTAATTTATTGGTATCACAATCCCTGTTAATTAATTTCATTTTACTCTCTGACATACCATATATAGATTTCAGCAATCTTATTTCATCTATTCTGGCAATATCTTCTCTCCTAGAAAGCAGCCTTTCAACCCAATATCTGTAATTTGGATTAATACTGATATAATCAGAGAATAATATTTCTAAAAAATTAATATTTGGCTTCTTTAAGCATTTTATAAACGAATACAAATCCTTATAAACAACATGTTCTGTATGACGGGATATTTCTTTTCTTTCTACCAGACTATTTAAATCAAGCAAGTATATTGCTTTGATATCAATATCTGAATCTTTTGTTTCTAAACCATAATTTTGAGAGCCATATAATCCAGCAAAAAGAAATTCTCCGTCATCTCTCTTTATGTTTTTGACTAGAAGTTCAAAATTATCTTTCATAATCCTTACTTCCATGTCCATTGCTCCATCTTCTTTAGCAATCTATTTCTATCGCTTTTTTTATATATATCATTCTCAAATGTATGGAAACACACATAATTACGATTTATCGCTTCTCTTAATTCGTCTTCGGAAAGATTATTTATACAGTTTCTAAGCATTTCAACTTCTTCATCTAATGTTAGTTTCTTTACCATCTTGATGTACCCTCCTCTTTAAAAGCATTCAAATATTAACTCCCAACCATCTTTAGTGTTTCCACTCCAATCAATATATTGAGGGTAAAGACTTCTTGTTACCTCAAATAATTGCTGTTCATATGATTGGCATGTTAAATAATGCAAACATATATATTCTTTATGGATTTTTATATCTTCTTGGTTTTTAACGGACTCTGGTATTTTAGGAAATCCTCTCTTTTCTGGATACCTATCCAGCCACTTGTTCCACTCATATAGGAAATCTGTATAATTGATTTTAACTTGTTCAACCATACAATCTTCATCAATATTAATGTTTAAATTTTGATAAAACTCTTCATCAAAATAGTCATTATTACCTAATATTTGATGGACTTCAACAATCTCATCAAGGTCTTTGTTCCTTATTATTAGATAGTGTCTAATCGACATCTACTGCTCTCTCCTTTCGTCATTCTCAACTCCAAACCAGTATTTTTTAAGCCTATCTTCTCCAATTTCATCGATAACTTGCTGTGCTATTTCTCTTGATTCAAAATATGGTACTCCGTCAGTTACTGTGTGGTATATATCAATAGTGGCTGCACCAAAAGCACAATCATAATATATATAATAATTTCTCTTATTTTTAGTAAAAGGTCTACTATACTTTTTCATGATAGTTTCTATTTTTCTTCTCTCTTGTTCAAACTCTGCGTCTTCTCTTGTCAAGAACACATTTCCCACTTCTCTTATGTATTCATCCAAACGAGACGAAAAATAATCAATATTTATGTCTCCAGTAGTCCGTAAGACATAATATTGTTCACCATCTTCTGTTTTTAAATCCCATATACTCTTAGGTTTTTGTTCTGCTTCTACCTTCTCAATTATCAATTCTTGTATATCTGCCCAGTTATCTTCTATTATTTTTCTTAAATCTTCTCTCATAAAATCTCCCTACTTAAATTTATTTAAATAAAATATATAAAACTATCAAAATGATAATCGGTAGTGCCACACTTATAATGGAGGGTAAAAGAACTAACCACCAAGCTGCTTTTATATACCCTAATATCTTTAATGCTATTAAGACTATTTGAAGCAAACCCCAAAATCCAATTCCTGTTTGTGTAGATGTTTGTTTGCTCATAACTCCTCCTAATATATACTTGTTTCTGACTTATCATCTCTTACTCTATGATTGTAGCTTGCAAAACCAAGAGAATACCCATCACCAGATTCATTCTTAGTTATCTTTTGATAGTTTACCTCAATGATTTTCCCCAGATAGTCTTTTTGGTTCTGCCATATTTCTTCTCTTTCTTCATCAGTAAATCCTGTTCCAATAGAACATATGTTCTTTTTGTCTTTGTAATCAAATTCGACTTCTAAAGCACCTAATCTGCCTTTATGTTTCCCATCTCCAGCAACAAATCCTATTATTCTTACATCTGCAATTAGATTTTTCTTTAGCTTAAGTATCTTATCAGACCTTTTGCCTTCCCATGAACCCATTGAGGAATTAATCATTATCCCCTCTTTACCTTGCCTATCACACTCATTAACCAGGTCTATTAGCATATCATGAGTAACCATACCCTCATACCAAAAAGGTCTTTCTGTTATTGACTTTACATGAATATCAGAACCTAGGGTATTTCTCATTTTCTCTATATACTTTACAGTCTTGCTTAGTCTGTCAATAAAAGGTATTTGACTATAACCCTTGTAAAAATCTTCTAAAGGGATATAGTCAAACATAATAAACTCAATATCTGGTTTAGATGTTGCTTTAGAGTTCATTAGTGAACAAGTCTTTTGGAATCTATCCTCATCTGTCTTAAACTCTCCAGTTGCTAAAAATTCTCCGTCATATGCTCCATCCCCCAACACACTAAATGAGTTTAACACATGGTCTATACCAACAAACTCTTTTCCTTGCCTTGATATGGCTCTTATAGTGTCTTTATCTTTAATAATGACCCCTCTTATTCCATCTAGCTTTTCAGAAATTATATAAGGGACTTTAAAATTAAATAGCCCTTTCTCATATCTGTCCATATAAGTCTTAGCTCTCATAAACTCTATTGTCTGAACAAAGTTTGGAATTGCCTGGTTAATCGCCTTTACATTGACTCCTATCTTCAAGGATTGAGTGATTATTTCCTTTATAAGAGACTCATATTCTTTGTTCTGATTTATATATGACTGAACCTCTGATACAACTTCTCCAGTACCTGTGTTGTTTTCTGTTACATAATCTAATATCTCACTAAAAGTCCTACTTGTCATATGAGTTGCTAGATTTTTCTCTATTTTCTTTTTGCTTATGCCAGACTTTATACTAGGGTCTATGCAAAACTTTAAGACCTTGAATAATAATTCATTTCCTTCGTCATGCAATTGCTTTAGTTTAAATATCTTTGCCTTGGAGCTAGAGATACCCTTTAAGGTATCTAACTGCTCCTGCAGCAATTTTAGGTTTTCCATCCCTCTCATCTCCTTTCTTATAAGCCCCATGACTTCTGCATTGAGTCAATAGCTAATCTATTCACCTTATAAGCCCAGTTGCCACCAACACAATACTTTGAGCCTATGTTCCATACATTTCTTCTCCCGTTATTTATATATCCTCTGTATAGAAAATCTTGCATATAGTATAAACATTCTTCTTTAGATGAAAAAGTCCTAAGACCATTCCTTCCCATAACTCCACCAACATTGTTTCTTGCTCTATAGCTATAAGATGTTCCGTTTCCAGTTTCAAGCCTAACCACACTTGCCAAAAATAAAGCGTTTATCGGTTTCTTAGAGTTTTCTATCTTATAAAATGTTGGTGCTAATGACTTCATATTTTTAGGCAATAGCTGTCCAATCTTTTCCTGGCTTAAGCCACTCTTTACCCTAACATCATTCTGGCTATAGCCACCTCTTGTCTTTGCTTCTGCTCCACCTATTGATGTGGAAATCACTAATAATGTTGCTACTAATACTGCTAATATCTTCTTCAATTAATCACTACTCCTTTACTATTTTACTTGAAATCCCATTCATCTTCTGGGGTTATATCCCCACCCAATTTGTAATCTAGCTTTTGGTTATTGATAAGTTCATTCATTCCATACATGAGTAATTCAAAAGCTTCTTTCCTTGTCTTGCCTATAGCAAAAAAGTTAAAAAATGGTTCTCCAATATCGACAAAGTAACTCTTATAAAGTCCATCTGTCACCTTATCTATGTTTACTTCTAGTTTAGTCCTCATTTTCTTCTACTCCCTTCTCATCTTTCCAAACTCTTGCAACTAAAACTGTTGTTATTACAGAAAAAACAATCATCAGAACTGACATAAAAATCTCCATAGGCTTTGTCCAACTCATCAGAGTGTCTATATTTAAAACAATAATTAAATAGTTTGCTCCAAATAGTATTCCAGGACACCAATCATGGATATTATATTTAATCATTACTCCTATAAAAACTGTCCAAATAACTATAAATAACACAACTTCTAAAGCTAACATATTAACATCCCTCCATTATATTCTTAGCTAAGCTCAATACAGTTAGCTGCCCAACTCCTCTAGGAACTGGTGTATAACTAAAATCTGTATCACAATCCATTGTTGTATCTAAGTCCCCACACATCTTTCCATTCTCGTCAAATGAGATGCCTACATCTATAAATGTACAACCATTAGGTATCTCTGTTGCCTTAAAGTATCTAGGTAAACCAATTCCACTTACTATATAGTCATAATCTTTAAAGATGCTTATTAGTTTCTCTTTGCTGACTTTACTATGAGCCACAGATACCAACATATCCTCATCTAACAATATCTTCTGTAAAGGCTTTCCCACCAAATCACTTCTATTTATAATTAATACAGACTTTCCACTTAATGAGGGGTCTATATGCTTCATATAATCTCTTATCCCTCTAGCTGTACAAGGTGTATAGGCTTTCTGTCCTGTATAGAACCTCTCTTTACTCTCAAGGCTCAATCCGTCTACATCTAAGTCATAGGAAATCCTAAGCAGGTTATCCTCAATACGCTTGACCTTATCTGATAATGGTAACTGAACCATATATGGTCTTTTGAGGTATTCTGCATGGTCTTTCTTCCTGATTAGGTCATATCGGTCATATATGTCTAATTTTGTGTGTTTACTGACATTTACGTCAATTCCAACAGATTTTAGCCTTTTTACCTTATTTTCCACATATTTATTGGAAGCAGGGTTGTTTCCTGTCTGGAATATAGTGAACGCAATGGGTTCAGACCCATTTTCTTGAGAATTTAAAAGGGTACTTTTATCACGCAATTTTTCGTATTCTTTGTCCACATATTCCATTACATTTAATTCTCTCATACTTTTCTCCTTTCTTTGATTATGTTAATATTATACCATATCTAATATTGCTTTTCAAGTGTTTTTTAAAAGATTTTGCATTACACAAGCCATGTAGTACAAAAATGCTTTATAGTTTCCTTAACTCCAATATCCCCTATGTATAACAATCTACCTTCTGCTTTATGCTTAGTAATGTCTTTAGATTCCATAGTTTTACCATTGTCCTTGAACACGCTAGCATTTGCCAGATAGCCAAACATCTCTGCTAAATACTTCTGTCTATCGTTAAAATAGCACACATATTCGATTTTTTTTAACTTTTCCAGACTATTTATCCTCTTATCGACAAACCATCTTAAATACGATATTATAGTCTGCCTATTGTCTTTGTATCCTAGACCGCTCAAGTAATATAAATCTCCCGCATAACCCTTCTTTATCACTTCCCAATGACTTAATCCTTGTCCATCTACCTCTACAGTAGTTACATTAGGAAAACAATAATCTTTAAGTACATGCCCCAGACTTATCAGATTTCCATTACAAGTTTCGATAACACTTGCAGTCTTTTCATAGCCTATACTTGCTAATCTCAAGATTCTTTCCTTGCTTAACTTGTAGCTTTCACCACTAAACTTAACTCTTGACTTGTCCCAACCAAACTTATCAAATAAGGCTCTAAGCATATCAGCAGTTATTTCCTCTATCTTTGCCTTGTTATGGTCTGCACCAAACACTTCCAGAGTAATATCTGTTGGATTCTGCCAAACATTAAATGTCTGAAAATCTTCCTTAATGACCCTAATGCACAACTTACTGTCAATCATATAGTGAGTTATTCTTTTTCTTGCATACTTTAAATCATTCTTGTAGGCATTGTACCTGTCTACAACACTTGAGTTTCCGTTTACATGGACTCTCAAATTCACCTTTTTTGGTATTGGTGTTCCATCATTGAATATCAAATAGTCTTGCTTGTTAAAAATATGAGGGTATTCTTCTAATTTCCACATATTACTTCCTCCCTAATTCGTATAGAATTACTTTATTTTCCTTTAAACTTCTCTTAACATCAATTAATCTCTGATTAGTAGACCCAGCAAAAGCATAAGTTAAGTCTGCTTTATCCTGTTCAAATTTTCCGTCTACTAAGACATCTATATATTTCAATATTTCTCTTTGGTATTTGTTATCAATTATATCCTCCCATAAGTATCCAGACCAGACCCAAATATCTTTTTGAGGGTATCTTTCTCTTATGTTCTCAACTATTTCTGTACATTTAAATACATTGTTTAGGTGTAGCGGTTCACCACCTAAGAGGGAAAATCCCTCTATTTGTGGTCTACCAACTTTTGTTAATATGTCATTCATAGTTTCGTTTGTAAACTTCTTGCCATAACTAAAGCTCCACAAGTCTTTATTGAAACAATTATTGCAGCCATGAGTACATCCACTTACAAACAAACTAACTCTTATTCCTTCACCATTCGTGATGTCTAATGGTTTTATGTCGGCATAATTCATTTATAGATGATTTACTCTTTCCCTAATTTCTGCTGTTCTACCTAAATTCCAGAAATTAGTTCCGATATACCCACAAGAACGCCTAACAACATTCATCTCATTCTTATCTCTGTTCCCACAAGAAGGACAATACCACTCTAAATTTTCATCGCATTGTATTTCTCCTGTAAAGCCACACTTGTAGCAGACATCTGGCTTGCTGTTAATTTCAGCATACTGGATATTATGATACATATAATTGATTAATTCTTTTACAGCCTTTATGTTCCTTGATAGGTCTGGAACTTCCACATAAGATATTACTCCACCTAAACTTAGGCTTTGGAACTCTGCTTCAAAATCAAGTTTACTAAAGGCATCTATTGGCTCTGTAATAGATACATGGAAAGAGTTAGTGTAATACTTCTTATCTGTAACACCCTTGATTTCTCCAAATCTTTCCTTATCTATTCTTGCAAATCTATATACTGTTGATTCTGCAGGTGTTCCGTAAAGACTAAATCCTAAGTTTGTTTCAGCCTTCCATTCAGAACACTTCTTGTTAAGAAAATCCATAATCTCTAATGCAAATTCCTTACCAGCCTTATCTGTATGAGAAACACCATACATAGCCATTACACATTCATACATTCCTAGATAGCCTAATGATAGTGTTGAATAACCATTCATTAAGTATTTGTCTATTGTGTCATTTCTATCTAGCCTAGCTATAGCACCATGCTGCCAATGTATAGGAGATACACTTGCCTTAGTCCCCTTTAGGAGATTGTGTCTCATTAGTAAAGCTTCCTTACACAACTCTGTTCTTCTATCCATTAATCTCCAAAATAACTCTATATCTCCATTAGCAATAATTCCTATCTGACCTAAGTTAAGAGTAACTACTCCTTGGTTGAATCTTCCATACCACTTATATTTACCATTCTCGTCAATCCATGGAGATAAGTGAGACCTGCAGCCCATCGGTGGAAAAGCTTCACCATAATTACTCTCCATAATCTTCTTAGATTGATAATCCGGAACTAATCTCTTAGCAGTACAATAAGCTGCCAATTCAGTTATATAATCATATTTTCCACCCTCAAAGCAATTATCCTCATCAAGAAGATACACTAGTTTAGGGAAGGCAGGACTAATTGTTTGTCCCTTATAATTCTTCATACCATCTATTCTTTGTTTAATGATTTCCTCACATATCAGAGCCATTTCTTCTTCGTATTTGTGTCCAACCTCAACTTCTAGATATATTGTAATAAAGGGACTCTGACCATTAGTCGTCATTAGTGTGTTAAGTTGGTAATTAATTGTCTGTACGCCACTTTTTAATTCTCTTAACTTCATACCTTCAGCCAGCTTTTGAGATGTTTCAACATCTAGCTTCTGCTCCTTAAGGAAGTAATCAAAATACTTGTCATATGTTCTTCTTAAATATGGTGCTAGATGTTTAATGGTGATACTCTGTCCTCCATACTGATTACTTGCAACTTGGCTTATAATCTGTGTGGCAACAGTACAAGCAGTCTGGAAAGACTTTGGACTCTCAACCATTTTTTCATTAATTACTGTCCCATTATCTAACATATCTTCAAGATTGATTAGACAGCAATTAAAGTTTGGTTGAGCCATATAGTCCATATCGTGTATATGTATCGCTCCTTCATCATGAGCCTGTAAAAGATGAGTTGGAATCAATCTTCTCCTAGCTATGTCTTTAGATATTTCACCTGCCATTAAATCTCTCTGGGTAGATATTAGAGTTCCGTTCTTGTTACTGTTTTCCTCTAATACCTCTTTATTTGTATGATTGATTAGTTGGAAGATACTCTCATCTGTAGTATTTTCTTCTCTCTTTTGCTCTCTAATAGTCCTATAATTTTCATAGGCTCTAGCAGTTTCGTTCTGTTTGTGTCTAATAAGTTCATTAAAAACAAAAGACTCAATATCATAAATAGATATTTCTTCTCCGTACCTCTTAGACAAAATATCTTCCGAATAACTAGCTATTTCTTCTGCTATATCCTCATAGACGATACCACTACCAAAATTCATAGCCTTTAATATCGCTTCCTTTATTTTGTTTGAGTCAAATGCCACTAAACTAGCATCTCTCTTAATTACTTGAATGTTGTTCAAAATATCACTCCTTAATTTCTTATATGCTTAATGTTTTTCTCGTTTGTTCTAGGAAATATTTGTAAATAAAAGACATTGCAAGAGTTTCTAATGAGTTATTATTTACAACAAAAACACCAGATACATTTACAGGGAATCCATTAGGTATTCCCATTCTAATCTCAAAGTCTGTGAACTGCTCATTTTCTGCATTATCTCTAGCCAGAAAATCTTCTTCTGTTGCTCCTCGTTCCATAAACCTCTCTTTTCTCAACTTTTTTTTAGCATTTACATATATGACCTCAAACTTAGTATCTGGCATTGTTTCCAGGAAGGTTTCTATACCACAAGGGTCTATAATGTAAAAATCAGAATCCTCAAACTGTTCTAGTGTAGCAAAATACTCATTCCCATTAATTACTGTTGTAGCGACCTTATGAGAAAATGTCTTTGCTTCTTCTTTTGTTATAAATATATGGTCTGTATCAGACGCATTCCTCTTTTCTCTTGTTGTGTAGGACTTTAGAATCTTAGCTCCCATATTCTCTAGCATTTTTGCTAGGGTTGATTTTCCAGAAGCTGTTCTCCCTACAATTAATGTAACCATAATTAATTCTCCCTTTCTCTCCTAATCTTCTTTTGGCTCAATCTTAACCTTATCTAAGTATAAGCAGGTATATTTATCAAAAGCCCTATCTATATGATAATGTCCAAAATACCAATGCTTGTATGTTACTAACCAATTAATTGTGTCAAAGTATTTTGTTAGGGTGTTATTAAGACATTGGTTGAATAACGAATATTCAAAATCTCCAGTATAGCAATGAGTCAAAATATAATCAACTTCCCAGTTGTGTTTCTCTAGGTTGTCCATTCCATGTTTCATTTCCTCATAACTAGGTATTTCTTCCTTCCACCATGATATATGGTCTTGCCTGTGCACTTTATCTGTGGATTCAGCACCACCCATACAAAAATATTTGTTTCCATCGATGGTAAAGATTTCTCCTCTCATTAAGTGATATATGTTTTCACTAATCTTATGAGCTTTACCACCTAGATAATCAACTACAGGATATTGATTAAGTAGGTCAAAATTCTCATGATTCCCATCAATGTGTAATACAGTAAATGGTTTATTTTCCAACCACCTTCGCCAATACAAAATTTCATCTGATTCATCCCATGTTAACCCAAAATCTCCCAGTATAATTACATAATCATCTCTTGTTAAATGCTTCTGTTCTGGAAAATTCCCGGTATTTAACTTGGATATATCGATTCCACCATGTATATCTCCAAATAAATAAACTATAAAACCACCTCCTCATACTAAAATCTTATTTACATACTTAGTTTTCTTGCCTTTCGCCCTCTTAATGTCAATCTGCTCCTTAACTCTTTCTTTATATTGTGAATCATTGCTCACCCTTATAAGGCTTTCTAAGAATCTGATTGATTCATTATGAGGGATTTTTTGTGAGAACATAAGGTCTATAACACTTTTAGATTTTTTAAAGGACTTTAAATGAGTATGTCCCAATTCAAAGTCCTTCTTAGTGTTGTAAACTATATATCCGCCGCAACCCTTAAAGATTATATACTCTCCTCGTTGATAAATTACATTATCCACCTATTCACCTACTTTTATGGTTGATAAATTACTTTTGCTTTAGTAACCCATAGGTCAAACTCTGTCTTAGACTTGACCCATTTATCGCCCTCTAAAACATTCTTTTGAGTTTTCTCTAATTCTTCTATCTGAATTATAGAGTTTTCTTTAAGTTTTGGTATCACTCCCTTTTTTGCTCTGAACCTGTACTTATTTCCAGTTCTAACATTGATTACATCTAATCTGTAATCTTTAAACTCATTAAATACAGATACAACATATGTTAGTTTACCTAAATCATCAGTTAAATCAAATGCTCCTGTATATTCCATTGAAAAACTAATTTGTTCTGCTTTAGGTAGGTCTATATTATTAATGTGGTTAGATAGTAGTTTGATTAACTTGTCTGTATCTATTTCTTTAAACAATTTTGCTGTTTCTTTTCCAGAACATTCCTTGGCTATACTTATTGGGAAATCAAGCTTATCCTTTTTTAACTGATTTATAGAACCATACTTCTTATAAAGACTATATAACTCTAAAAGATATTGCTGCTTTCCAAATTCTCTAAAGAAATCTAGTTTGATTAGTGTTTCAAAATGAGTCTTATTCATAGGGTTGTCTTTCATTGAGATTAAGTCGATAAAGCTTATGTCTTTATCTTTCAACCCATAAAGGAACTCTCCTACTTCTTCATTTAGACCTTTTATTGAAGATACACCTTTATAGATGGTGTTGGTTTCTTTGTTGAAGAAATATGTACCTTTAGAATGTCTAAACATAGCCTTCTCAATCTTTATGCCAAAATAAGACAATTCATTTATTAACTTCTTTGTCCTTGCTGAATCCTTCTCATATAAGTTTAGTGTTGCTGAATAATATTCAAGTGGATAGTGAGCCTTCAAATAAGCACAATATAGGCTATCATAAGCATAAGCTAATGAGTGAGAAGCATTGAATGAATACTTAGACGCATCCTCAACTACCTGCCATGTCTGTTCAAACCCTTCTTCCTTGCCAACTACTTTGACCCAACCTTTATGTAATTGAGCCTTTAGTTTCTTCAACTCATCTTCCTTGAACTTTTTCTTACTTATCTTTTTTATGATTGTATAAGTTTCCGACTCCTCAACTCCCAACCATATTAAGTATTTCATTATTGATTCCTGGTATAACATATAATGGAATGAGTCCTGCAATAAATCATCTAGCTCCTTGACTCCTGTAGTATAAGGTTTTCTCTCTAAAAAGTTATGTAGTAGAGATTTAAACCCTGGACGAATGGCAGCAACAAAAGCACATACTTCTGATACAGACCTTGGTTTATACTTCATTACAAGTGGGGTTGCAAAATCAGAATCTGCCTGATTAACAGTACAAGTTAACCCCTTTTCATAAACCTTAAAGACCTTATCGTCAAGTAAAGAATCTAGTTCAGTTAGGGTTGGTATCGGTATTCCTGCCAACTCACAAGTATCTTCAACTATTCTCATGACTGATACTTGGAGATAATCATTCTTCAGGTATTTGTAAATATCACAGTTCATACCATCAAGATTACAGCATATCTTATCCTTTATTTTGATGTATCCCAAATGACTCTTAACATTCTTGGTTGAAAGAAGTATAGAGCAGGGGCTTGGAGCAATAGACTCTATAACCCCTACAAACACTTGACTTGCTTGTATAATCTCTCCCCACTTAGGATGAAGCTTGTACTCATCTAGTTCCTTAGCAATCTCATTGTACTCATCAAACTTCATATCATGAGCCTTACACCACAATCTAAAAGCAGATGATTCTTGTAGTGGCTTATAAGTAATCATCCAGCCACAATTCTCCTCACCTATAACATCTTCACTTGCTTTGATTAATAATTCCTGATTAGAGGTATTTAAGTCAACATCTGGCAATGATTTTGTTTCTAGTATTCTTGATATACTCATAAACCTTGTAGGATATAGAGTTACTGGAGATACTATTCTATCCATACCTACCAACCCTAACAACTTGTTAAGATAGAATGAACCTGCTGACCCTCTACCAGTAGAGGAAATGAAGGCATTGTACTTATCTCTAGCTACATTACATATCTTGTTGTTAAGTAAGAAATATTCTTCCATATAGGTATCTTCGATTATCTTGGTTTCTTCTCTAATCGCTTTTAGATACTCTACCCTTAACTCTTTAGGAACATTATCTTTTTCCTTCTTCCATAAGGTATTAAGCAGCTCTTTTAGCTCTTTGTTGGGGTTTTCAGATATTTTTGGTATCTTGATTTCCTTATTGTATATGGTTATATCTTCGCACTTATCAAAGATTAGAGTATTATCTATTATCTTCAATATTTGACTATTTGAAAATATCCCCTGTTCATCATATCTCTTGACTATATCCTGATAGTCTGGATAATCCAGTACAAACCCATCTTCCTCTGGGTAGTTGAAACCTTTGCCTTTAAGGAACAAATCTCTATAAACAGAATCTTCTGGCATAATATAGTGAGAATCGTTGGCGTGAATAAGCTGTATGTCATACATAGAACTAAAATTCTTCATTCTAACATTATGCTTTATCTGTGTTGGATGATTATGAGATTGAACTTCTAAATAGAAATTATCTCCAAAATATTCTTTAAACCACCTGATGTTGTCTTCTGCATAAGGACACCATTCTGCTCCTATGCCTGCAACACACGCACTTGTTACAATTACATCTTTAGGGTCTATACATTTTTCAATCATAGCCCTATCTACTCTTGGTTTGTAGTAGTAACCGTCTATATTAGCATAAGAGAGAATTTCATTTAATTGTTCTACTCCCCTATTGTTCATAGCAATCATGATTAAATGATAATTCCCTCTATCTTTCTCCTCTGAATTTATATCCTTAACATAATATAGTTCAGACCCTACAATCATTCTTATATGTTTATCTTCTGGAAGCTCTTTATTCTTTTTCTCTATTGCATTTAACACGTCAAACAAATTGCCTTGATACCCATGTTCTGTTGTAAAGTAATTGGTATGACCTAATTCAACCATTCTATCAAGATAATCTTCTATCTTTACAACCACATCAATCGTCTTGATGTTTGAATAGTGGGTATGTTTATGATAGTTGTTGTAATACAATACATCACCTTCCTTAGCTCAAACTAGTATTTTTCTTTAGATAAGATATAGCATCTTCGTTATATTCCTCTAAAGCCTTTCTAATATCCTTCTTTTCTCTCTCACTTCTCTGCTGCTTTTTTATCTCTTGTATAAGTCCTATCTCTGTCGCTCTTGTTATAGCTGACTCTATGATATTGTTAAAACACTCTTTGTTTTTTGGGCTTATAGCCATAAGCATAGCGTAAAAGTGCATTGTGATATTCACATATTCTTCAAATAGAATATCTGGAATACCACCCATCTGCCCCTCATCACTTGTTGCCAAATCAAAATATATCATAATCTTTCTCCTTCTTTTTTTATGATTTATTGTTTTTAAATCCAGTTATTTTCGTATACATCTATTTTTAACTCATCACTTGAGTAATATACACAATGTGAATAGTAACCATTGTGAGTGTTAAAAACCACACCATAAACAGGCTCTTCATCTCTAATGTTAACTTTTACAGCAAAATAATCCAATCCAAACCATTTATCTTCAAATTCCTCATAAGTAAAACAAACATATTCTTGAAGATAATCTATTATTTTCTTATTTAGGGTGATATCTACCTCTATGCTTTCTACATATGCTTTTTCTTTTGTAATATTATTTACTGTCCCAAACCACTCGAAACACTGCTGATGGTTATCTATGGCTAATACAAAGTTTTGAAAGTTTTTAGACTCATATAAAGGTTCAATATTTATGGCTATATCCATATCTGTCTTAGATGGTGTTGGATTGTCTGTATTTATTTTACACCATTCATTTATTTTATATATTTTCGCCATATTTCTCTCCTTAAAAACTACAATTTTATAATCTCGTTTACTTTGTATTCTTTAAAATCTCTGTTTAGATGGTCGATATTGGAGTACATATCTATTGGCTTGAATGTATCCTTATCTAGTATCAATGCTCCATCATCATATACAAACAATGGAAAATCTTCCGTTGGATTAAGTTCATTTTTTAAGTCAATCACATATGCTTCTCTGCCATTAAACTTGATTAAATCCCCATGCTTGATAGTATCGTCTATTGGCTCATCTGGTTCTATTCTCTCGTCAAAGCTATTCAGGTTAATAAGTACCGAATCTCTGCAAGAGTAATCAGCAGCCAATAATACAGCTCTAATATGATTCATGACAACCCCTACATTCTTCCCATAATAAAGTGTTATTTTTTCCTCATTATCAAAACAAGCCACAACTTGTTCTGAATAGTCAAGTATACTTCTTATGTTTGTTACTATATTTCCATAATCATTTATTACTGTTATCTTCATTATTACTCTCCTTCAAATAATCTGGTTACTTCATCAATGTTTTTCTCATATTGTTTCCTGATTTCTTCCAGCTTTTCTTCTTTAGTGGTTACAATGATATATCCACAAGTGACTTCGTCCCAATCACATCCACCTCTCTCACAATGTACAGAGTTAGATTTTCCATTAAGAAAGCTGTTTTTGTCCATGAAATAATCCCAATCGCCAAACTCATCTTCAAATATTTTCTCTCTATTTTCTAAGGTATCTTCCTCTACAATCATAGAATCTAATTCCATGCTGTTGAACTTACCATACCCACGATATACTTCAAAAATCTTCTTCATATTATTCTCTCCCTTATCACTCTTTCTTAGTAAATAGAATATTCCAGTAGTATCATCTATATTCCATACATACTCATCTTCTGTTGGTTCTGTCTTTAAGTCGGTATTTATAAACTTAATCATTTTCTCTACAGGGTTATCTATTTTGAATCTCATTTCCCTTCCGTTTCAGAAGTTCTTTTCAGAAGAAGTGAGTGAATTTGCCATAGCTCTTTTGAGAAATGTTGAATCTCATTTTTTATATCCTTTATAAACCCCAACAGCTCATCTTTTGCTATATGATAGTTTTGAACAGTAATTTGCTTGCTACCATAATATAATATCAATTCTTCTTTGGTCGGTATAAGAGTAGATGTAATTCCACTTATAATCAGAATGACTAGTATAATTTTTACCTTGAATTTTTTCATCATGTCTTTCATACAATTAAATATATCTTCGTCACAATCATTCATCCCACAGGAATAAATAATTATAAAACAAAATA
>ERZ773196.470-NODE-470-length-25517-cov-9.661888_pt1 | contig 25517 bp, 16 predicted proteins | sample MGYA00581009_ERZ773196 | MGnify/ENA primary metagenome ERZ773196 (study PRJEB29015, sample SAMEA2738162) | human oral metagenome | biome: human oral; feature: human-associated habitat; material: saliva | place: China | collected 2243 ... | reverse complement strand
GAGTTCCGTCGTCGCCTTGCCGAGGCCGGTGGTGGAGGCGCGTGGGAAGCGCGCATCTTTGGGTCCGAGATCAATAAAGAGACTGACCACTCTTCAGGCGATGAGCAGCCGGCGTGGGAGCTTGTTGGGCAAGTTGTTGCTGGTCCTTATGTTCCCGTTCCTGAGGTCGAAAAGATCGGCCGTGAACTCTTGTCTGAGACGTATCCCGAGTATCAATTGGGCTCGGACAAAGGCGGCGTTCGTCAGCTTTCGTGGAGTGATCCGGTTAATGGTGGTTTCCTCTATGTGACCGTTCACGAGGGAAAAGCCACCTTAATGCGCTACCAAACGGGATTGCGCCCCTCGGATGGGACGACTGCTAACCCTCGAGATTTTATTCCTGGACGCGTTGATATCGATATCCCTGAGAATTAGATTTACCGACTCACCGACAACTTCCGCTCGCCCAGCAGAAGCACCGTACCCAGCGACACCTTGACGCGTTCACCGCGGGGGAGTGGCCGCGTGGTGCCATCGGGGGCCTGCAACCGCGTGCCATTCGCCGAGAAGGTGTCCTCGACCCACATCGCATCGCCATCGGCCGGTGCGACACGCAAGTGTGTACGCGACAGGGAACGCGTGGAATCAGCAATTGCTACTGCCCGCGCATCAGAAGGCGCCTGTTCGGGAGCACGCCCCAACACGATGGGAGCATTGACCTCGATTCGCTGCCCATCGTCAACAATGATTGCCAGTGGCGTTGCCTGCGCGAAAGCGGGGACAGAAGCCGGTGCGCTCGGCGCGGGAGCGGCCTGAGGGGCCACTGGCTGCGTATGAGTCTGCTGACCAGAGTTCTGCGGAGCGCTGCCGACCTGCTGGGGTGCACCAGCTTGAGGCATCGGTACTTGCGGAACTCGTGGCATTGCCGAGGCCGAGCTGTGGCGCGGGGGAGTGGGCACCTTGGGCGCGGCCGGAGTCTGTGCAGCTTGCTGCGTAGGCATGGGCGCAGGCATCTCGCTGAGGACCTGGCTGGGAGCCTCGGGCATCGGTGAAGGTGCTGGTAGGTCGGCTGCGGGAACTCCCGCCGGCGGGACACTCAAAGCAGCAGGCTCGGAAGCAGGAACTTCGGGGGAGGCAACGCGCGGACCTGCCCACTGATGTGCCGGGGCAAGTGCGGCGGGATCCATTCCCTGAAGCTGTGCAGGTGCGGCCCCAACCCCAGCCGAGGCCTCGGCAAACGAGGGGGAAAGCTGCTGGGAATAAGCGGGAGCGCCGGCGTCTGTGCGGCCAGCGCGGACGTCAAGGTTTCCCATCCCGCAGACGCGGTCAACCCAGGTTTGGCCATCTCGAGCGATCACCCAAGTGACGGCCGGTCCAACGACAGTCGCGTGTAAGAGCAACATGATCAGGCTGTGTGCGCTCTGGCGAGCCAAGCCGGGGGCGTGACCGGCTTCGGGACCCGCATCGGTGGCTACAGGCGCCACCGAAATCGCAGCCACCTGCATGGCGAAAGCTCCGGGAGTCCTTCCCGAATGGGCGCGAATCAGAGTGCCAACGATCCATGTCTCAAGCGCAACGATTACTGCAATAGCGATCGAGGGATAGAACCACCATGAAAGCGCGGTGATTGCGACAAGGCATGCAAGGTCAATGAGGTAGGCCGTAACCAGAGCGCCACCGGTTGCGGGAGCTGAATATGCCGCAGCGGGGTGGGGGAGGCCTCGCTGGACACTACCCTGCTGAGCGGCGGCCAGAAAAGCCGGGTCCACACCTTTTGCCTGAGAAACGGGGACCTGGACTGGGGTAATGCGAAGCTCACTCATGATGCCACCTGTCGAACGAGTTCAAAAAGATCCGCAGCGAAGAACGCGGCAGGGAAAACAACAGTCAATGACAGCGCTTGGAAAATATCGGTAAAGCGCCCAATAAGTGCAGATTGTTCTTTGCCTGAACGCAGGCGAGTCCACAGAAGAGAAACGCAACCGATGAAGACAAGAACAGCTGCCGCAATGGGAGTGCCAAGAAGGGCTCGGGAGGCGGGGGAAATGAGCAGCGTTGCAAGCAAAATGACCGCTCCCACGCGGGGAACAACTCGCGAGGAAGCCCAGCGGCGCTCGCGGGGAACAACGACCAGCGCAATGACTGATGCGCATACCAGCACCAGCGAGGCGATCTGCTGCCACGAATGAATCCCGATCATTGAGTAGATCACGGGAACCGCAACAATGATCAGGCCCAGACCAAGGTATTGGACCAATCGAGTACGCGAGGTCGCATCAGTGACGGTGCGGTTGACACGGCGGCCGGTAATGCGCGAAGGAGAGGGAACCTCGGGTGCGCGGACAGTGGGCGCGGAGGTCGTCACGAGGGGCATATCCAGCAGCTGGGTCGCGGGGATCCGTACTGACAAGCTGGGCGAGGCGGTGATTGCGCATACCGCGCAGGCGATTGCGAACGGCGCAACTCTGGTGAGAGAAGCATTGAGATAGGTCAAGACAGTCGCACTTGCCGTGAGAACGCCCCAACTGAGTGCGTGTGCGCTTGTGAGGGGAGTGGGACGCCAGAGCCAGAGCCCAAGTGCAACGCCGGTTGCTCCCCACAGGGGGAAGAGAAGTGCGGCGACCTGTGACATCGTGGAGATTTGCGAGGCCTCGAGATAGATTCCTGCGCTTCCTAGAGCGGGAAGGACGCCAAGGAAAGAAAGTCCCGCAGCGAGAGTCCAGCCGGATAACAATCCGGCGTTGGAGTGGACGCGTTTTTGGTAGAGGACGACAAGGCAAAGAGCAAGCGAGAGGACACCGATTGTCAAAGGCGCCCACCACGGCACGCCCGCAATGATGGTCAATAGCTGAGCGAAAAGAGTGCAGAAGATCAGGACCGCGTCCATTGCAAATGCCAGCAGGGCGCAGATGCTCAGAGCAAGGGAAGGGCGGAACCAGGGGTCGGAAGCTCGCTCAATTGCGCGTTGTTCTTGACGCTGGCGCTCGCGGCCAGAGGTAATGGAGATGAGGACTCCCTGGGGAAGGTCAGTCCCCAAGACCGCGCCAAGATTAAGGGGACGACCGTCGGCACCAGTGATTTGCAGGCTCGGATCGCTTGAATCGATATCAAGCATGGAGAGTAGGCCAGTGACCGTTGTTCCCAGCGGAACAACCAAATCTTTGACGCCGGAAGCGTCGGTGACGGTTACCGCTGCCTGTTTCTGGGTCACGCCTCCTCCTTCATGCGGTTGTGCCGGGAATTGTCCTCGGTGCCGATCCGGCTATTGATCCGCTGAGGTTCTTTCACCGATTCTGTCTGAAAGTCAGCATTCAGACTACCTGACCAAATCAGTGCCATGCCACGACTGCTCGTGCTACAAGCTAGGATACATACAGAAATGAAGGAAAACGGGAGATTGCACTCCAGGAGACTGTATGGCCGTCAATGAAATGGAAGCCCCCGAGCTCCCCAGCGGTGAAATCGCTGTAGAAAAGCCACCCAGCCAGGTTGAAGCCGGCGGTATGGGTTCGATCCTTGCTACCGCGATCCCCATGATGGGCTCAATGGGTGTCATGGTCATCATGGCGCTGACTCAAGGGCAGAACACGCGAATGCTTCTGATGGCGGGCGGCATGGTCTTCATGATGCTCTCCATGGTTGGTTTCAACATCTACCGCCAGGTCTCGCAGTACCGTAATAAGGTCAACTCCCAGCGTCGCGAATACCTCTCCTATCTGTCAGAGACTCGAACCAGCGTGCGTAACATTGCCGCGAAGCAGCGAATCTTCATGCAGTGGTACCTGCCTGAGCCGGACTCGCTGGTGCTTTTAGCCGAAGAAGGCTCGCGCCTGTGGGAACGCGAAGTGGGCGACGATACTTCTGTCTCCACTCGAATCGGAACATCTGACCAGGAACTGGCCATGCGCTTGGTCGAACCCGATATTCCCCAGATGGCGAACCCCGATGTCGTCTGCCATTCGGCGATGCGCCGTTTCTTAGATGTCCATAAGACCGTTGAAGACCTACCTTTCAGCCTGGACTTGGGTCAGTTCTCTCACGTCGAGGTCGCCGGTGATGGCGAGCGCGCTCGCGGCGAAGTCCGCTCGATGATCTGCCACCTTGCGGTTATGACGCCAGATTCGGCCCTGAAGATCGCGGTATTGACGACTCCCGAAAACCTCCCGAACTGGGAGTGGATGAAGTGGCTGCCTCATATCCGTTCCGCTGAGGTCACTGACGCTCTGGGTGGTGCGCGAATGGTGTGCACCAGCTACGCCGAGCTCGAGGATCTCTTGGGTGAGGAAATGACGACCCGAGGCCACTTCCAGCCTCGAAATGACGCAAGCCCTTGGCCGCATTTGATCGTTATCACCGACGGTGCCGAGCTTCCTCCCGATTCGCACCTGGGCTCTATTGAGGGCTGCGCAGGCGTGACGATCATGAAGGTCCTCACCTCGTGGGGCATGTTCATGAACCCCACCGGTGTTCGTCTGCTTTTGCACCCCGCCAACGATGAGCACACCCCCATGGAAGTTCTGCTTCTTGAGGCAAAGCCCGTGCTCGCTAACGCCGATTACATGGGAATTCCTCAGGCCGAGGCCGTGGCCCGTCGCCTCACTCGCTTCCTGACCGCCGGTGGCAGGGACGCAGCAACCCCTGTCGGCAAGCCCGATCCGAAGCGTTCTCAAGATCTTATGGAACTGCTCAATATCGGCGATATTCGTGACTTCGATGCGGAACGGCAGTGGAAGCGCCGCAATGGACGTGATCGTCTGCGCGTGCCCTTCGCTGTTACTCCCGAGGGCATTCCGGTCGTTTTGGACATTAAGGAAGCCGCCCAGCAGGGCATGGGCCCGCACGGCCTGCTGATCGGTGCAACCGGTTCCGGTAAGTCCGAGGTGCTGCGTACTCTGGTTTTGGCCCTGGCGCTCACGCACTCTCCCGAGCAGCTGAACTTCGTTCTGGTTGACTTCAAGGGTGGTGCGACCTTCGCCGGTATGTCAGACCTGCCTCACGTCTCTGCGATGATTTCGAACCTGGAGTCTGAACTGTCTCTGGTCGACCGTATGGAAGATGCTCTCCACGGTGAAATGGTTCGTCGCCAAGAGATCCTGCGTGATGCCGGTAACTATGCAAATGTCACGGATTATGAAGCGGATCGTATAGCTGGAAAGCATGACTTCCCAGTCCTTCCGGCGCTCTTCATCATCCTTGACGAATTCTCTGAACTTCTGACCGCCAAGCCTGACTTTGGTGAGCTCTTCGTGGCAATTGGTCGTCTGGGCCGATCCTTGTCGATCCACATTCTTCTGTCCTCGCAGCGCTTGGAGTCCGGAAAGCTCAAGGGCTTGGATTCGCACCTGTCATACCGCATTGGTTTGAAGACCTTCTCGGCTTCGGAATCACGCGAGGTTCTGGGCGTGACTGATGCCTACGATCTTCCGCCCTACCCGGGTTCTGGTTTCCTCCAGCCGGGTACGGATCAGTTGATCCGCTTCCGTGCCTCCTATGTTGCTGCACCACCACCGCCTCGTAGTGTGCTTCCCAGTTCGGGTTCCGAGGCCTCGCAGATCCGACTGCTTCCCTTCTCTCTGGGCGAAGTGCTGGACAACACTCCCGAGGAAGAGGCAATTCCAGAAGGTGGCCTGGTTGCGCCCGGTGATGAGCGCTGGGAGGGCATGACCGAGATTGATATTGCGGTCGCGCGCATGAAGGGTAAGGGTATGCCTGCCCACCAGGTGTGGCTGCCTCCTTTGGATGTCCCCGACACCATGGATTCGCTCATGCCCGACTTGGCTGTGGATCCCGAGCTCGGCTTCATTTCGCACGAATGGCGTGCGAAGGGACCGCTGCATATCCCCATGGGTATCGTCGACCTTCCGCACGAACAGCGGCGCGAGGTTTTGGAATACGACTTTGCCGGTGCTGGCGGTCACATGTCGATCTTGGGCGGCCCGCTCTCCGGCAAGTCCACGGCATTGCGCTCGATTGTCATGGCCCTGTCGCTCACCCATACGCCGAAGGAAGTCCAGTTCTTCGTTATTGATTTCTCGGGTACTTTTGCCGCTTTCGAGGGTGCCGCTCACGTTGCGGGTGTCGCCTCTCGAGAGGATGAGGACATCTTGAACCGTATGGTGTCCGAAATTGAAGGCATCATTGAGGACCGAGCCGCCTACTTCCGTGCGAACCGTATCGACTCCATGGCGACCTATCGCCGAGGTCGTGCTCAGGGACGCTTTGATGATGGCTATGGCGATATCTTCCTTGTTGTTGACGGCTGGGGAACGCTGCGTAGCGATTTCTCGGATGCAGAAGACCGCATCCGTCTGATGGCCGAACGTGCGCTGTCTTTCGGTGTTCACTTCATTGCCACTGCACTGCGCAAGATGGACTTCCGTATCCAGATGCAGGACATCTTCGGCTCCCGCATGGAGCTGCGTATGGGTGATCCTTCGGATTCTGAGTTCCGTCGTGAGATCGGTAGCAAGGTCCCCGAGGGGCGTCCCGGACGTGGTTTGTCCATGACCGGTCACCACATGTTGGTTGCCCTCCCGCGTGCTGATGGTGATCATGATCCGGCCACGATCGGCGAGGGCGTCGAAAAGACGCTTCTGCGTATTGCTTCTGCGACCGAACCTGGCCCGCGTCTGCGTTTGCTCCCCGAAAAGATCACCGTTTCTCAGATCGAGGCAACTCACGGCAAACAGCAGAAGATTGTTCTTGGTTTGGAAGAACGCCGCTTGAGTCCGTGGACTTTCGATCCGGAAAACGAATCGCACATGTATGTCTACGGTGACGCGAAGTGTGGAAAGACCGCGTTCTTGCGCAACCTAGGCAACCAGGTCCTGGCAAAGCCGGGTTCGCGCCGTGCCATGCTGGTTGTCGTTGACGTGCGACGCTCCCTGCTGGGCGAGTGGGATGAATCGGATATGCCGATGTACATCACCAACCGTGATGAAATCCAGGGAAGCATGGAGGCAGTTGCCGAACAGCTGCGTATGCGTCTTCCGGGACCGGACGTGACCCCCGAACAGTTGCGTAAGCGCAATTGGTGGAAGGGGGCCGAGGCCTGGGTTCTGGTTGACGACTACGACCTGATTTCCACCGGTGGTTTGAGTGGCTCGCCTTTGGCTCCGCTTCAGCCTCTGTTGTCGCAGGCTCAAGATATTGGTTTCCACTTGGTGATTACCCGCCGTATGGGTGGTGCCTCGCGTGCGTCCTACGAGCAGATTTTGCAGTCCCTGTCTGAGTTGTCGGCAACCGGCATCATGATGTCGGGTAATCCTTCCGAGGGCATGGTGATTGGCCGTGAGCGTCCGCGTATTCTTCCCAAGGGTCGAGGCCTGGTTGTCTCGCGTGATCAAGGAACCTTCTTGGCGCAGATGGCATGGTCAGAGTCGCGGGTATAGGGGTTGTTGAATATCTCTTTAAGTCTTAAAGCATGAAATTTTCAGGAACTTCAATGCCGCTGCCGGTAGGTTGCTATTTACAAAATTGCTGGCCAGGCGGGATATGTGCAGGTGCTGTTCGGGTCTGCGATGTTGCCTACATGGAAAGAAAAGGACCGTGGCAGACAAGATTACCTTTAATCGCGAGGCCCTTGGCGTTGTGGAAAGAAAACAGTGGCGCGATGCGGAGTCCCTTGGTCAGATTGGTGCATCTGCTGGCAGGATTTCATCCGCGGGTGTTGCTTATCCACTTCCAAATTCGAATGGTTCAGGTCCGCATGATTTGTTGTGTGCTGTAGATGACTTCAATAAGACCATCTCGATGGTGATTCTTGAGTTATCGGATGCCGCCGCAAACCTGGGCTCTGGTGTTGCAGAGGCTTCAAAAAATTATGATGCGACCGAGGAGTATAACCGTGAGCGTGCAGTGAAGCTGGGAGTGGAGTGGAATAAATGAGCATTGATCTCCGTCCGGGAGCCACAGCCTTAGAAGCTCCCATGACTGTGCCGATGGCCTCGACCGTTGCTTCGCAGTGGAAGGCAATTGGTTCAGCCCTGTCACAAACCCAGGCCGTGCAGAACGCGTCAATTCCTCCTGCGTCGTGGACCGGTGCTGCTGCGGAGGCGGCATCGGCTGAGATTCAGAAGTTTGGGACAAAGGTGTCCGGAATTAGTCAAGCTTTTCCATTACCAGTGCAAGCCATGGAAACTTGGGATGAGCGTATACAGGCCACGATTACTGCAATTCAGGGTTTTCAAGCGCAGTGAGATGAAGCAATTGCGAAATATCGCAAGGATATGGCCGCCATCGATACGCGTGTGGTCGCAGATGAGGAATACAGGGCTGATATCGATCGGACAAAAGCTCGTGCTGCACTTCGAGGTGCTCAGGCACCTCTCAGAAAGTCGTATGAGGATCAAATTCAGCAGCTCGATAAAGCAGCTTCAGATGCTGCAGGAGTAATTCGTGGTACTGCTGAATCGATGGTTCCTCCTGAGGTATTGAAGGCTGGACGTAATGCTGTCGGGGCATCGCTGTTTGGTAGCGATATGCCTATTGCTAGTGGCGCTGCACAATGGGAATATGCGCGAGAAGTCGCTCCTCGGATGGCTGAGGATCTCCAAAAGGCTGCAGATTCTAAACAGCCTCTAAGTGTGGAACAAGTCAAGGAACTTCAGGAAAAGTGGGGTGATAAGCTCAAAAATCCCTATTTTGTTATGGCGCTCGCCGATGAATATCGCAAGAAGCATGGCGGCACTGGAGACTATTCAGACATGTTGAATAGGGTGGCATTTAATGCGGCTGGTGAGGAGCAATATCGCGAATCAGACAATACAATTCGAAATGCTTTTACGAACAGCATCGGGACCGCGATGGTTCTTTCGACGGGAGGGGTTAATGCCTCCGGTGCTAACGGTTTAGCAACTAGCGAAGGCTATGCTGAGGTTAAAGCCGCTCTTCGTGGCTCCGATGGGAGAACTGTTGCGCAAATCGAGAGTGATAATACTGCGTCCTTTATAGAGACTGGGACAAAACGCTATAGTCATTTGTTGAGTGGAGAAAGAGTAACTCTGCGGGGCTATGACATCTTTACTCAGGCAACAGGCTACGCTGCCTCAAAAAATCCAGATCTTGCTTTTGGCAAGTCAGTCTATGAGGGGGGAGATAACTCCCTCGCTGCAAAGCTGGTGCAATACGACCACGAACATAAGCGTGGGCTGGCGACCGCAACGGCACTTGACGATCAATCTGACCTGTATTCGCTTGCAAAGTCTACGCAAGCTGATAAATCTGCTCTCGAGCAGTCAAGAGATCCTCTCCAATCTCTATATTTGCTTTCAGATACGCCCAATAGTATGCAGACTGAAGGTTTTGCTTCGTCGTATCATCAGCTTGCAGTTGGTGAACAATCGCGTTTGGATGCTGTGCGTGGGTTCCTTCAGCAGGAAACTTCGTTTGAGGTCAATGGAGACTGGGATAGAGATGGCCATAAATCGAATGAAAAAATCCCAATGGCTCGTTATCTAACTGGAAGCCGAAACTACGGTGGAAAGCGTTTCAGAGGATTCATCGATAACGGTGACGCCTTCGGCGCGATGATTGAAGATGTCACGCATCCTTTAGATGAAGACGCGCGGAAAATTCTTGGCGGCGCATCTGGTCAAGCTGCTAATTCTCAGGCCAAAATCGTTGGTGAATTCGTTGCCGGTTACCAAGATGGACTTGACTTTGATGGCGATAAAGAAGGCGATCAGGATAAATTCGGGGCTACGAACTGGAAATTGCGCTCGCACGCCGGCACTATTTTAGGGCCGTGGATTGAGAGTTTTGCTGAGATGGACTCTGACAATGCTGGAAAACCAGTAGTGGCAGCGAAAGACGCGGTTGGTGCGGGACGTGGCGCATCATTCAGGCTTTCACCCAAGCTTCGCGATTCGCTCTACGCAAAGGGGGGCTTATTTACCGATCTGGCTTTTGATAACCCTAAGCAAATCTCGGGACAAGATACCCTTGACCCATTTGATGATCGATTTGAGGGAGGGCGGCCGCCGGCTCATGCGGTTATCCAGGCTGCGGCATATGCTTCTTACAAAGACGACCTTATTCACGCAATGGCCAATCGTGAGACAGACCCACAAAAATGGCAGAGAGGTGTCGCAGGTGCGGTCAATAAATGGGGTGGGTTGTTTGAACACCTCGCTGGCTCAACAACCGGGGTGGAAGGCCTTAGGTATGAAGAGATTGCGCAACGAAACAAGGTAATTCGAGCAGGAATTGATGCTATCACTTCGATTGTCCCAATCCCTGGGCCGAAAATTGTCGATGTGTTAGCTTCGGCAGCGATTAAAGAAGGTGAGAATGCTCTTCTTGCCCAGTTATTACCGACAGATTTTACTTCTCAAGTGCTTGATAGTGCTATAAATAGCCATTACTCGGCAAGTGAGACGGTCACGGATACGCTTGTAGAAACGTATTCCTCGCGTGCGGACTGGCCGAACCCTGAACATAAGTCGAAAGCGGAACTTATCTCGGAATTCTTGAGAGAAGAAGAAGAATTTCAAAATGATCCTGTAAAGAGGGATAAAAACGGAAACTTTCCGCCATATGGAGCGATGAGGGAAGAGCAACAGGAGCGTTTTAGAAGTTTCTTGAAAGAACGTACTTATCTCGGGCAGCCCCTTGAAGCTGCAGATGAGACGACTTTTACGCACTTCACGAAGATGCGAATTGCACAGAGGTGATTAAACGCCGGCTAAGGAATCCGTAGAGGGTGTAGTGTTGGGGCGCGCGGGTAGCAGCCGCGCGCCCCAACTATTCGAGGTGAGCCTGAAAGATATTGAAAGCGTATTTGATGAGAATAGCTTGAACCTTTGTCAATCTTTGAAGAAGGCTTCGAACTGCAACTTTAGTGATTGATTTAGTAGCACGCCGTCTCTCAGTGATCTTGCCGCAGCGATGAATAACAATAGTGAACTCGGAATGAGTGTAGGAACGGGTGAAGGTGTGCATGGTGCCGTGAGTGCAATCTTTACCCGTGATATGGTTAAGCGCCTCTCTAGCAAAGATGATTTGTTTGAGGATCTGCCTTTTGATCAGCCGAAGGTTATGGCTAAAGGCAATCCAAATAACCCCTTGGCTGATCAATATGAAAATGGCCGAATACCGGCTTTGAAAGCTGTTCAGATTTCTGCCTTCACCAACTATATGGATGAAGTTGCGCATGTTCTTGAAGACTCTAATTATGATTCGCGTTCGGTTCTGGTCAATCGCGTGACTGATAAATGGACTGAACTTATTCAAGAGACTTTTGATGCGGATGCTGACAGGGATTCCGCAGTTGCAAGAGATCTGGATAAAACCAATAAGGATACGCGAAAGATCGTAGACTTCATCGTTGACAAAGTTGCGACATACGGAGGAAAACAGGTCCCCGGCGGCTCTGATTTGGCAAAGGCAATTATCAAATCTGCTGCTGGAAGAGCTGAAGATGCTTTTTGGCCGACTGATCATGAAACGAAGGTATGGCCTCTGAACGTGACGAGGCGAATAAGTTGGCTCATGAGCTTATGCAACGTGGGCTCACCCGTGTCTTGTATGACTCTCAGTATTGGACTGAACGTGCAGGTACTGTTGATGTGTCGCCGGGGAGTGAGTCGCTGGCAAGAAAAGGACTGCCGTTCGTCAACGAGGATGGCACTATAGAACCTTATGACTCGTTAACTAAAGAACAGCGAGCGGCGGTTAACCGCTATTTCACGGGAACAGAAAGTGATTTCCATGATGTACTGCAGCATCAGTTCCAAACGCAGCAAGACGCGAACCGGCACGGACAGGTCCGCCAGCCGTTACCAAAGAAAAACTAGAGGATTTTACTTGTAACTGTTTGCCTGTAGATTGCCATTGCTGCCGGTACCTTGTTTGGCTTCCCATAAGCTTGAAATGTTATAGTGTTCGCCAGATGTGAGAGTCAACGCTGGCTCGCCTTCCTGTGTCTGCATGCTTAGTGAGGTTACCGATGACAGATATCAGCTTCGACCGCGAAGCAGTGGGGGTTTTTGAGAAAGCCCAGTGGACTGATGCTCAGGACTTGGCACAAGTCGGTGCGGCAGTGGGCAAGCTTAGAATATATGGAGTGGCGTTTGATCTCCCAGAGGGAGACAATGCTGGCGTTGCAGCGCTACGTGCAGCTCTGGATAACTTTCGTGACTATATGAGTGCGGCGGTGTTGGAATATTCTGATGCTTGTTCAGAGTTGGGCTCTGGTGCAAAGGATGTGTCCCAAGATATGGATGAAACCGAAACGTACAATCGAGATAAGGCTCGTGCTGCTGCCACTCGTCTAGGTGTTGGGGAGTATCTCTGATATGGCTGATGTAAGACGTGGGGCGGAAGCCCTCCCACAGGTCCCTCTAGTTGAGATGTCCGCAGAGTCAGTCGCCACTGATATCAGTCGGCAAGGAACCGCAATTGGTAACACACAAGTGGCTCAGAACAGATCTTTGCCTCCAGCGGAATGGACAGGTCAGGCTGCTGATGCCGCTTCAGCGGAGATTCAGAGCTTGGGTGACAAGACCGTCACATTATCTCAAGCTTTCTCCCCTGCTGCGACGGCTCTTAACACGTGGGCTGAGGATGTGCGCTCTGCGTGTTCTGATATAACCAAGCTCCAAGAAGAATGGAATGCTGCAGTCGCAGAATATAATGACGTTGAGGCGGAATCAGCCTCTAGCACAGGAACACATGGTAGCGGTTCAGTTTCTCATCCCGACGGCAATCTTGCTGTGGCCGGGTCGATTTTGTCCAGTAAGCAAATGGGCATTTTGGAGCGGTACAAAAAGCGCGTTAATGATCTAGACGACCGCGCCGATGCTGCTGCACAATCTGTCAATACAGCACGTAAAACTATCGTGTCAGACGAGGCGGGTTCACGCGGACGTGGGGCGATTGGAGTTGAACTCTTCAAGTCTGATACTCCGATTTTGAATGCTGCAGCCCAGTGGGCAGATGCGCAGACCTTGGCTCCTGAAATTGCAGAAGCGATTAAGAAGCAGCCTCTGACTGCTGCGGATGTTATTGATTTCAACTCGAAGTATGGAAAGTATTTAGATAACCCGTATTATGCAGCAGCCATTGCTCAGCATGTTAGTGTCGATGATCTCAATAAAGCAGTGCTGGCTGCGATGCAGGCGGGGTATGACCGGAAAACGGGGTATCTCATTAGTGACGGGTACGAAACCTTTAACAAAAACATGGGTTCCTTGATGGTCATGGCAACTGGAGGAAGCAATCTAGCCGAAAAGATGGCAGATACTCAGAAGTCTTTTGACATGTTTTCCCAGGGATTCCTTGGAAAAAATGGTGCCACTGTTCAACAAATTTTCACCGACAAACTCGCTCAGCTTCAAGAAGCTGGATGGAATAAGTACGAGCATCCGAAAATCGGAGCAAATGCATCGACAACTCTGTATGGCTACGACATATTTACTCAATTAGCTGGAGCTGCGGCACGGGATAATACCTCGCTCGCTCTCGGGCCGGGTTTCTATGATACTGGAGATGATAAGGGCGCGTCCGTTTTCTCCGATATCGTAAAGTGGGACCATCAGATGCAGATGGGGGTGACAGGTACTGACAGTATGGCTCAGAGGGCATCCCAGTATGCACTGTTTGGATTGGCTGGAAACGAAAAGCTGACCCATGAACAATTTAAGTCAGTCTTTGATCCAGTTCAGTCAGTGCTTGAGCTTTCCGATCGTCCTGACAATTTAGATCTGAAGGACCAGTCGATCCTTGCGCAACATGAGGAAGCGCGTATGCGAGCAGTTCGGTCGGCGCTTAATGTGGATACCTCCTTTGATGTGGGTGGAAGCAAGATGAATATGACTCGCTATCTAACTGGGTGGAGAGGGAATGCTGCCGGTGGGGGAGCGGCATACCAAGATCTTGGTGATGCCTTGGGAGATGTTGTCAACGACGCCTCCCAGTATGGTACTGAAACTATGAAAGCGCCCAATGCTGACAATTATCCGCTTGGACTTCAAGATCCTCAGTATGTTGCGGACCAAACTGCCTATAACCGCTGGTCGATCGATGAAACGAACCGTGCGAAGATTGCGCAGAACTTCATGTTGGGTTATCAAGATGGCCTCGACCATAACAGCTGGACAAGCGGTGGTGAGGATGCTTTTGGCCACAGTAATTCAAAGATGCGCTCTTGGATGGGATCTGTGGTCGCGCCGCGAGTTTCCGAACTTGCTGATTTGCTGACGGATACTAAAGGTGCGGGGGGCAATGGTAACGTCATCGATGAGACTCATAAGCACGCGCCTCTGGATCTTAGTAATCAAGAGTTAAAGAGGATGTTTTCGAAAACTGGTCTCTTTACAGACCTTACCCATGACCAACCAACATTGACCTCAGGTGACGGAACTAAAGATTCAGATTATGAAGGTGGGCACCGACCTGCCTGGTCGAGAATTAACTCCGAAGCGTGGAAGGATTATCGTCTCGAACTTAAGCGGCAGGTCAATGCTGAATACGGTACCTCGTGGGCGGAAACTGTTGCAAGGAAAACTACTGGTTGGCAGACTTTAATTAATGGCTTGGATGAGGCGCCAGTTAATGCGAAACTTGCAGAAGATAATGACATGGTGGCGCGTAATAAAGTGATTCGCGGCATGATCGACTATGCGGTTGATAAAGTTCCTCTTAGCGAAGCACTCCCTGTCGGCGGCTCAGAATTTACGAGTGGAGTTAAATCTGGTTCCAGCGCTATTTTGGATAAGTACCTTCCAACAGACTTGTCTGCTGCAGATGTGGCACGACGAATTGAACAAGAAAAGAATACAAGTGCCGCGGTAAAGGACGCAGTGACTGATGCCTTCCTAGCTCGCGAAGGTGTCCTTGCTGGATCGGATCAAACAAAGGCGGAGCTCGACAGAGCGTTTCTTGCAGGCAATGGTGCGCAACTGGGGCTTGACTCGTTCGCTGCAGGAATGCCTCCTTTAGAGAAGCTGAGTGACGACCAACGCGAGGCCTACGTTAGGTACCTTGGCGGTGGTATCACGGATGAGGAAATCAATGGCAAGACTTCATATGCCGGGGATAAGACTGCATTAGGTGCCCTTCAGCACGAAGTCAATCAGGAGATTGCAACTGGAGAAGAATTCCTGAAGGACGCAAAGGAACATTATTCGAAGTGACTGATGTGTGGGGTTGGTTGAAGCACCAGCCCCACACATCATTTACTCGATATGGTTGAAGGGGCGCTATACGTGCAATTTCACTTATAGTTAAAGGGTGCGTTGTGCCTCTACTGACATCGTTCCTGAACCCTAGGCGTGCCATCGAATAGCTGCTACCGAGTCTGCGTCCTACCCCGCCGCCGGAATAACCCCGATCACGGGGTTCCACTCGCGGGGGATGCGCTCGGTAATGAAACCGGCTTGATTAAACGGGTCGGCTTCAAGGAGCTCCAGAGCGCTCTCGTTTATTAACTCAGATGGTAGTTTAAAGCCCTTTGAATCGCTGTCTGAAAAACAGCGCGAGTCTCTTCGAGATTATCTGATGGGGCACGCTGACTCCCATAGTGACTTTAAGAAGATGTTTGAAACACTGAATACAGCGTTTACGAACGCTCAGCATGAGTGAGAGACTAGCTGATAAATAGTTCCAATTAGCTCCTTGAACTCTATTTTGCGGGTGTTGTCTATGGAAGTATTTTCGCAGACAACACCCGCACTCTAATTTGCTGATCTCGAAAAATTGCAGATTGTGAATGATGAATAAGCACTGTATTGATTTAGGGTGTTCAATGATCGGTGGACAATCGGTTTTCCCATATTTTTATAAGGTTGAAATGTTATCCTTTAGCAGTAACGTATGACCGATGGTGATCCGTGTTTCGCGTGCTCGAACATTGAGAGGCCCAAATGACGAATATTAGCTTCGACCGCGAGGCGGTGGGGATTGTTGAGAAAGCCCAGTGGACTGACGCTGTAGATCTAGCTCAGGTCGGTGCTTCGGTGGGTAATGTGATGCTCAAGTGCTACCCCTACCCGGAAGAAGCAAGCGCGGGAACTAATGCGCTTGATAAAGCTCTTTCTGATTTTAAAACATATATGAGCTGGGCTGTTTTAGAATATTCAGATGCCTGTTCAGTGCTTGGGTCTGGTATTGCAGACTACGCTCAGGATGCAGATAGTACTGAAACATATAACCGCGAGAAAGCTCGTGCGGCAGCTAGCCGTCTTGGTGTGGAAGGGGAACTGTGATGGCTGGAAAGGAAATCGGTTCAGCTACGAGTGTTGATTTGCGACCGGGTGCGGAAGCCTTAAAACAGCTTCCTGATGCCACAGGTGATGCGTCTGAACTAAGCGCAAAGTTTTCAAAAGACGAGACAGCTATTAAGAACACCCAAGTTGCGCAGAATAAATCGCGTGCGCCAGAAGAATGGACTGGAGCAGCCGCTGATGCGGCTTCGGATGAGATTCAAAAGCTAGGTACAAAAACGGAGCAATTGGCCGAGCCCTTCAGAGGGGCTTCGGCGGCCTTAAATGAATGGGCAACAAATCTCGGTTCCTTGCGTGATCAAATCAAGACTCTCCAAGGTGACTGGGATTCAGCTATTACCCAATATCATAAGGATGTCGCGGATGCGGGTCCTGACCCTTCGAAGCAGACGTTCATAAGTACCCCCGGTAATCCTCCGAATAATGATGATGCAATCGCTGCGTATAGAGAGGCGATTAAGAAAGCGCGTATAACGCTGCACAGTGCTCAAGAGGAATTTAAAACTACATACACAGGCTATCTTTCGCAATGCAGTGAAGCCGCTCAGAGTGCTGCGAATAAAATTAACGCTGCTCGAAGGGAAGTTGTCTCCGATGAAGCGGGAGCCGCTGGCAGGGGCGCGGTTGGGGCTTCTCTGTTTCCGCCGGATACGATGCCAACCGCAAGTGGTGCTGCCATGTGGGCAGATGCCCAAGATAGGGCGCCTGAAATTGCTGAAGCGCTAAAGAAGCAGCCGATGAGTATTGATGATCTCAAGAGTTTTAATAATGAGTATGGTGCTCTTTTGGCGAATCCGTTTTATGCTGCTGCGCTCAGTCAGTATGTATCTATGGATGATTTATTTAATGCGTCGCTTGCAGCTCGCAAGGCGGGTTTTATTAATGGCAAGTTTGATCCTGCTGCCGACCAGTTCAACCGTAACCTCGGCTCACTAATGGTGATGGCTACTGGAGGCACTAATGTTTCCACTCAGATGTGGCCCATGCAACGTGCTTTTGACATTGCGTCAGATGGTCTTGCGGGGAGAAACGGCGAAACTATACCTGAGATTATCCAGTCGAACCTTACGGCACTTCAAGAGGTCGGGCGTAAGGAATATCGTGTACCGGCGCTTACGTTAGCAAATGAGGATGCTAGCCTCCAAGGCTATGATTTCTTCGGACAATTGGCGGGTTGTGCTGGGCGTCTGAATAGGGATCTTGCTCTTGGTCCAGGGTTCTACGATTCACCTGTAAACGGTGGGCCGTCAGTGTTTGCCGACATGGTTGCATGGGATCATGAAAGCTTTGACTACTATCGTTCGCTGCATAAGCCGATGCTCGTGTCGCAGGATGTTCTCGGAACCGATAGCCGGATCGTTGTAGATCCCTTGCAGGGAGTGCTGGAAGTATCTGATACTCCTGATCGTCTATTAAATAGTGTGGAACCTGTCCTAAAGGCGCAGGAGGAGACCCGACTTAGCGCGATGCGGACTGCCTTTGACGCAGATACAACATTTAACGTGAATACCGATTCTAAGATGAACATGGTTCGCTATCTGACAGGATGGCGAGGCAATGGCGATTTAGGCCTCGGAACATTCCCTGATCAGGGCGAAGCTCTGGGAGACATACTGAATGATGTCTCAAAGCCAACAGGGGACGGTATATTTGAGCCGAATGCTTTGGATTATCCGCAGGGAATTAACGACCCTGAATATCAGAGTGCTTATCAGGCATTTCAGGAAGACAAGAAGAGGGCAAGAATTGCCCAGAATCTTTTGCTCGGCTATCAGGACGGCCTTGATCATTTTGATGCTAACGGATCCAACGGTGAAGACGCTTTTGGAGCGAACAACGCAAAGATGCGTTCTTGGATCGGTACAATTATCGCCCCTAGGGTCGACGATCTTGCATCAATACTTGATAGTGTGCAGTCACATGCAGCGCCTGCAGGAAATGTTGTCGGTCTTGGCGGACATGTCAAGATGAATCTTGACGCTGACAGTATCAAACGAATGTTCTCGAAGGAAGGTCTATTTACAGACCTTGCATTCGATCAGCCAAAGCAAATCGCTGGGTTTGGCAGTGGGGATCCTAGGCAAATGCTCTTTGAAGGAGGTCGTCCACCGGCTCTTCAAGCGTTGCAGACTTCCGCTTGGGCTGGATATCGTTACCGTCTTGGTACCTTGATGGATGAGTCGAGTGGCACTTCGGATGACTTTGCTGCGAACGTTCAGAATAATACTGCAGGTTGGCGAACGTTACTCGATGGTCTGGATGGCGCACCAAGCCGTGCCAACATACTTCACAATGATCAAGTCGAGGAACGTAATAAGCTTATTCGCGGTTTTATTGACCTAGCGTTTAGTGCGATTCCTTCATCAGCTGGCTTTGGAATGGACGACGTCGTTAAGTTTGGAATTGGTCAAGGCAAAGACGGGATCTTGGATATGGCCCTTCCCACCGATATGAGTAATAGCGAATTAACTGAAATGATCAAAAAACGATCTGAGTCCAGTTCTAGCTTTGTTATTGCAGCACAAGGGGCGTACCTTGATAGTGATAACTGGGTGAACGATTCAGGTTTAACGAAGCAAGAGCTTGTTGACCAGTTTATCGGGGTGCGTGGTTATGACAACGGTATAGCACCTGGAACAACGATACAAGAAATGAACCCGAAACAACGCGAGGCACTGATCGCTTATCTCTCCGAGGAAGTCGGTAAAGGTTCACGAACTGCACTGAAGAATGTTATCGATACGATGGATAGAGATCAACCTGCCCGTGAATCATTCTTCGCCGAATGTGAAGCAGCACCTCGTACGGCATGAGCTTGTCTTTGCGGTGCCGCGTGGTTCTGCTGGGCCGATTTAGTTGAGCTACCCCTCCGCCGGGATGCTCCCGATCACGGGGTTCCACTCGCGGGGGATACGCTCGGCAATGAAACCTGCCTGATTAAACGGGTCGGCCTCTAGGAGCTCCAGAGCACCGGCAGCATCTTCGGCGCGCACAATAATCAGAGCATCGTGCGTGCCCGTGTAGGGACCCGCGGCAATCAGACGGCCCTGAGCTGCAAGATCGCCATTAAATGCGCGGTGCGTGGGGCGGACCTCTGCCATTTCCTCGTCGCGGTCAGTGACGTAGTGGTATTCGACGGTGAAAACCTTCATTTCTCCTCCTTGAATAGGACAACACCCTCACGATATACCGGTTGCCCAGCCTCCGGCACATCCGGAGGACAGTAGAAGAGAAGGCGAATGGGAAAATAAAAAGAGGCGCGGAGCTGGGCTCCGCGCCTCTTCACACTTTCAGAAGCTCACCAGCGATCATCCTGATCAGCAGCGGCAACAGGCTTCAAGGACTCTGCGTTACCCGCGGAAAGACCCGCGGCAGCCGGAGCCTTCTCCTCAACGCCCTCAACGCGAACAGCCTTAAGGCCGCTCAGCGCGCGACGCTTCGCCTTGTCCTTTTCTTCCTTTGACGCTGCACCAGCAACCGCTCCCGTACCGATGGGACCGCGGGCGGCTGCCGCCGAAGCGCCACGGGCTGCTGCGGAGGAAGCACCTCCTGACACGTTGCCATTCGAGGAAGCGCCACGAGCTGCCCCAGTTCCTGCTGAAGAAGCCTTGGCAGACGATGCAGCCTTAGTCGAAGCCGAAGCTCCCTTGGCGGTGCTGCCCTTAGCGGTCGAGGTGGAACCCGACGCTGCACCAGCAGTTGTTCCCATAACTCCAGGACGTGCGCCCACACCTGCACGAGCGGCAGAAGCTGAAGCCGAACGAGCCGAAGCGGCAGCGGACTGTGAGCCTGTTCCTGCCTTAACAGAAGCAGGTCCCTTTGCTGCGCTCGAAGCGGTGCCGCGTGCCCCGGCAGCTGCGCCGTTCGCAGGTGCTCCGGTGGCCGTAGTGCCACTAACGCCTGCCGGGCGGATGCTAGCAGCCGCACGTGCACGTGCCGACATGGTCGACGCATTACTTGCCGTCGATGAGGTGCCTGCGCCAGTTCCGGCGGTCGCGCCGCTGCCGTAAGCTCCGGGTGCTCCCATACCGCGCGGGAATCCACCTGCGCGAGCTGCTGTCGAGGCCGGGGTACCCGGGTTTGCCATACGAGCCGCATTGCCCCAGTTACCAGCCTGAGCAGTTCCACGAGGAGTCAAAGCGCCACGCTCAAGGTCATTCATCGCGCTAGAAATTGCGTTCGAGGAGGATAAACGCGCGCTGGTCGAGGGGGCGAGGGCACCACCGGCCGGCACAGTTCCAAATTGAGAAGTAGCAGCACGTGATGCGAAGCCACCCATTGAACCTGCAATAGAGGTCGCGGAAGTTGCCATGCGGCCAAGACCAGCCAAAGTGCCACCGGTTGTGAGTGCGCCACCGGCAATGGCCAAATCCTTGGAGTGTGATGACGTCGAGAAGGGGTTGTAATCAGGCTTCCAACGGGGATCATCCGCATCGGTAACAGGAGCGGGAATATGGCCACCAGCGGGGCCATCAGGGGTCATGTAGCCACCAACTGGCATAGTCGTGACATCAACACCAGCTAAAACGGAAGATGAAGGGGAAACAGAAGGAAGGACCTCAAGTCCGGCGATTGGAGCTCCCGAACCCGCAGAGCCGACACCAGCGCTACCGCCGGCAGCATATTGAGCGCCACCGTGACTGCCGGCACCGGCAACTCCGGCATCTCCCGAAGAGGAGCCTCCACCGCCGTTCGAATCGCCATCCCCATTGCTAGAGTCCCCGGAGAATCCAGCAGCAGCACTGGTTACTTGGCCATTCATGGCGTCAAGGGCTGCTTTTGCCTGTGCTTCCCTTTGGGCATTGCGCTGAGCCATCATATTCTGGATGTACTCATTTTGAATCGCAGCTTCATTTGGCTGCCCTTGGGCTATCACTTGCGCAGCAGCCTGGTCTGAGGGATGCAGAAGTTGTGTGCTGAGAGTCCCTTGAACAGACTTAGCTTCTTGCATAGCTTGACGAGCCTGAGTATGGGCGGTTTCCATGGTCTCGACTCGACCCTCTAAGTTAGCGATCGAAGCCTCGAAATCGCTGACTTTTGATGTCATTGCCGCATGTGTTGCACCTTCAACGCCGGTGTTTCCAGAGAAGCTCGCGCATGCGGTCTTTAGAGAAGCCAGCTGAGCTTTCAGGTCATTCAGAAGCGATGCATCTTCGTCTGAATAGTCAAGGCGAGCAACTTTGGTGAGTCGATCATAATTCTCTGTGGAGAGTGAGGCTGCCATAAGAGGTCTTTCTTCAATCCTAGGTATTACTGAGAAGCGGCTCGATATTCGATATCGCTATCAGCTTCGTCCAAAGTCGAAAGGGGAGTTCCAGTTGGGAAGTCCCGAAGTGGGTTTGCATGGTGCTAGTGTGGCCGAACCGAGGAGGTCCTCCAACGTCTCAGAACCCTGCCCAGTGCCACCCAAGAATGTTGGCGGAAGTTGAAGTTGTGGAGTTGAGGAGGAAGCGTTGTTAGCAGCAACTGGGCCAGGCTGTTGGGCACCTCCTTCTGTCGAAGTTCGAGCAACCCAACCCGGTAGGGGTGCGCCCCCAGCAATATCAGCCGCCTGAGTTAGTGCTGCTTCCCTTGCGGCGTCGAGCGCCGTCTCAGACATAGTTTTAGTTGTTTTAGTTCTCGCTCTTTCCTCTTCCTTCGCGGCCTGGGCTAGAGCATGCTCCTTTTCCTCAAGCTGTGCCTCCGACAAGAACTGAGTCGCAGTGATACCGTCTTGCTCATTATTGTTCATCAGGGCTTGCGTCTTATCGGCAGCGCTCAAGAAAGCAATGACCTCTGCATTGAGAGAGGTAATTGCGTCCTGGATTTCTTTAAGGGCAGTCGTATATTGCTGTCGAGCTGCGACGGGGCCCGACTCTACGCCCCACTTGCCTGCTGTTTGGGCTGCTGTCAGCGATGCGACCTTAGAGGTCGCCTCTCCCGCGAATTCGTCACGCGAGCTGTCTAGAGCTGATCGTGCGGCAGTAAATTCGTCGTTATTAACGCCAATTTCTCCGCTCATGCCGTCTCTCTTTCCGCCTCTTGCCCGTCAAAAAACAGACAAAAACTACCTGCTCGTACATATTGAAAATACAAGATCGTTTTCAAAGGTGCACGAGCCCTTCAATATATGGGATTATTTTCGCGTAAAAGAGAACGTACGTCAAAGGTGGTTGAGCTGTGGATCTTCCTCTGTGTGGGACTGTGATCCGCACCCAGTGGGGTGCGACCAGTGACATCGGTCCTGTTCGCTCATCAAACCAAGACTCTTGGCTTGCCCAAGACCCACTCTTCGCAGTTGCCGACGGGATGGGCGGGAACGCAGAAGGCGAACTGGCCTCGACAACCGCTCTTGAAGTACTCTCCAACGCCCTCAGCCCCGAGGCCTTGGACGCAATTGACCCGAACCCGGCCGAGCTGGTCGGTGCGATCCGCGCGGCCGCAGAGGCAGTGGCCTCGTTAGGGGAGAAGGAGGACCCGGCTGCCCCGGGAACCACGCTTTGCGGAACCCTGACCATTGACCAAGATGGTCCGCAGTGGCTGACCTTTAATATCGGTGATTCTCGTGCCTATCTCATTGCCGATGGCAGCATCCTTCAGCTGACGACCGACCATTCAGCAGTCCAAGAAGCCAAAGAATTCGCCAAGCGGACCGGTGCAGAACTGGTTCTTCCACCCTCGAATGTCATCACTCGCGCACTCGGTGCAGCGATGCCGGAACTTCCCCAGGCTGACTACGTCCTGACCCCAATGCGAGAGGGCGATGTCGTCGTCCTGTGCTCGGATGGTGTTCACGGCGCACTTTCAGAACAAGACCTCATCGATATCGCTAGCCAGGATGTATCTGCGCAAGAGATTGCCAACGCCCTGGTTGACCAAGCGATCGAGGGCGGTACGCGTGATAACGCAACTGCCCTTGTTATCCGTGCACAATCGGTTGTGGGAAGCCGCTACGATGGGGACATACGCGCGAGCGTGCGTCCACGTATCCCAGTGCGACCCCTTCCGGTCACAACGGCGCGCCGCGCCCGATAGAGAAAAGAGTTTTCGAATGCTGCAATTGGGCCGCCATGCAGTTCGCGGTAACGGTGGGTTCATCGTCGCCGGCCCCCTCGGCTTTGCCCTGGTCCCCGCTGACCTTGCTGACTCCGCACAGCGCGTCGTCACCGATGCCAACGAAGATCTGACAACCTGGGTCAATTCCGCTACAGCCAGCGGTTTGCCTTTCGCGCATATGGACCTGCGCGGCCCCGTTCCCCTTCTTTCCTTGGGTGGCAGCGCGAATGTTCGCGCCATTGCTCCCGGCTATGACACCCCCTTCACCTGGGGTGGCCCGCTGTCGATGTGGGAATTTGTTCCCGGCGAGTGGACGCTCATGGATATCGCATTGAGTGACTTTGATGACGCTCAGCCGTGGGCACATTTTGCAACCTCTGAGGCCGAGGCCTCCCAGGTCCGCATCGGTTACCCCGTAGAGCCCGAACTTCCTTCGGCCCCCGCGCTGGTGGAAGAAGAGCAGCCCGGTCAGGTTCAAGAACAATACGCTGAGGATGCTCCCTCCGCTGAAGAATCCGCGCCTGAGCCCGAGGCCTCGCACACTGTGTGGGGAGTGCTTGAGGAAGAACCCCAGCCTCAGGAGGAAGCTGCAGAGCCTCAGGCCGCGGAAGAACCCGCGCCGAAGTATTTGTGGGCACCCGAGCCGGAGACGGAAGCAAGTGCATCCGAGGAAACTTCCGATATTTATGCTGCAGGCGCTCAAGTTGCCGCCGCTCAGGCAGCAGTGACGCCGACCGCCGCTCCCGTTTACACCAGCCCCGAGGCCTTGGAAGAAACCATCACCTCTGAGGCCTTTGCGGCAATGCAGCAGGCAGCTTCGCAAGATGCCCCGCAGGATAGCGTTGAGCCTCAGGCCAGTGTTGAATTGGATACTCCCTCAGACGAGCAGAACTTTGAGCCCAGTGCTTTTGTCGAAGAAGAGGCTTCCATCGAAGTTCCCGCCGACGAACCCGCAGAGTTAGAGGCGCAGACCTCGCAAGAGCCAGTCGAGCAGGAAAGTCAGCCCGAAGCTGAAGAGGTCGCCCCGGCCTCGGAAATCGAAGAAGCGCCGGAGTACGGGGAAACCCCAGCTGCAGAAACTTCGGCCGCGGAAACTCCGGCAGCAGGCGTGGCTCCCGCTTTCGAAGTGGATAACTCCGATAGTGGCGCAACGGTACTGCGACGCGTGACCGATGACTCGCAGCACGCGCAGGCCGGCTACCTGGTCTACGCGGGCGCTGCTCCCGTTGAACTCACTCACGACGTGATCTTGGGACGCGATCCCAATGCTCGCGTCCTGACGGGACGTCCCTCGGCAACCGTCATGCGTGTGCCCAGCCCGGCAAACGAGATTTCGCGCTCGCACGCAGCTGTTATTCCCAGCGGTTTTGGTTCTTGGATGCTGATGGATCTGGGAAGTGCGAATGGAACCCTGCTGCGCAGCTCGAATGGCAATGTTCAGGAAGTTCCTCCGCGCGTTACCGTGCCGCTGAGCGACGGCGACGTCATTGATCTGGGAGAAAACGTCCTGGTCGAATTTATTGTTCGATAAAACAGTGACCATATGGTGAACGGGCCACCCGCGTAATTTCGCGGCGTGGCCCGCATCATTTGGCCAGTACTTTTCCATTGGTTAGTATGTCAATACACAGGGTCCCGATGTCGGGTACCCCCCGAAACAACGGAAGTTGAGGGACCAGATGGTCAAGTATGTATACGACTTCTCCGAGGGCGACAAGTCAATGAAGGACTTGCTCGGAGGTAAGGGCGCGAACCTGGCAGAGATGACGAAGCTCGGCCTGCCTGTTCCTCCCGGATTCACAATTACCACCGAAGCGTGCCGCGTCTACCTGCACGACGGCAAGGCCCCTGAAAGTCTTGATACTGAAGTGACCGTCGCACTTCGTAAGGTCGAAGAAGAAATGGGTCGCAAGCTGGGCGATCCCAAGAATCCGCTGCTTGTCTCGGTTCGTTCGGGTGCAAAGTTCTCCATGCCCGGCATGATGGAAACCGTCCTCAACATCGGCCTCAACGACGAATCCGTCCACGGTCTTGCTGCTGTCAGTGGCAACGAGCGTTTCGCATGGGATTCCTACCGTCGACTGGTCCAGATGTTCGGCAAGACCGTTCTGGATATCGAAGGCGATCTCTTCTCCGACGCTCTGGAGAACATGAAGAAGGAACGCGGCGTCAAGGGCGATACCGAGCTCACCGCCGAGGACCTCAAGGGCCTGGTCGATATCTTTAAGACCATCGTCTACGAGCAGACCGGTGAAGAATTCCCGCAGGATCCTCGCACCC
>ERZ773196.464-NODE-464-length-25707-cov-16.531460_pt1 | contig 25707 bp, 23 predicted proteins | sample MGYA00581009_ERZ773196 | MGnify/ENA primary metagenome ERZ773196 (study PRJEB29015, sample SAMEA2738162) | human oral metagenome | biome: human oral; feature: human-associated habitat; material: saliva | place: China | collected 2243 ... | reverse complement strand
AGACAAAGGGTTATGACACCTTCTATGGTGTAGCACGCAGTACAAACACAACAGATGTTATGCGTTTCGACCTTGCTCGTCAGAGACCAGCAAGTGCAAAGGCTCAAAATGCGTTGACAAGAGCTTCAAGCAAGGCTTCCTTTGGTTCTGCTAAGGCGAACGACTATGCAAAGAATAGCGCAGGAGCAGTAAATGGTCTGCATGAAAGATAACGAAAGCTAATCGCTTTTCTATAGCTTCATATATACTTGAATGGGTCCCACCAACTGCGAAGTTGGTGGGATTTTTGTTCTTCCGTTAAATGCTTAGATTGTTAATAGAATGAGATTAATCCACATACATGGTATGATTTCCTCCAATAAGATAGTTTTATAAAGACTCAACACCCAACAACTATCACCCAACACCAGTATGTTTAGCCCCAATTAGAGGGTTTTAGAACGGGGGGATAAACTACACGATAAATGTAATTAAGTGCGATGTCTATCTGTCTTCTACAAACAACTTATTCCCTCATTAGTTGAAATTTGTAAACTATTTTCGTGTAGTTCAAAACCAACACATGCTCTTTTGGCTTCTAAAAGATGCCTAATTGGCTTGCAAAAGGTGCCCTTTAAGCCCCTTACTAACGCCCTTTTGAAGTCCAATTAAGCACCTTTTACTTTACTAATTTATAACTAATTGATTTGCTGTTGATTATAGAGCTGCTTTTTATATGTGTTTTTGCCATTAGTTATAGATGTTTTATTTGAAATTATGTAATGATTTTTCAAATTCTTGTCTATAGATTTTTGAAGTCTTAAATGAAATTGTTTTCAATGAAAGTGGATGATAAAAGGATAGATATTTGACAGTCTCATCCATATTTTTGTTTAATGAGTTACTTCGTTTCTTACATTAAAGCAATATGAAAAGCGTCCACACATTTAACGGAAGAACCAGATTTTTTGTCTTTATTCTTTGTCGTTTAATTAATGTATTCTATAATTGTAAACTCTGAATTTGTCTTAATCATATTTACGTTTTTTGAATTATATTGCTGATTTTCAGTCTTTTTTCGTAACTTTGCAGCCCATTCTCTTTCTGAAAAGGGGGAGAAACTGCATGATTTGATGATAAAAGATGAGGAGAATCATACAATTTATAAAGGAGTGGACACTGCCAGTGTCAATAGCTACAGGTAGCTTATTATACCTTGTTTTTGCCTTTATACCAGCCTTGGATGGCGCAGCAAACTTTTTTGCTCCTATCCTTGACGCAGCTCTTCCATTGTTTATGTTCCTCGTCTTATACGTTACCTTTTGCAAGGTAGACTTCCGTAAGCTAATTCCAGTAGGGTGGCATCTTTGGATAGCACTCTCTCAAGTGTTGATGGTTGCGGTCGTTATTGGGGCAATCTTGTTCTTCCATGTCACAGGTAAGTCGCTCATATTACTTGAAGCTCTACTCACTTGTATCATTTGTCCTTGTGCCTCAGCAGCCGCAGTGGTTACACAGAAGTTAGGTGGAAACCTTGAGGAAATGACAACTTATACCTTCCTCTCCAACTTTCTCTGTGCCTTGTTGATACCAGTCTGCTTTCCTTTGCTTGATGCTGAAGCAGATATAACTTTCTGGAGTGCTTTTGTGGCAATTCTTTATAAGGTGTGTCTGGTATTGGTAGTACCGATGATTTTGGCTTATATAACGAAACATTGGCACACTTTATGTAGGTTCTATCAATGGGTAATCAGTGTGAACAACCTTAGTTATTATCTTTGGGGATGTTCATTACTCATCGTTTCAGGCACAACAGTAAAGAACATTGTCCATGCTGAGGTAGCTGTCAGCTTCCTTTTGTTGATAGCAGTGTTGGCATTAGTGCTTTGCTTGATACAATTTGCCATTGGCAAATATATTGGTCATTTCTTCCGCAGTACGATTAATGCGGGACAGGCTTTAGGGCAGAAGAACACTGCTTTTGCTATCTGGATAGCCTACACTTATCTGAATCCATTGTCAACTGTGGGTCCAGGCTGCTACATCTTGTGGCAGAACATTATTAACAGCGTAGAGATATGGCGGTATGACCACGCCATTAAACGCAAAAATAAATAATTGTGAGAACAATAAAGTATTTTATAGTATTACTATTTCTTTTCCTCTTGTCACCTGCTGTTTCAGCGCAGGATGCTAACGGAATAAACGAACATGATGTCGAACCGGCTAAATCTGTAGAGCCAGATGTAATGCCAGTAGCTGCTAAATCTCAAACAGCTTCAGCCTCGGTAGAAGAGATGGCAATGGAACCATTGCCCACATCGACAACCCGAGTGTCACAGGTGGCAGAAAGTCGTGACCAAGTAGTACTTCTCATAGGTGACTCTATGGCTGATGGTCTTGGCTCTCGATTTAATGATTATGCCGTAAAGAACGGTTTTAAGTTTCATTCAATCGTATGGTATGGTAGCACAACACGTGACTGGGCGATTGCTGCCGACCTTCAATATCAGATTGAAAGAGTACGCCCTACTTATATAATTATTAGCTTAGGTACCAATGACTTAGGTTATAAGGATTATAGTAGACGTGAAACAGCAATTCAAACGATTCTGAGTCGTGTTGGTAATATTCCATATGTGTGGGTTGGACCTCTTCCTTGGAAGAAGATTAAAGATAGAACAATTGTTGATGTGATACGTGAATGTACGGGTGAAGGACGATTCTTTGACAGTAGTTCTGTCATTGCTTCTCGAGCGGATGGTATTCATCCAACACGTCAGGGTGCTGCCCTTTGGGTGGATAAGATTGTAGAGTGGATGGGCGAACCAGAGCTGAATGCAAATCCTATAGAGATGGAAAAGCCCGATTTTGCTACTCGTTTCAAACATGACGAGAAGCATGGTATGGGTTATCACGGTCGTCGATAGGTTTGAAATATTATTACAATCTTAATGGCTTTTATACCATGTTTCTCTTCAAAATACTACTGTTTTGAATGCATTTGTAAGCTCCAGATAAACAGGAAGTTATAAAGCTGTAAGGTAATAGGTGCTTAATAGCATTGCAAAAGGGCGTTAGTTGGGATGTAACTAACGCCCTTTTGTATGTCAATTAAGCCTTAATTATGATGCAACTAATCAATGAAAATAAAGAAATATCCAAATTGGTGTAAACAGACTGATAATGAGCAGGAAACGGAATAATTTGCATAGAAGTGCTCTTTTCAAAAAGAGTTATAATATGCAGATTTAAGCAGAAGTTCAGTTACCAAACCGTTACCCGATTTTGGGATAGGTAACGATGGAGTAATATTCGGTAACTGAATTATTTTCGCTCGTGTGGTTGTTGCTGCGGTCGGCAGTTTTCTGCATAAATGAGGAACGCTTTAATTCGGGTAACTTTGCCCATAAAAATTAAAGCGTATGAAACAAGAGAAAATGAAGGTGTTGCTCTACCTTAAAAAGAGCAGTCTTGACAAGTCTGGCAAGGCTCCTATTATGGGACGCATCACACTTGGAAGGAATGTTGCGCAGTTCAGTTGTAAACTCTCCTGCAGCCCCGAATTGTGGAACCCACGAGAGAGCAGAATGGACGGCAAGAGTCGTGAGGCGGTGGAGGTGAATGGCAGGTTGGAGAACTTGCTGCTGTCCATCCAGTCAGCCTATCAGTCTTTGCTTGCAAGAGGTTGCCTATTTGACGCAACCGATGTGAAGGAACAGTTTCAAGGAAGTGTGCAGACACGGTGCATGCTTATCGAACGATTGGACATCCTCATCAGGGAGAAGAAAGAACATATTGGAATTGACATTAAGAGAGAAACAATTTCCAATTACTATACTACCCGTAATAATCTTCGTACATTTATCGAAGACAAGTACAAGGTGGAAGATTTGTCTTTCTCGCAACTTACAGAAAATTTCATTTATGATTTCAGGGACTATTACTTGAACAAATTAGGGTTTCAGGAAAGTAGTTTCTATGCAGTTGCATCCCAAATAAAGACCGTATGCAGGTTGGCATACCGTGAAGGGTTGGCAGACATCCTGCTTTTTGACAAAGTCAAAATCAGTAAGGGTAACAAGAAACTCCCCAAAGCACTTGACAGAGGGGCATTTGAGAAGTTAAAGACTCTCCACTTTGAGGACTTGAAGGAGGAAATGGAAACGGCAAGGGATATTTTCCTCTTTGCCTGTTATACGGGTGCTGCATATTGCGACCTGATGGAACTGGACAAGTCCCATCTTGTGCATGATGACGAGGGTAGCCTTTGGCTGAAGTTCAACCGCCAAAAAACAGGTGTGCCTTGTCGTGTCAAACTGCTGCCCGAAGCCATATGGCTGATGGAGAAGCTCCACAGCGATGAAAGGGAAACATTGCTCCCTTTCATGGGATATGCCACTTACCAATCTTATTTGAAAGCCCTGCGGCTTCGTGCAGGCATCTCGTTTCCTTTTACCACACATACGGCAAGGCACACATTTGCCACGCTCATCACTCTTGAAAAGGGTGTGCCTATTGAAACGGTAAGCAAGATGCTGGGGCATTCCAACGTGAGCATGACCGAGCGTTATGCAAAGGTAACGCCACAGAAACTCTTTGAGGAATTTGACCGTTTCCTTTCTTTCACTGAAGATATGCAGTTAACAATCTGATTCCTATTTTTTCTATCTTATCATTATTCAAAATCACCAAGACAATGAGAAGTACATTCAAGATACTATTCTATATCAATAGACAGAAGACCAAGGTAGACGGCAATACCGCCATTCTCTGCCGTATCACCATCGACGGAAAGAATGCAGCCATTACCACAGGAGAAGAGTGTAAAGTCTCCGAGTGGAACACCAAGCAGAGTTTGACAACTAACAGGAAAATTAATCAAAGAATCAATGAGTTCAGGGAATTGGTAGAGAATACCTATCGGGATATTCTTGTAAAGGATGGAGTGGTAAGCGTGGAACTTATCAAGAACCGCTTGCAAGGTATTGCCACCAATCCGACCACGCTCCTTGCCATGAGCAGGGCGGAACTGCAAGCAGTCAAGGAAAGTGTTGGCAGATCAAGGGCAGAGGGAACTTATCTGAACCTGTTCTATTCTGACAGAAATCTCCGTAAATTTGTAGAAAACAAAGGAGTGCAGGATATATCCATCGGAGCCATTACAGAGGACTTGTTCGAGGTATACCGCTTCTTTCTCAAAAAGCGTGGACTGAAAGCATCTACCGTCAACAGCAACCTCTGCTGGCTGAGCCGACTAATGTTCCGTGCGGTCAGCAAGAGAATTATCCGCTGCAATCCCTTTGAGAATGCCAAGTATGAGAAGGAGGAAAAGAAGATACGCTTTTTGCAAAAGAGCGATGTAATGAAACTTATGTCAATGAGGATGAATGACAAGGAAACAGAGTTAGCAAGACAGATGTTCATCTTTTCCTGCTTCACAGGACTGGCAATCTCGGATATGGAAAATTTGGAATACAAGCATATCCAAACGACAGCGGATGGACAGATGTATATAAGAAAGGAACGTCAGAAGACCAAGGTTGAGTTCATAGTGCCGTTACATCCCATAGCTGAAGCCATCATCAACCATTGTAGGAGTGAGAAGAGGAGAAGCGAGGAACAGCAGACGGTGAAAGAAAAAGGCGACCACCTTGTCTTTCACCGTGATTGCAGCCGCAGTGTCATGGATACCAAACTGAGCATCGTGGGAAAGGCTTGCGGTATCCGCCAAAGACTTTCCTTCCACATGGCAAGACATACATTCGGCACGATGAGCCTGAGCGCAGGTATTCCCATTGAAAGTATAGCCAAGATGATGGGGCATGCCTCCATATCAAGCACTCAAGTTTATGCGCAGGTGACGGACAAAAAGATATCAGAGGATATGGACAGGCTTATAGCCAAACAATCGGCAAAGGAGAAAGAAATAGCGGAGAGACAATCCTCATTCCCACTTGTTTTCAGAAATTGAATAAAGCTCTTCCTGCTGTCCCTAAAAGCCCTGACGGTAGCCTTTCCTATAGTCTTGCCCTGCAATACCTCCTTACTTTCGCAGACAGCTTGGTAAAGCTCTATGAGTGTTGGGGTAGGTTTGCCTTGATGCAGGAACTGCTCCTTAAGATATTCTGCCGTGATGTAGTTCTCTTCTCTTAACGCGAGTTCATAGAGTGCGTGAAGTCGTTTATCTATTGAGCTCAGTTGATGATTGACGGCATTCGCTCTGTTAGCTGCCACTTTTATACGTCCTATCTTTGATTGCCAATCAACAGGAGAGGTATGCAATCCTGTTGAGAATGAAGCAGACGCACCGTTGCAGGTGATACGGCAGCGGATAATGCATTCATTCCTTTCGCTTGTTTTGCTTCTGTCTAAACGCATCATTTTAGTGTAGCTTTTTGGCTACAAAGTTCGGCATAAGTTCTTGAAAACGAAAACTTTGCATGCTGTCAATTTAATAGTCATTTTCCATTCATTGCTACATTTTTTTGAGATTCTGTTTTTGTGTAGCTATTTCTGTAGCAGAAAATGACCGAATAATGACTATCAAAAGGTACAGTTTAGCAGTCAAACGGATATGGATAAAAATAAAAATCGCTGTAAAACCATGATTTTACAGCGATTATCCTTGTTTTAAAGGCTAAAATGACGTGTTGCTTGATGTCTTTTTGAAACCTATTTGTGGACCTCTCTAGGCTTGAACCAGGGACCTCCAGATTATGAGTAAGGCAGAATGATATTTTGTGAATTTTTAATATCAGAAGTTTTGCTGATTACCAAATAGTTACTATCTCCGTGGCTGTTTATAATACCTATAAAACCCCGTATCAAAACGCCTCTACTTTCCCATTGCTTTCCCGAAAAACATCTGAAAACACGGGATTTAGGGAGAAAATGAGAGACTTTGTTTTCCCATTGTTTTCCCAAAATTGAGAATAAAGTGAAGTTGAGACCTCCAGACAATTGGCCAAAAATAGCAAAGAAATTAGACACAACCTACAAGAACGCACGATTCGGAAATTGCACCTATGCGCTCATCCTTGACAAGCGTCATCCCAAGAAAGATAGGAACACGTTTCCTGTCGCAATGCGCTATACCATAGACAGAAAGTCGTGGTACAACTTCGTGGCCGGAGAGTTCACGGAGGAAGATTTTGCAAAGGTATGTAATCTCAGCGCCAAGGCTGTCCGCTCAGAACTCTACGAAAAGAAATTGGAATTTGATGTCATCTTTGAGGCGCAAGTGGAGCTGATTGAGCGTCTGGGGAATAGTCTGACGCTCGATAAAATAAAGGCAGCCATCACGGGTGTTGACACCTCTAAGGAAGCCTCCTTTTTTAGCGTGTGGCAAGACAGGATTAATTTCTTTCGGACTAACAACAACGGAGAGCAATACACTACTGCCGAGTCATACGAGTGCGCCATGAAATCCTTCCAAAAGATTCTCTGGGATAGACCGATTACTGGTTTTAAGGTAGGGAAGGAAGATATTGAGTATTGGAGTAACGGAATGCAAAATGGTGTGCTGAACGAGAATGGTGAGTTAATCGGTCAAATAAGAGAGGCGACAAGAGGGCTTTATCTCCGAAACTGTCGTGCAGTTTGGAATGAATGTGTGTCACGGGGCTATCTTACCAACCAAGAATATCCATTTTCTAATGTCAAGAAAAAGAAACTCGTAGCAATACCAGTCGGTGACACAAGGAAGGATCACTACCTGAATGTCCAGCAGATGACAGAATTGTATCGGGTGTTTATTGAGAAACGCTATCCTGACACATGGAAGAAAGGCTATGCAGAAAAAGCCCATTACTCACTGGGATTGTTCCTTGTCCAATACCTGTGTAACGGTTTCAATATGGCCGATGCAGCCGAACTTAAGTATTCGAAATTCTATTTCGACTCTGGTAGGAAAGCGTTCAAATTCAAACGAGTGAAGACAAGAAATCGCACAGAAGGCGGCGGTGAAGTAATATTCCCCATCATTGAACCATTACAGAAAATTCTTGATGAGATAGCGGCAGAACCTATTCTCAATGGTTTCGTGTTCCCAGATATTTTGCAGGGTGCAACACATAAGGCCAACAAGCGCAAGCGTATCTCCCAGGAAAATTCAAATGTGCAAGACCGTGTCATCAAAATCTGCGAGGATGTCTTGCATTGGGAAGTCCGTCCATCGGGAACATGGTACAGACATTCTTACGGAACGAACTTAACTCATGCCAAAGTAGAGGAGAGGTATATCTCACAGAGTATGGGGCATGCAATCAACAAGACCATTACAGAAAGATACATCGCCCAATATCCGTTGGAAACCATGTTCGAGTACAACAACAAGTTGTTAGACTTACAACCAAAGGTGACCGAGGAAGATGTCAAGAATATGACAGAGGAACAGAAGACAGAGATGCTTCTCAAACTATTGGCAAATAAGTAACATGTTATTGTATTATTCACAATCATACTTTTCACATGAGACCCTTTGAAGATTTTCAAAAGCATGCCATGAGAGAGGCAATGGATAGTGTGTATTCATGGGAACAGGAGCATCCAGAAGAATACTCTCGTTTCTCATTGGATATGATGAAAGTTGAGCGCAATAATTTCAGCAGTCTTGAACGTATCTTCAAGATGGCGGCAGGTTTTGTGCCGACATCCGTTCTTGTCGAATGCAGCAAATTACTTGCACCAGATTCTAAAGGAGTGCTGTCTGCTGTTGAAAGTGCTACCGCCGCCAGCCGAGTCGTTGACGAGCTGATGGGACTGAAGGGCTATCTGAGATTTGGTGTGTACACAGAAACTGTAGGGGAGAAAGAAACCCCTGGCCAATCGGAGCAGTTCCTGATAAGGAAATTTAGCTTATCGGACGAGGCCCTTAGTGAGGAAGAAGACAAACACATCTATGTACCCTACGTGACCGCCCAGGAGTTTTGGGAATCGCTGCCGTCCTTCGTTCAGATGGCAGTATTCACTTTCGGGAAGGGGCACTCTGCTGATGAACTTGCAACTCTTTCAAAGAGAATTATGCTATCTGCCATACACGCATTGCCGGAGATTTTCGTTAAGCTCCGTGACCAAATTCATGCTGGGAGTAATCCCCTTCTGATGTGTACAATGTATTATATCTGCTATGACCACGGATTACCAAGAAGCGCAATGGCATTGAGCAAGGTCAGCCTGGGTGCTAAACAAATCTCCTACATACGTGAGAGTGCCAAGACTGTAATCGAGAAACTTATGGAGACAAGCGTAACGAATGCACTTGACAAGAAGGCGGAATGGACTAAACAGATCAAGGACATTGAAGAGGCAGAATTGAAGCAAGCCATGAAGAATACCTCGGTAACACGAAGAATAAACACGGATGCAGAACCTTTCAGCAAGAAGAGCTAAGCATTGATGACATTCTTATTGCCGATGACAAACAAGCATTGAAGGAGGCGTTTCTGATGGCTCTCAATGATATGGAACACGAATACGAAACCGCATATATCAAGGCTGCACTCATCCGTTATCATCATCTTGAACCGCACATTTCTTTTTCCGTATTTCTCCGTGCTATATGCACTTTCTTTGGCAGAGAATACAAATATGATACAGCCCAAAAGGTTGATTCCTTCATATATCATGAACAGAAACGTTTCTATCCCTCCAAAAGTTCCAAGTGGCAGTGTGGAAGAAGAATTGTGTCGTATCTGACAGAGACTTTCGATGAGATACAATAGCCGATTGTCCGTGGCCCAGGTTCAAACCACTTTCGTGTTTTACGAAGGGGGGGCGGGATAACACTCCCCCAATTAATCATATTCATGATTTCAAATCGGCAAAATCCATAAAAATTCTCATTATTTTGCAGAGAAAGACGATAATATGCAGAGAAAAATGAAGATATTTCATTAATTTTGTGGCATTAAAAACGTATATATGGAAGATATAAATCGTATTAAGGTTGTTTTAGTTGAGAAGAAGCGCACTAACAAGTGGCTGGCAGAACAATTGGGGGTGAACCCAACAACTGTTTCCAAATGGTGTACAAATTCATCACAGCCAGACCTCGGCAACCTCCTTAAGATTGCAGACTTGCTGGGAGTTGACATAAAAGAACTACTTGTGAGAGAGTACAAACAATATCTGCTTTCACAGACATAAAAGGCTTTTGCACGAACATTGTGTTCGCAATTAGTGCCTACCTTTGCAAAAAAAATAAGATATGCCTACAAATAAAAATGCTTTAACGCGATATAAGTATCTTGATGAATTGTTGTCCGACAGACATCACTTCTTCGACATTCATGACCTTACTGATAGGGTCAATGAGAAACTTACTACATCAGGCTTGCCAGAAGTTACACAGCGTTGCATCGAGAAGGACATCAACTATTTGGAATACGACCCTTTCTTTGCAGAGATAGAACGTTTTCGTGTTAGCGGCAGAAGGTGTGTGCGATATGCTGACCCTTCGTTTTCCATATTCAAGAAGGAATTGTCAGAAGAGGAAAGTAACCTTATTCTTGAAGTGCTAAACACCATCGGTCAGTTTGATGGGTTGACACATTTTGAATGGTTGGAACGATTCAAAATTGGACTTGGACTTAAAGAGCGGACCAAGGTTATATGTTTTAGCAAAAATCCATATCTACAAAATTCAAATCTGTTGGGGGTGCTATTCGACAACACATCTAATGAAGTCGTTGTTGAACTAGAATATCATACGTTCTCTGACACAGGAAAGAAGACGATAGTATTCCATCCATATATGCTGAAGCAGTATAATAATCGATGGTATATTATAGGAGCTGCCAATAGTGATAGGAAAATCTTGAATTTTGCTTTAGACAGAATAGATAAGGTGACTCCTCTGCCTGAAGTTAAATTTGTCCCCTGTGAGGAAGATCTTGCAGAACGCTTTGAAGATATTGTAGGTGTTACATTATATGAAGATAGGGAAGTGGAACATATCATATTTTGGGTAAGTGATTACTCAAAAGACTACATCATAACAAAACCCATTCATGAGTCGCAAAAGTCTCTGAGAAATAATGCCATAGACACTCTTTTGAAAAAGTATCCCAATATAGGAAGTGGAGGAATCTTTTCAATAGACTGTATACCTAATTACGAGTTAATAAGGGAGCTATGTTCCTTTGGAAAAGAACTCATCGTTCTTGAACCATCTTCCATAAAGGACGAGATTTTCAAGCGTATCTCGCTCATGGTAGAAGAATATTCTTGTGTACGAACATAGAGTTTGTGATCCGTTGTTAACTTTGCAGCGTTAAAACAAAATATTATGCGTTTAGAAAAGTGGTTTATATCAAATCTTGATGATTCCCAGAGGAACATCATCGTTCAAAACATTGACAAGAGCATTGCTGTCCGTGGTGCTGCCGGTAGTGGCAAGACAAATCTTGCCATACACCGTGCATTACAGGCGAAGAACAAGGGATCGTATGCAATCCTTATCTTTACAATTGCACTCAAACGTATGATAGCATACGGTATGGAAGCTCTTGGGCTTAACAAAGAGCGTATTGCATACGAATGGGCATGGACGCACCGTGGGTTTGACCTGACCGGTGATGTATATTGTCAAAAAAAAACCAAAGCTGGCATTATAATGAGAGATGTGCTCTTCCTCGTGAATGATATGGATGTTCGTAAATTTATACGAGCAGACAGAACGGCTGATACTTATGGCGTTGACTTTGCAGATTGGGTAGACGGCAAGTTCTACTATGCTTTCGGTAGAAGAACGAGCTGGTTTGAAGAGGTGACTATGGACACAGACTTCAGCGTTACCGATACAGACAACTACGAACTAATTCCGAGCGGAATCATGTATAAACAGACTGAGGAGAAGATTGATTACCTCATTGTTGACGAGGCACAGGACTTCAATATAACTGATTATCAGAGTAAAATTAAGCCAAAGGTAGGCAAGAGCCTTTCTCTTTTTGGTGATTCTGCCCAGCAGATGAACAAAAATGGTAGCAAGATAGAGGACATTGCTATCGCACTTGACTATGACAGACTGTCTCTTGATTACAACTACCGTCTTCCAAAATCAATAGCTAAGGTGGCTCAGCAGATTCAGTCATCTAATGTTGATCTTATGAGCAACAATCGGAAAGATGGTGGCAATAGTGACTATCCCAACTATCCGAAACCTATTATAGCCAAGTTTGGTAGTCGTCAGGAAGAACTCCAAGGCATTCTTAATAGACTTCAGATGGAGGATTTGGATGATGTTGCTATCCTTGTCCCCACCGAGGCTGACGTAATGGAGGTGAACAAATTTCTCAATGATAATGGTGTGCAGACACAGGTACACTACAGGACTAGTAATGTAGTACCTTTCCGTACCATAAACACCCTTGACTTTTCCAACAATGATCTTCCTTGCATACTGACATATTATGCAGCAAAAGGTTCGGAGTTTGACAATGTTTTTGTTCCTTTTGCAAACGCTGCCAACCCGAAAGACCGCAATTCATTCTATGTTGCATGTACGAGATCTTCCCGAAATCTTGTTATCTCTTATTCAGGTAAACGTACACCTTACCTGAATGATGTAAGTAAGGAGTTTATTACAGAACTTGATTATACAGCAAAGCGATGAAATACTATATAAGCATAAATTCATGGAATTTACTTGAGTCTTTTGTAACAGAAAGCCTCTCTCCATTCGCTTTCTACAACAAGCGAAATTTTGGTAATAACCTCAGTCGTTTCATTAACAGTTCCAATGACAAGATAAATTTCATAGTCCTTTCTACTGTTGATAATGGTGGTGATTATTCAATTATTGTCGATGACACTATCTTGGACACCTCATCAATCAAGTCTGTCAAAGGCTTAAAAACAATGTTCGTGTACAGTAAAACCTTATATTATAAGAAGGGGATTGTAAGTTTTCGTTTTGGCAGTCAGGCTTCGCTGGATGCGTTTGTCGCTGAATCCCAAATCCTTTTTGAAGTAAAATGCATAGACAAATACAAGGAAGATTTCTTTATCAAGGAAGTAAAAGAAAAGAAAGCTTCGTCAACCTTACGGAGACTTGGAGATAGTTTTTCATTTGAGCAACAGACTTTAGTCAAAAATGACAACCAATTAAATATTATTAAGGGAGCTATTGTTGGATATGCCCGCGGCGCCTTAACTACCTCTGATTCAAGTGACCTTAGATTGGTGTCTATGATTAAGGACATAAAAAATTCTTTTGCTGGACTGAACACACAAATCATGGTCAACGATTCTGAGGTAGAGCGTCCAGAAGCATACATTATCAAACTCAAAGAATGTAAGAAATCGTTTAACGAAGTCCTTCACGAAAAGACGAACTATTTCGATATTCTTACACAGCTTTTCCTTGAAGTCAGAAATCTGGCCTCACTACGCTGTGCAGAACTTAGCAGATACAAGGTAGGTAACAAGGAACCACTTATAGATAGTCTTGAAGGGCAAAAGCAGAAAATCGAATACGAAATCTGCAAGATAGAAAGAACAAGCAATATCTCAATTCTTAAAGCGGAACTGAAGCAGATTAAAGATGAAGAAAAGCGATTGGGCGAGAGAAGTGGAAAAACCAGAATATATTTCAAAAAAGGCACTCCTGAGTATAATCGCAAACAAGAGCTGAAGGCTATTTTAAAGGAGTTTGAGGAAAGCAATGAAGATTATAAGGCATTGCTTCGAAAGCTTGATGAAATAAACACGTCAATACAAAACGCAAATAGCGGTAAGTCTCAATACGATGCTGCGCTTAGTGCCCTCTTTGTTAGAATAAGTGACATTACCAACGATCTTCAAAAAAAGTTTGACCAAGGAAAATCCTTAAATGCTGTCGACTTTTCTTGTATTGAATATACTCAGGAATATGGGCTGGAGCTAAGGGAGGCTTCTGAAGATAACGCTGAATTAGAATATTTCAATGTACTGATAAAGACCATTGTTAGCAGAGAGACTCTTGAAACCATTTCGGAGCAGTTCATTCTGTCTTTGATAGAAAAGTCGGCTATAGCATTTAAGTCGTGTCCATCCTATGAGTCAGAAAAGGGCAAGTTGATAACGGAGTGTCTAAGGAGCTACTGGAGGTATAAGCATAACCAATGCACGGGATTTGTCATTCCATGCGATATGCCTGTGCTACAATCTGTAATGTCATTCTTCCTAAAACCGTTCGGGTTTGACCAAATTGAACGCTATATGATGAACAAGAAATTTACAGAGAAGAAGTATGCTATGATGCTGTGGGCCGCATGTAATGGCTATGCAGCTCTTCCCAAAACATTCACTTCTGTACTATACCAAGACGAAGAAAATTATATGGCTATGGATAACTTGCTTGAAGATATAATGCATCAATTGGAATGAAATCTATGGTTTTATAAGGTCTACGAATATTGGCTTCGCAAATAGTTCGTACCTTTGCATCAGAAAATTAAAACAAGGCGGTCTTTGACAAGTTTGGTAACTGAAACGGTATTTTGAAATTCGTCCGGCGTATTTGACCGGATGTCTCCTTGTTCCTCGGAATCTTGGAGATAAACAATGTTAGTACGTTAACGTGTTGCACTGTAGTACGTTGTACTTTTACTATTATTGTTATATGTAGTTTTTCTATGTTATATGTTCTATATTACATAAAGAAAAGATGTTTCGGTACCAGACCTCAGAGTCCGCCTCTAATTATAAAAATAGTGATAAATGGATAAAACGCAAATTACACAAATAGCTTCACAGATGTCAACAAGGGAAGATTTATTGGCATTGCTCAACCGTATCAAGCAAGACGAGATACGTGAATTGGGTTATGATACTGATAAGTTTTATCCGTTTACAATGAAGCATCTTTTGTACTATTGCAATCCCAATCATGTATTCCACCGTTATCATCAGTTTAAGATTAAGAAGAAATCAGGCGGTTTCCGTCAAATTACAGCACCACGCAATCAGAGTTTCATGATGCTGTTACAGACCGTGAATGAAATCCTGAAAGCAATGTATTCTCCATCCGACTATGCTATGGGATTTACAGAAGAACGCTCTGTGGTGACAAATGCTTCTGTACATAAAGGGCAGAACTACGTTTTCAATATTGACCTGAAAGATTTCTTTCCAAGTGTAGAACAGCGTAGAGTATTAAAGCGTTTCGGTGCGAAGCCTTTCAACTTTAACCCAGAGATTGCGCTTCTGCTTTCGGGATTATGTTCCATGAGGGTTAAAAGAGAACAAGCAGACGAAACCCAGACACATGATTTAGATAAGGAATTCGTTTATGTATTGCCACAAGGTGCACCAACATCACCAATTATCACCAACATGATTTGTGATACCCTTGACCGTAGATTGGCAGGGCTAGCAAGGCGTTTTGGTCTTCGTTATAGCCGTTATGCAGATGACATTACGTTCAGTTCAATGCACTATGTGTATGCTGAAAAGGGTGAGTTTAGGAAAGAATTAGCTCGAATAATCGGAAGTCAAGGCTTTACTATCAATGATACAAAAACGAGATTGCAGAAAAGAGGGAGTCGTCAAGAAGTGACAGGCATTATTGTCAGCGACAAACTGAATGTAACTAAAAAGTATGTTCGAGAAGTTAGGAGTCTGCTATATATCTGGGAGAAATATGGCTATTCTGCTACAATGGCAAAGTTCCTGCCGAAGTACAAGGCAGAGAAAGGTCATGTCAAGAAAGGAAATCCTGACTTGACCAATGTACTTGATGGCAAACTCATGTATTTAAAAATGGTAAAGGGAGAGTCGGACATCGTATATGCAAGGCTTTTCGAAAAGTTTCAGCAACTTGTTGCCAAAGATTCTGGGGGCGACAAGAAGAATCCGTATGGTATCACCTATATGGAAACGGTGCCGCTTCTTAAATTTGAGCAAGATAAAAATACAGAAGTTGCAATCTTTCATAAGGAAGAAGGTAAGCGGTATGCAACCTTTGAGTTTAATGGAGTAAAACAGGTTGTATCAATAAACAAAGATGTCTCTCAAAATGACGAAATGCAAAAGGAGAAACTGGCCATCTCCAATTGTCGAAATCCAAAGGGAGAACAATTCTGGCTTATACATTTAGTCAATAAAGTGACGGTTTATAACCTAAAGCCTGTTGATATTGACGAACTAAATAACGATTTAGACTCATTATTAAGTACATAGTATGGATGAGAAGTTAATAGCTACTGTCAATAAGATAAAGCTACTGGCAGAACAAAATCCAGAGTTTAATCAAACTATGCAGAAACTGTTCGGAAATACGGTTTCTGCATCAGTCGTAAATATAAATTCTACTATTACAGAAGATATATCAGCAATTAGATCTGCTCTGGAAATAAGGGCAAATGCAAGTCTTACATATAGTTTTGTTAGAAATCAGAGGCTGCGTGACCAACTTATAATAGACAACCTTAGAATGGAAAATGCTGCCTTGAATCTAAAAGAACCAGAGGCAGATCGTTTTTATGTTTTCTGTGTAAATGCTTTTTACCAAGTTGAAAATATCCTAAATTACTATTATTATACAAGCTTCCCAGAAATAGATGCTTTATTAAAAGAAATAGAGGATGGCACCCAAAATGAAAAAAATGACTTCAAATTTAGAAGAACAGGGAAGGAACAAAATGTTGGCAGCATTCCTGTTGCCCATAAACTTAATGCTTTTTTCAATACCTACTTGCCAGAAGAAGGTTCTTTGAAATGGTCTATTGGTACTCTTAGACAAGTTAGAAATGAGGGGGAACATAGATGTGATATTATCAGACAAGAAAAAGATGACAATAATAATTTGTATAAATTTTTCAAGTCAAAAACGTTCAATTATGTAAGGATTGACCTCATTAAGTTTGTAAATGCTATCGAGCATAAACTTGAAAAACCAGATAAGAAAGAAATGTTGGAATCTATAATTAAGTCAAAGTTACCTAGTGCTTGCTATGTATTGTTGAGAGGTAATAGCGTATCGCTTCCCAACAAACTATTTGCAAAGGTTAGACATCTAAATAACAATGATGAAATTATTCTAACAGTTTCTGGTAATACAATAATTGATGTTGCTGCTAAATAGATTTTATATTATTAGGAGTCTCACTCTATCTAACATCCAATGTAGAACAGAGCAAATGAGGCTGTAAAGCAACAGATAATACGTTATAAGTAATATGAATATAGGCGATATACGAGCTTTGCTCAACGACATTGAGAGCGACAGGGTGGAACGAACGATTTCCACTACCAATACGGATAAGTTTGGACAGGCTATCTGTGCTTTTGCCAACGACTTGCCCGACCACAAACAAACCAGCTATCTATTCTTGGGCGTTAAAGACGATGGCGAAGTACAGGGGCTTGACGTGACAGACGAACTGCTAAAGAATGTGGCCGCTATTCGTACTGACGGAAATATCCAGCCCCAGCCATCGATGACGGTAGAGAAGGTGGCGATGCCAGAAGGTGACATTGTGATGATACGGGTGGAGCCATCGGTTTTTCCTCCCGTCAAATATAAAGGCCGTATCTGGATAAGGATTGGGCCTCGCAAGGGTGTGGCCAACGAGGAAGATGAGCGTATCTTGCTGGAGAAACGTAGGGCAAACGTTACGGCATTTGATGCATCGCCCTGCCTGAATGCGACCATCGATGGTATGGACTTGCAGAAGTTCAAGCATTACTTCTTGCCGAAGGCGATGACGGATGCTGTATCTTTCTTCCATAATAAAATAATGATTTTAGGCAAAAAATAGATGTAATAAAGCGTATATATTCTACACAAAAGTGTAATAATTGCTCGCCTTGCTGATTATTTTAGATTTTATAACACTTCTTTTTGCGATATGCTGCTATCACTTATAATTCTCCTCTAACAGCCTTTCCAAATCCGACACCTTATAGAGTATCTTTCCTGCAAACTGCGTATAGGGAAAAATCCTCCTGTCCCGATAGTCCTGCAAGGTACGAGGGCTGACATACAGCCGTTCGCATACTTCCTTGCCTGTCAGGAAATGCTCACCGCCAAACAGCGGTTTGTGTGTCTGTGCCACTTCCTTTATCCGTCTGTTGACTCCTTCAAGTGCGGACAGCACCACCTGCATATCATCCGCTTCCATATTCAAGTCCTTTATTGACTCCATTGTCATCTTATTTTATTTGTTATTCTTAGATTTATCTGTCTTAGGCTTCTCTGATTTAGTCTGCAACAGCCACTCCACGTCCTCACGCTTGTAATAACACTTATGCCCTATTTGGGAGAAAGGCAATACACCAGTATCCCGATAGTGCTGCAATGTGCGCTTGCTGATGTTAAGCAACTTGCACACATCGCCGTTGTGCAGCCAATCGGTATGCTTGCTCTGTTCCCCAAATGCCTTGTGGCAGGTCTCGGCAAGACAGAGTATCTCATTCCTCAGCCTCGCCCAATTTGAATCCGTAATGATAAAATATCCCATAGTTTTATTGTTATTTTGTTTGTAATTCTGTCTTATTGGTATTGACAACACCTTTGTCTGTTCTGCGTTTCATCGCACGTTTATGCCTGCAAAAATATGATGAGTTTATCACACTTCAAAGCAGCAGGGAAATACAGGGAAAAACAAGGAAATGACAAAAGGATTGTCGCTTTCTTTGCCTCCTCACTCCATTTATCATATCCGTTTTAGCCGATGCAATACAATGCAGATTGCTGCAAATAAGCACATGCCTTTCTTACATCCTTTACGCACTTGGCCTCTTGTTTAAGGTTTAAATCCATGCTTTCCGACTGTTTCCTGCCAGAAATCCGTGAGAAATCCATTGCCAATGTGCGCAACATTATGCAAGCACTCCCTGAATGCTTGGAACTTTCACATTCTCTTGATAACTTCACTCTTGGAAACCAAACCAAGCATGTAATGAAAAAGAATGCAGATAAAGGAAAATCGGAGGGCGGATACAATACGCCCAAACAGAGAAAAGCCTCCTCCAAGAACTCGGAGATAGAAGCCTATCTCTCCACGCACTATGAGTTCAGATACAACACGGTGTTGGGGCGAACCGAATACCGAAGCAAGAACGATGCTCACTTCTCAAAAGTGGGTCGCTATGAAATTAACTCACTCCGCAGGGAACTTGACAACGACATCGGGCTTATCACATCCTCCGATTTATGTATATAAAATGAGGAAGATTCTCCCTTGTCCTTTGCCAAGTTATTGCAGTATCCAAATGTTGTAGGCGTATGTAGTAGGTTGGTAGTATGACTTGGTACTACAAAAATATATTGTAAATCAATTACTTAACTTAAAATAGTATGTAGTAAGAGGAAAGATGAAAAAGTTTGGAGGGGAAAAACTTCAGGAAAGAGATTTTCTTTCAATAATCATTCAACTACCCATCCAAATATCATTCAAACACACCATTGTCATTCAAGCAAAAATTATTCAATCAGTTCAATTAAAACATATCACAATGAAAGAAGAAGATTTATCCGCAATCAAGCGATACTCTATCGTAGAGTATCTTGAAAGAAAAGGCATCAAGCCTGTACGCAGGACACCAGCCTATGCCCTGTACCGCTCACCGCTTCGTGCGGAAACACATCCGAGTTTCAAAGTGGACACAAAGAAGAACCTTTGGATAGACTATGCCGAAGGCAGGGGCGGAAGTATCATCGACCTCTGTATGCGATTGGAGAACTGCACGCTATCGGAAGCCATCCGCTGCTTGGGACAGACCGCTCCCGATGATACAGCATATAGTTCTCGTAAAGACTTCGCACCAAACAATTCCCAACCGGTAATGGCTGCAAACGGGGCAAGGAGACTGATAAGTATATCAGACACCCTGCCGCAACATTTGCAGGAGTACCTTACAAAAGTACGCTGCATTGATTTGGAGAGGGCTATGCCGTTTCTCAAATGTATCAGCTATGAGGTAATGGGCAGGCGCTATCAAGCCATCGGCTTTGCCAATCAATCAGGAGGGTATGAACTTCGGGATAATGGTTTGTTCAAGGGAACGATAGCTCCGAAGGATATTACTCTGATATTTACGGACAAACAGACAGAACACGCAATAGACAAGCCACTGCCTGTATGTGTGTTTGAAGGATTTATGGATTTCCTTTCTTTTCTTTCAATGAAAGAGGAGATAGCCAGCCACTGCCTTGTGATGAACTCCGTAAGCAATGTGGCAAGGACTGTTCGCTATCTGAACGACCGACACCTGCCCCATATCCGTGCCTTCCTTGATAATGATGAAGCAGGACGGAGGGCAACCAATGATTTCGTCAAGGCAGGTTTCAAGGTGGAGGATATGTCCATACATTACAAAGGCTTCAAAGACCTCAACGAGTTTCATGTCTGCCGTATGCGTAAACAGGAGCAGCAGAAAGTGCAGGAACGGACACGGATGACGGTTACGGAGCAAAAGGAAAGTAAGAAATCAAAACAAGTCAAACATAAAATGAGATAATAATATGGACAAGAAAAAAGTCAGTAACGAGGGAATGGAGAATACCATCCACTCCACCAAGCAATATTTAGGACTCAACCAAATTGAAGGTCTGTCCGAACATCTTATAGCCGAACATCGGGCAAGGAAAGCAAGACTTATTCAAGAGTCTAACGAACAGTACCCAGAGAACACTACGCACTCTGAACCTGCGCAGCATACAGAGAACGCAACCGTTCAAAGACGCATCAGTGCCAAGATGAGAAAGAAAACACTCGAAGCCTACAAGCAAGCCTATCTTGTGCCGACTAAGTTAAACAATCGCAAGGCGGTCTATCTGAGCAGGGAAACACAGGAACGTGCCGACTTCATTGTGCGTAGATTAGGCGACAGGGGCAGCAACCTTTCAAGCTTTGTTGAGAACATTGTGCGTCAGCATCTGGAGGAATATGGTGAAGACATAGAGAAATGGAGGAAGCTGTAAACAACAGAAAAACGGTCGAGGGCAATCAAGTCAAAGGCTATCCCTTTCACTCAAAATCCTTGACCGTTTTAGGATTGTACCAACAGCAGATTTTTATTGAATACATTGAATGATGAGAACACCACGAACACTGTTAAACACGGAATGCACAGCATTCACTTTCAAGCAGCAAAACGTCTTGTGCGTAAACGTTTCGTTAGCTGATATTGCAAGACGTCAGTTTGTACCCACAAACTGCGCTTGCTCCCCTTGCTAAGTCATCGGGGAGATTAGACCGTAATCACTCTGTTCTCATCGGTCAGCGTTCAGAAATTAAGCAACAACAAATCATCTATAATGATTAACTTTCAAAGGAAACTTATATGAATAGATACAAAGGAAAAGCTGCCCGATGGCAGCAACGGGATAAGGAGGAACAGAGGATGAATAAAACAGAGTTCATCAAAGTAAGATGTACCTTAGAGGAGAAGCAGCGTATCAAGTCAAAAGCGGAAAGTGCAGGGCGAAAGTTCTCAGATTACTGCCGTGAGATACTCCTTAACGGAGAAGTAACAGTCGTTCCCAAGATGACAGACAATGAGAGGGAAGCCATTGCCATCCTCCAGCATACAGGAAGATTCTATGGCCAGGTTTCCAACCTCATCAAGGTCAAGGACGAAGATTAGCTACATATCACAAAGAACCTATCGCTATGTGCCAAAGAAGCATTTAAGCGATTCTACGACCCGCATTTTCGTGTGGACGATGAGGTATATAAGGTCTTAAATCTAACAAGAAATGATAGGAAAATGTATGGCGATAGCGCACGGCAGCATGGCTCTGGATTATATCTTCAGAGAGGGCAAGCTCGGCTATCGGCTTGCATTCCACAATCTTTGCAGCAGAGATCCAAAGACTATCTATGAGGAAATGAAAGTGGTCAGTAACTACAACAGCCGTTGCAGGAACAAGTTTCTCCGTATCGAAATTGGCATCGCACCGCAGGACGAGAAAAAGCTGTCTGTGTCCGAATATATGTGGATAGCACATTTCTTTGCCAAGCGAATGGGACTTGACAACCACCAATGGGTGGCGGTAACGCATAAGGACACTGATAATAGACACATTCACATCATCGCCAATCGTATCAGCCTTTACGGAGAGGTCTATGACACCACCTTTGTGAGCAATAGGGCAGCAAAAGTGGCGGAGGAAATAAGCAGGGAGAAAGGCTTGACCATTGCAAAAGAGGTCAAGGCAGAAAGGAAACACCAAAAGGAAAAAGCCACCCCTACAAGAGAGCAAACAAAGCAGCAGGTGCAGAAGATTTGCTACACCTTGCTTGACAAGTACAAAGTAACAGGCGTCACGGGGCATTCCATGTTCCTTTATGAATTGAACAAAAACGGCATTACCATAGAGCGTATGAAGAACAAGCAGGGCAAGGTATATGGCTTGAAGTTCTCATACGCAGGGCAATCCTTCAAGGCTTCCGAAATCGGCAGGGAGTTCGGCTACCATTCCTTGCAGAAGAACTTTGAAACAACCAACAAGGAAGAATCAAGGAAACCACATCTAACAGTACAAGAGCCGACAGAAAAGAAAGAACAATCTGATACAGGCTACCAACTTGTACCTCCAAGCCGCTCCTCTATCTCACGAGACAATGATACCTCACAAGTGCAGAATCCCATTGGTGCAGTGGCAGACACCATCGTTAGTGCAGTCGATAATGTGGTGGAAGGGTTGGGCGATTTGATTACACCTACTACGCAAGGCAATGACTATGCCGAAGCTGCATGGCAGCGCAAACTCAGATACCAAGCTAACAGAAAGAAGAAACGTGGAAGGGGATTATAACTCACGCCTGAACAAAATGCAGAAAGAAGAATATCTCATTAAAAATGCTTGTTATTCGGTAACAAAGTATTATCTTTGCAAACGGAATAACAAGCGTTCTTTGTTAGGCAGAAAACAGCGAAGCCAGGTAGCTCGCTCGTTTCTAAATCGTTACCAGTTTAGTCTTATCAACAAGGTAACTTATTTATTTTCAATCAGTTGTAGTTTAAGAATTATCTTCGAATGCAATTAAGCCTTAGTTGTTTTCTAATACTATGATTTTATTTTACAATCTGATTGATGTTAAGATGCTATTATGTGGCAAGGGGTGCCATAGAACTTGCCTTTTGTGGAAATTCTATAGCTATGGTTTCTTTGCACAAAGTAGCTGTTTAGTTGTCTAACTCTTATTAATAATGTATATACCCCCTGCTGCTAATGCACCAGCTATCATATATTTGATATAGAATGTTTCGTCAAGGCATAGGCAAGAGGTAACTGCACCGACAACTGGAATCAATGAATTGTAGATAGCTACCTTACCAACAGGATTGCAAGTGAGTAGTTTGTTATAGAGCGTGAAACCTAATGTACTAATAGCGATGAGTAAGAGTAGGTAGGTAATACCTAAAAGGGTAATCTGTGGAAGTTCACCACCCATCATTAGTCCAGGGATAATTAATAATGCACCACCTATTGCTAAGCTGTAGCCTGTACCAACAAATACATCTACACGTTTGCCTAATCCACGCGTAAGCAGTGATGCTGATGCACCACAAAGAGCATTGAGAATAATCATTCCGTCACCTAACCAAGTGAACTTTCCACTCTCAGCTCCACCCAAGTTCAGTGATAGAATACCTGCAAAACCAACAATACATCCTATAATCTTCTTGACTGTCATGCGGTCGCTCTTGAAGAAGATACAAGCAAAGATAACGACAGAAAAGACGCTAAGCGAGTTGAGAATGGCTGCTCGTGAACCTTCACTATGTGATAATCCAAAGTAGAAGAAGGCATAATGTAAGGTGGTATTCATCATACAGAATAGAAGGATATACCACCAATCTATAGGTTTTCTCACTTTGAAATCACGCTTCTTAGTACCTGCAATCGCCAATATAATCAGTCCCGAAAGACAGAAACGAATACCAGCAAAAAGCATTTTTGAGCCGGTCATATCTGCTGAGATGGCAAACTCTGAGAAGCCTAATTTAATCAAAGGATAAGCCCAGCCCCATGCAATGGCAGCTGTGAGGGCAAAGATAGTCACCCATAGAGGTTGTTGAAATATACTTTTTGTTTGTGTCATTAGTTGTTTGTTGTAATTTGAATTAATATTAAATCATTGAAAATCAGTCATTATTACGAATCATCTCTTTCCTTACTTTAATATGTATAAACTTTCTTTCATAAATTATTTTCATGGAAATAAGTTTTTATTTACGTGATAAAAAACATTTATTTCCATGAAAATAAACTCCTCTTTTTACGTAAATAATTCACGAGAAGATATTATCAACGACCTGCATTCATTGTGCAAAGGTACGTTCTTTCCTCGACATATGTCGTCTTTTAGCCACTTTTTTATCCCCGCTTAATTAGGTTATTTGTTCTTAATTGTTTATCTTTGCGAATAATTTATGCTTTATTAAAACAGATGAAGAAGTTAATATATTCCTTTTTACTGGCTTTATTCGTAGCTAATGTTCATGCACAGTCTTTAACTGACACATTACGTCATGAAGTGTTATTAGAAACAGACAGTGGAAACATTCGTATTCAACTTTACAATGAGACACCACGTCATCGTGATAACTTCTTAAAGTTGGTGCGAAGTGGTGCCTATAATGGGGTGTTGTTCCACCGTGTTGTTAAAGATTTTATGATTCAAACAGGTGATATGGGCTCAAAGAAGGCAAAGCCAGGGCAGGCTTTAGGTGACACGCCAGAGACCTACTCGCTCCCTGCAGAGATAGATTATCCGAAGCTTTTGCACCGTCGTGGAGCTGTTGCTGCAGCTCGTGAGGGCGATGATGTCAATCCAAAACGAGAGTCATCTGCCTCACAATTCTATATTGTATGGGGTATAAAGTTCTCTGATGGACAGCTTGATTGGGCACAGAAACGCCTTAACGAACATACAGACAGCACAGTGCAGATGACACCTGAGGTGCGTCAAATGTATAAAGAAGTGGGTGGTTCGCCTCATTTGGACGGACAGTATACTGTCTTTGGACAGGTGTTAGATGGATTAGATGTTGTTGAACGTATTCAACGCCAGCCTGTTGACGCCAACGACCGTCCATTAGTTGATGTCCGTATCCGTAAAGCAACCATATTGAAATAGGGTTGTCTTTATTATCTCAAACAGTAAATACAAAGTAAAGTTACTATAAATTTATGTCAATCAACAGAAAAGCAACAGCCTGTCTGTTTGCGCTTATGCTCGGAAGTGGAGTAGGTGTAGCAGGTAACAGGTTTGTCTATCGTGCTGTAAAAGATACGATTACACAGCGCATAGACACTACAAAACAGAATGTTCAGAAAGGTAAAGCACCTGAGAAAGAGAAAGAAAAGCCTTCTGCTTATGAACAACTTGTAAAGAAAAAAGGAAGTGTACAGCAGGGACTCTTCACTGTAAGACATATTGATGATCAATGGTATTTTGAAGTTCCTGACTCAATTATAGGTCGTTATCTCCTTGCTGTGACTCGTTTCACAGCTGTTCCACAGAACTTTGGTAAGTTTGCAGGAGAGGCAGTAAACCAACAAACTGTTTATTTTGAGCAACGTGATGACAAGACAATGTTGCTTCGTGCCTATGTTCTTTCGCAGGAAGCTGATCCAAAGAGTAGTATTTCGCGTACGTTGAAAGCCTCAACAGCTGATCCTATCGTAGCTTCGTTCAAGGTGATTGGACGTAACAAGGATACTAAGGCACAGCTGATTGATGTCACACCATTGTTTGTTAAAGACAATGCAGTGCTGAGTGT
>ERZ773196.463-NODE-463-length-25716-cov-12.168622_pt1 | contig 25716 bp, 16 predicted proteins | sample MGYA00581009_ERZ773196 | MGnify/ENA primary metagenome ERZ773196 (study PRJEB29015, sample SAMEA2738162) | human oral metagenome | biome: human oral; feature: human-associated habitat; material: saliva | place: China | collected 2243 ... | reverse complement strand
TGAAGCGGCTGTTCGGGTGAGCAGCCTTCTCGCCGGACTCGGGGGTCCAGTCGTTACCGTGCCAGTCGATCAGGTGGGCCGGAACCTCACCGTCGATGCCTTCCCACCACACGTCACCATCGTCGGTCAGTGCAACGTTGGTGAAGATGGAGTTGGCCTTTGCGGTCTCCATTGCCATGGGGTTGGTCTTGTAGGAGGTTCCCGGTGCAACACCGAAGAAGCCGGCCTCGGGGTTGATGGCGCGCAGGCGGCCATCGGTTCCCGGACGCATCCATGCAATGTCGTCGCCCACGGTCTCGACCTTGTAGCCGGGGATGGTGGGCTGGAGCATGGCCAGGTTGGTCTTGCCACATGCGCTGGGGAATGCAGCGGTCACGTGGTACTGCTTGCCGGTGGACTCGCGGGTCAGGCGCAGGACGAGCATGTGCTCTGCCATCCAGCCATCGCGCTTTGCCATGGTCGAAGCGATACGCAGTGCGAAGCACTTCTTGCCCAGCAGCGCGTTGCCGCCGTAACCGGAACCGAAGGACCAGATTTCGTTGGTCTCGGGGAAGTGGGTGATGTACTTCTCGTCGTTGCAGGGCCAGGTGGAATCTTCCTGACCGGGCTCCAGCGGAGCGCCGACGGAGTGAACGGCGGGAACCCACACGCGGCCCTCGTTGATGAGGTCCATGGCAGCAGCACCCATGCGGGTCATGATGCGCATGTTGACAACAACGTAGGGGGAGTCGGTGATCTCAACACCGAGCTGGGAGATGGGGCCACCCAGGGGACCCATGGAGAAGGGAACCACGTACATGGTGCGGCCCTTCATGGCACCCGTGAACTTCTCGTGCAGGGTTGCCTTCATTTCCTTGGGGTCTGCCCAGTGGTTGGTCGGACCTGCGTCCTCTTCCTTCTCACAGCAGATGAAGGTACGCGATTCAACACGCGCAACATCGGAGGGCTTCGAGCGAGCGAGGAAGCAGTTCGGGCGCTTCTCTTCGTTCAGCTTGGTGAGCATGCCACTCTCGACCATTTCAGAGGTCAGGCGATCCCACTCTTCCTGGGAGCCATCAGCGAACTCCACGCGATCAGGGGTGGTCAGTGCTGCAATCTCAGCAACCCACTTGATGACATCTTCGGGAGCGTTTGCCGGAGCGGCTGCGCGCACATCCTGTTCAGTCACGGACATTTTGCCTCCTGAGGCACTCGGTGATTCTGGGACGTGGTCACGCCCCGATCTACGTTCTTAATCATCCTCTACCCCACCGGTATTTGCGCGGGCGCAAAGTCCCTCTTTCCATTTAAATCAGACAATTCCGTCAACTGTGGCCACGTTTCCTTGCAGTTTCCCGCAATATCTCAGCCATTCATGCGAGTGTGGCAATAGACACATTCTTCAACAGGAGATTCACCCTAAAGTGAACTTGAATATCCAGTGTGTAATGGATGACGATTGCCTTGAGGCAGTCTCAACACAATCGGAGGGACATTATGGGGATCCGGAGCAGAACGCAGGGCCCAAACTTCTTCGAATTCTTCACCCAGCAAGCGAGCAAGCTTGTCGAGGGAGTCGAAATTCTTTCGCATATCTACGCCGCTTCCCCCGAAGAGCGAATCGCACTTCGTGACCAGCTTCATGGCGTCGAACACCAGGGCGACGAACTCAACCACGAAATCTTCCAACGGATTAACTCATCCTTCATCACTCCTTTCGACCGCGAAGACCTTCAGTCCCTTGCATCCCACTTGGATGACTGCATGGACTTCATTGACGAAGCCGGCGACATGCTGGTCGTCTACGGCATCGCTGGTATCCCCGAACAGATTGCACACCTGCTTGACGAGCAGATCGCAGTCATCGTTCATTGCGCAGAGCTGACGGCTAAGAACATCCCGGCGCTCAAGTCCCCCGTGGACCTGCGCGATTACTGGATCGAGATCAACCGCCTCGAAAATGAGGGTGACTTGGCGTACCGCCGCACTCTCACGGCACTTTTCGACTCCGGTCTTGACCCCATCACGGTCATCAAGCTCAAGGACGTCATTCAGAGCCTTGAGTCATGCGCGGACGCTTTCGAAGATCTAGCCAATGTCATCGAAGCCCTTGCACTAAAGGAATCCTGAGCCGTGGATCTTAACCTGATCCTGGTATGCATCGTCATTGCCGTTGCACTGTTCTTCAGCTACACCAACGGCTTCCATGACGCTGCGAACGCGATTGCGACCTCTGTTTCCACTAAGGCATGGACTCCTCGTGCGGCCCTCTTGATGGCCGCAGGCATGAATGTTCTTGGCGCCATGATGGGAACTGCGGTTGCAAAGACCATCGGCGAGGGGATCATTTCGATCTCTCCATATGCTGAATCTGCTCAAGTAGAAATGCAGCAAAAGGGTCTGGTCATCATCCTTGCGGCACTCCTTGGTGCCTGCATCTGGAACCTGATCACGTGGTGGTTCGGGCTTCCCTCGTCCTCTTCGCACGCGTTGATTGGCGGCATGGTCGGCGCAGGCTTGATGAGCGGCACCGCCGTCTATTGGTGGGGAATCGTCAAATCGGTCATCATCCCGATGTTCGCTTCCCCCATCATCGGCTTCTTTGTCGGCTACATCGTCATGCGCATCGTGCTTTTCCTGCTTCGCAATGCGCAATACCACCACACCATGCGTCGTTTCCGTGCTGCGCAGCGCTTCTCTTCAGCCGCGATGGCCCTTGGCCACGGCATCCAAGACGCACAGAAGACCATGGGCATCATTGTCATGGCCCTTCTTGCGGGCGGCTACGGCGAGACCCACCAGATCTACGACCCCATCACCGGCGATATGACCGTCCCGATGTGGGTCAAGATCTCGGGAGCTCTTGCAATCTCCTTGGGCACCATGGCTGGTGGCGGCCGAATCATGCGAACCATCGGCCGTAAGATCATTGACCTCGATCCCGCCCGTGGTTTCGTTTCCGAGGCCGTGTCCTCCTCGATCCTCTACCTGTGCTCCTACGTCGTCCACGCTCCGATCTCGACAACCCAGGTTGTTTCGACCTCGATCATGGGCGTTGGGTGCACAAAACGTTTCTCAGCAGTGCGTTGGGGCGTTGCGGGATCGATCGTGACCGCCTGGTTCTTGACCCTACCCGCAGCTGCCGCAGTTTCTGCGGTTGTCTATTGGGTTTGCGCACTGATCGTTGGAGTCTGAGGCCCCAATTCAGTGAAAGCATCATTCATTCGCACCTGCTGTGGTGTGCTTGCCCTTTTCTTCGGGGTAAGCACACTCAGCGGGTGCGGTTTTTCTTCTGTCATGCGGCTTTCTGTCGGAGCCTGCGTTCAGATTCCAACCTCAACCAGCGCGTACTCTTTGGAGACTGTTTCCTGCTCGCGCCCTCACCAGGCTGAGGTTTTTGCCCTTCCCACTATTGGGGGATCAGAATTCCCCGAGGCCGCGCAACTTGAGTCGGAAGCGCGACGCGAGTGCGAAAAAGACTTCACACCCTACGTCGGAAGCGGTGTCGAAGACTCTGCCCTTGACCTCATTTGGATGACTCCTAGCCGAGAGTCATGGGAGCGGGGCGACCGACAGATTGTGTGTCTTGCCGCTGCGAACGGCGATCAAACCCTTCGCGGTTCTGTTCGCGATTCGGCGTACTAGAAACAGCTACTCTGCGACTCTAGGCGCGTGACGTTCAACGTCGACCACACGCACCCGGTTCCCCTCCGGGAGAGTATGCAAAATAACCATCTCAGATGCGGAAAGCTCCCTGGCGTCAAGCGGGAAATTCATCCTCACGCCAGAGGGAGTGAATTGACGGAAGACATCAAAAAGCCCCGGAAGCATCGTGCGTGGCGTGCACAGAACTCGCGGTTCACCGTCCGCCAAAAGCGCACGCACAAAGGCCTCGTCAGTGGAAGAACCCGCACCATCGGGTGAGGGAAGAGTATCGATCGAAACTCCCGCGAGCGCTGCCCACGGCCCCAGCGTCTGCCGAGTCCGCGCGGAAGAGGTCGCCATCGCTCGACGAATCCCGTATGCAGACAGCAGGTCTACCAGTTCAAGTGCCTCGCGGACCCCGGTACGCGATAGAGGACGCGTGTCCTCGTCGCCCTCCCAATGCTGGGCTGGAAGCGCACGCGCATGGGGCAACATAGCCAAAGGAGTCGTCACAAGCTCACCACTTTGGCCTCGCATGAGAAGCTCGTTGAGTAGACGACGATCTCCACGACGAGTGAGAAGATCGTGAGCGCGCGAAGGAGACATCCATCGCGCCTGGTCAATTTCTCGCGAAGGAGCACGGTGGACCGGCTTGCGTAGATGGACGAGGCCGGCATCAGAATGGGGATCGTCTCCCATGAGGGTTCCCACCCAGTAGCGAACCTCCTTGGTCTGCCCTGAGCCGAGGCGGTAGCGCTGAGTCGTTAGAGGAGCGCCAAGGCTGATGACGTGACCGGTTTCTTCCTCGACCTCACGTACAGCCGCAACGGGAATAGTTTCTCGTCCCTCGATCTTGCCTTTCGGCCACGACCAATCGTGATACTGGGGGCGATGGACTAGCAGAACTTCGATCTCAGCCTCGTCAAGCACATCTCCTGGGAGGACCTGACGACCCGGGTGGCGTAAGCGCCACACAAGGGCACCGCCTGCGCGAATAAGGCGCATCGGGGGAATGGGCTGAGGGCTGGGTGTCACGTTATTAACCCTAACCTAGAGTGAGCGTGGGTGCGGGCTTGAAACCCGTACCCACGCTCTTCTCAGATTTCTGATTTAGTAGGCGACAGTGAAACGCTGTCCCGTGTGAGTGGGCGTTTCGATCTCATCGACAAATGCCTGGGCAAAGTCCGCTCCAGAGATATCGGAAACCCCGTTCTCGTCAGTGAGCAGAACATCACCACCGAGGCGGAAGTGCCCGGTATGGGTTCCGGGATTGTAGGAACCGAAATTACCCGCGGGAGAAACTCAGTCCAACTCCCCGATGCGCGCTCGGGAGGCGGCACGTTCGAGCTCCTGAGCGGTCATCACCAGCGCCCGCGCACGCATCGTCACTCCGTACGCCAAAGCATCGTGCGGGTCATCGATCCACTGTCTTCCGACTCTAGGATCACCAGCGGCAACAATGCGCATCGCATGCGCAAGCTCCGTAAAGATATCTTCCAGATCATCATCACGTTTTTCTCCAGAAAGAAGTGCATCCGCGTCATGGATGACTTCCTCCAAAGGACGCGCATGAATGGGTTCTTCAAGCCCGGGAACCTGCTCCGCATGCAATCCCAAGATGTACAGATCAGCAACCGTGAGCGGGTCACGGTGGAACCACTCTCTAAACAAATACACGCGCCACAGTGCGCCTGGAAGAGTGAAATCAGGGCTTTGTGACCACAGCTCGGCAACCAAGGGGACTCCACCGGTCGAGAGCAGCTCGCGAAGGCGACGCAAGGCCTCGGCATCAAAATCTTCATCTCCCACACCCAACAGTGCCCAAGCAGTTGAGTGAGCAAGAACAGAAGAATCCGCAACGTCTGGCGCACCAACGATTGCCTCTGTTTGCGCGTAGTCCAAAATCGCCGGACGCCTTGGGATGCGTTGCGGTTCGCCCATTTGCTCTCCTACCAGTAAGATAGTGGGGTTGGTCCACCCGATGGGCCACACAGCGGGATTACCCGCGGGCCTATAGCTCAATGGTAGAGCAGCGGACTTTTAATCCGTGGGTTGGGGGTTCGAGTCCCCCTGGGCCTACTTCTTTTGTGCTTTTTAGTTTTCTGTTTCTTCCGTGCCCTGAACACCTTTGACGTCGGGATGCGCACGCCCAGCCATCGAGGCAATCCCCACGGCAATTGAAATGCACACCAGACCAACCAATTGCCACAGGCTAGGAATCTGACGCAAAAGCACCGCACCGATCAGAGCCGAAGTCGCGGGAAGAAGCGCTGTGAACAAGGCAAAAGTCGCTGCAGAAACCCGCTTCATCGCCATGGCTTCAAGGCTGTACGGGAAAACCGTTGACAAGAATGCCAAGGCGATGACCGCGACTAAAACCTTTCGGTCGCTGAATGCCGCCATCGCCCCCGGGGCCAGAATTGGCGCAGAGATCAAGGCACTGAAGGCACAACCCAGCGAAAGGTTGGTCATCGCAGAGCTCGATGAGGCGGCCTTTTGTCCAAGGACGATGTATCCCGCCCACGAGGCCGCAGCCCCCATGACCCAGGCCAACCCCGGAAGCGTTTGCGGGTCGCTCAAATCCAGGCCCAGACCCCGCACAACGCAAAAAATGCAGCAACTCGCGGTGCCCAGCCACGGCCTCGGAACACCGCAACCGCCACGGGGCCAAGAAATTCCAGGGACACTGTCGCCCCCAAAGGAATGCGGGAGATGGCCTCGTAAAAGCACGAATTCATGCAGACCAGAGCGATACCAAAATAGAAGGCACCCTTGAGGGTTGCGCGGTCGAGGCCTCGCCAGGGTCGAACCCACGCGCACAGCACCAACGCACCAACGAAACCGCGCCACCATGCGACCGAGGCCGGTTCGACGACAGAGAAGGCAAAAACTGCAACGGCAGCACCGCTGTATTGAATGAGAGCCGAGGTAACGATCAATATCTGTGCGGGAATGCGGTTTGCTATTCCCACTAATGATCGGCTGCTCACGATCCTCCTCCAACTAGTTCACGCACTTCTTCGGCAAGAATCTCATCTTCCTTCGAGGAATCTTTGGATGCAATTCCAACAGCGATCGAAATCAGAACAAGCCCCAGAATCTGCCACAGGGTAGGAATCTGCCAGAGGATGATCACGCCCATCAGCAGCGACGAGGCCGGAGAAAGTGCGGTGAATAGCGAGAAATCCGCCGCGGAAATCCTATGCATAGCAAGGGCTTCGAAAGAGCAGGGAATGATAGTGGAGAGAATCGCGACAACCACGACAATCCCAAGCAGCCATGGCTGAGTGAGCGCAGGTAACGCAGACTTTGCCATAAAGGGAGAAACTATTAGCCCGCTGAGCGCACAACCGACAGCAAGATTGGTGATTCCCGAGCGCTTTGACGCCACGCGTTGGCCAAGAAGGATGTAGACCGCCCACGAGACAGCGCACAGCGTCGCCCATTTCAGCCCGGGAATAAAACCTGGATCATTGGTGTCGAGGCCAAGCCCACCGATAGCAACGACCCCCGCCAAGGCAAGGAATGCGGCAAGGCGCGGAAGCCAACCTCGGCCACGAATCACTGCAACAGCAACCGGTCCAATGAACTCCATGGAAACGGCCGGGCCCAAGGGCAGGTATGAGATCGATTCAAAGAACGTGATGTTCATGGTGATCAGCGCCAAGCCGAAGCAAGCGGACTCAACAAGATCCTTCGCACTCAGGCCCACACGCCAGGGGCGCCGCCATGCACACAAGATCATCCCGGCGATGAAAACACGCATCCATGCCACAGCACCGGGCTGGACTGACCCGAAAATCAGGACCGCGACGGCCGCACCGCTATACGCACTAAGCGCAGCACCAACAATCAGAATGGGCGCGGGAACACGTGAAAGAAGCGCACGAAGATGGGAGAGCACTCCCCCACTATGCCACAGGGTCAGGGACAAATTGTAGGCACACGGAATTCATGCAAAAACGATTTCCCGTTGGCTGATTCGGTGCGTCATCAAAAATGTGCCCTAGGTGAGAATCACAGCTTGCACAGCGCACCTCAATGCGGCGCATTCCGTGGGAAATATCCTCGAAATAGTTCACTGCACCGGGCAGCGCTTCATAGAAACTCGGCCACCCGCAATGCGATTCAAACTTCGTTGACGAGGGGAAAAGCTGCGCGCCACACGCCGCACACAGATAGGTACCCGAGCGGTGTTCATCCAGCAGCTCACCTGTCCAAGGTGCCTCAGTCCCAGCTTGACGAAGGACCAAGTACTGCTGGGGAGTGAGGCGCTCACGCCACTCGTCCTCACTGTAATTCACGCTAGGAGCCGACTGCTGCGCCTGCGCAAGGTGTTCGAGCTGCGTTGCACGATCACGGGTTCGAATGATTTTCATGTTGTTTTCCTCAATTCAGTTCTGTTGAGCATCGCTGCGCTGCGGACGCACTGCATCCTCGGGCACTCGCGGTCCACTGTTCAAACGAGTTGTTTCTTCTTCGTGACGTTTCGCCGTTGCTTCGCGTTCTGCTAGGACATCGTCACCGGGACCGGCGTAAATCTGATTACGTTCGTCGGCATCGGGAGACCCAGAGAAGAGGCGCTCCCCACGAACAACAGTCGCATCCATATGGGCTTGGCCAGCCGGCTCTTGCGGGGCTGAGGCCTGCGCATTGTCACCGTCCACCTGGGCCTGAGGCAAAAGCGCGGTTGGTCCCCCACCGAGGTGGTTCTGACCTAGACGCGCATTGGCCTGGGCAACCTTTTCAGCTAGTTGTTCGGCGACCAAAGAATGCAGCATCGTCTGCGAAAAAACCTGGGTCCGCGCGTCACTGGCCGAAGCCACCGCTGTGACCTTCCCCGTATCAGCGAGTTCACGCTGACGCTGGGCCATTGCCCTCCTGCGTGCGCGCTTGGCTTTTTGCCGGGCTGCCAGGAGCCGCACGGAATGGACTGCGTCATCCAGAGGGTCCGAATCGGCCTTTTCTCCTGCCTTGCCCTGTGAGGCAAGCGGCGAGGCCTGAGCGGGCTTTCCTGCCGCTGACCCAGGGTGTGAGTTGGGGGCACCCGTCGTGTCGGCGGCAATACCCGACAGTTCCTTCGCAAGGCGGGCGACGGCCTCGCGAGAGGTATCCTGCGTGACCGTCTCAACCTCCAAGGACTGAACACGCGTATGGGGACGGATCGCAGGATCCTCATCAACAACCCAACGAATCATGTTTTCACGTAGGTAGCAGCGCAGATCCCACAGCGCTCCGGAGTCCTTCGCGGAGACGACAATGCGAACAGTCATCGTCGTCTCATTCGAGTCAGCGACCTGCACGGCCCACGAACGCCCATCCCATAGATCAGTTGCAAGAAGAAGCTTTTGCACCTGACTACGGATCAGGGTTAAAGGCGCAGTCCAGTCGAGCTTGAGCTCGACATTTCCCAGCTGGGTCGCCGCGCGACGCGTCCAGTTTTCGAAGGTGTTGGACGTGAAGTAGGTCGAAGGAACGATGAGCCGGCGTTCGTCTGGAAGGCGAACAACAACATAAGAAAGAGTGATTTCTTCAACCTTGCCCGAGGCATTGTCCTTACCGACGACGACCACATCGCCCACGCGAATCGCATCCGTGAAGGCCAATTGGATACCGGCAAAAACATTTCCCAAGGTCTGCTGGGCAGCAAGACCGGCGATCACCGAAACAACACCGGCAGAGGCCAGAACAGTTGTCATTGCCTGACGCGCGGCATCAAAAGTGAAGAGGGCTGCACAAACACCGAGAAGGATGACCAGAGCCTGCAAGAGACGACGGATGACCTGCGCTTGGGTCTCAAACTTGCGGGAAACACCCCCGTCTTTTTCCTGGCGAATTCGTGCCGCGTCTTCGAAGATCCACGCGCTGTTGTAGACCATCCAGGTCATCGTCAAAATGCCAATAATGAGCAGAACATGGGAGATGAAGCCCACCATTCCACCATTGGACCAATCTGACAGAGTGGTGTTTACCAGCATGAATTGCAGGCCAGCCCACGCACCCCACGCCATCGCAGTGATGTAGTACGAGGTCCGGACCCGTTTGGTAACCGCCGCAAAATAGCGCGAGCGACGGGCAATTGGACGGGTCAAAAGGATGATCACCAGCGCCACAACGAAGGCAATAACCAGACCAACTGCGGCACCGAAAATAAGTGATGCCAAGTCCAGCGCATTTTGGACAGCGGCCTGTGCAACACCTGTTGGCGAAGGCGAAGGTGTCGGATCATCGGCACTGAAAATCATAAAACCGTCCTTGAATCACTCATTCTGTACTCCCTCAAGCCTAGGCGCGATCATTGAGAATCGCCTGAGGCTTGAATCGATAGGCACCGTTATGAATCCCAGAATATCAAGGAAAAGTAGGCCTGTGACGGTCATCACTGCCATTCTTTTTGCTTTAAGGCCCCGCTTCTGCCTAATATTCTCTTCGTCCTCGGACGCCAGACCGGTGGCCGACAGTGGCCCCCATCGTCTAGAGGCCTAGGACACCGCCCTTTCACGGCGGCGACACGGGTTCGAATCCCGTTGGGGGTACCACCGGTCGCAATCGTGATTGGAACAATTCAATAGGTCTTACCTGTTGTAAGGCCCCGTAGCGCAGTTGGTTAGCGCGCCGCCCTGTCACGGCGGAGGTCGCGGGTTCAAGTCCCGTCGGGGTCGCCGACCAGACCTTTTGGTTCAGGTCTTGGCTCTGTAGCTCAGTTGGTAGAGCGTTCGACTGAAAATCGAAAGGTCACCGGATCGACGCCGGTCGGAGCCACCAGATAAAACCCTCGCATCGCGAGGGTTTTGTTGTATCTACTGTGACCAGAATCACACAAGCTCCCCTAAACTTCGCCATTCGAAGCATGAAGCCCTCGCGACCTGCAACGATGCTCGCCAGATGACATTTTTTGGCAACTTGGTCAACCAGAATGAGGCACCGAAAAACCAGCCTGAGAACTTTTACGCCATTCCAGATATTTGTGAATTCATCCCTGAACTGACTAGCATTTAGATATCCCACACAAATCAATCAGGAGATTTTCAGGTGTCGATACGCGTTCAAACTCTCACAAGGTCTGCGGTTTCGGGGCTCTCAATGCTCCTCGCATGTTTCCTCGCATTGGCCTATTTCGTCGTTTCTCAAGGCGCCTCACAGGCTGCAACCGTCAATGACATCGTCAAGGATGTGAAACTCTCTGGAGTTAGTTCCTCGACGAAGCTTGGCGTTGGCACCATGATGCAGGTTGACTTCACCATCGATGGAACGGGGAAGACAATCCGCCAGGGCGATACCTTCACCATCCAGGCACCCCCGGAGCTCAACACCTTCGCTTCGACTGGGACGCAACTTCAATTCGACATGACCGCCCCTGATGGTCAGGTCGCTGTCAATTGCTCTGCTCCCGCACCTGAACCCGGAGCGGTCATCACCTGCACCTTCACAGACTATGCAAACTCCCACCAGAACATCACCGGTTCAGGTTGGGCAAAGATGAGCGCAGCTGCTAAGACCACTGCTGGCGCAGTGTCCTTCTTGATTGATGGCAAGCCTGTTTCTGTTCAGCTCCCCGGTGACGGAACTGGAATTGGCGACACCAATATCGGAAAAACCACCAAACACAACAAGGGTGGAACAGTCGACTCAGATGATCCTTCGTTGATTAACTGGTCGATCAACGTTGTGGAGTCGGGAATCTCTGTCGATACCATCACCGTTGACGACACCTTCACGAATGACAATGGTGGTTACACCCTTGCCAACGAGCCCTCAATGTTGGTGTGGGCTAACGGAGACGACTTCCCCTTGGGAGATTCCACAACGGTGTCAAATGGCGATGCTCTCAACGGCGGCACCTTCACCGTCACAAAGAAGGCTGACGGCAGCGGTTTCACTGCAACCTGGCCGAAGGGCAGCGGAAACGCGATCTATTCGATTTCATATGACACCAAGATCAAGAACTCGGCAATGGTCGGTAAGTCTGCGACCTTCACTAACAACGCATCTGTCAACGCTGTTGCATTGGTCGGAAAAGCGGTAATCACGGCCGATGGCGGCGGTTCAACCGACGATAACCCCTCGTTGCCTCGCCCCACCCCAACGACAACGACTCCGGAGCCTACCCCGAGCACGACAACACCGGAGCCAACTCCTACCACAACCACTCCCGAGCCGACTCCTACTACGACGACCCCGGAACCCACCCCAACAACGACTGAGGCAACCCCGGAGCCTACTCCCAGTACGACGACTCCCGAGCCAACCCCCACGACGACAACACCGGAGCCAACCCCTTCCACAACCACTCCGGAACCAACACCAACACCGACGACAACCGAGCCGACTCCTGAGGTATCAACAACAACTCCTCAGCCTTCGGCCTCGACAAGTAGCACGACTCCTCCGGTAAACCCCGAGACAAGCAACCCTCCGCTTCCGCCGGCACCACAGCAGGATGTGCCCCCCGCGGCGCCTTCTCCCAAGGAAGCGAATCGTTCCCTTGCTTCGACCGGCACCGATGCGACTCTTGCCGCAGCTGCTGCACTGAGCGCGGCAATTGCCGGAGGCTTGCTTGTAGCCCGTACTCGTCGCGAACAGGATTGAGACAAAGAGTCGATCAGGCTTGCGGCCTGCAGCCCACGCATAGGGGCACAAAGGCGTTAGCCTGATTGGCCGACACACAATCGACTCAATACACAACAGGGTGGGGGCCAGACGCGCAGCGTCTGGCCCCCACCCCCGTCATAACCGCATCTAGCGGTGGTGATTAGTCTTCGCGGGTCGTAACCTCAATGATCTGAACTTCAGCGGAATCTGGGATATCCGCCGCGCGAGGAGCATCTTTTCCAGAAGCACCGGTGGATGGCTCATCAACCACAGTGCTGTCAACAACGCGCACACCCGGCCGCGGGGATCCGTAGCGCGAAGGCGCATCTTGGCCCATCCCCCGACGCATCGCGCGACGGACAAAGAAAATGAAGGCAGCTGAAATCAGTGCAACACCGATGACAACGATCAGAATCAGGTTGCCCAGTAGTGTAAGAAGTCCACCAATCATGCATTCACCCTACACTGGGCACGATGGTCGTGAGACAATAGAGCCCTCAGCTCTAAACGAACATGTCAGTGAAGACGCATCGCCTTCACCCCATGCATGTTCCACTCGGTGTCGGCAGGAAGAGGCGGTTGCATATGGGAAAACGAGCCGAAACCCAGGACCGTCTCCTTGCAGCAACTCGACACATCATCATCACCGAAGGCATTGAAGCCACATCACTTGAGCACATCTGCGCTGTTGCAGGTTTTACCCGCGGCGCTTTCTACTCAAATTTTTCCTCTAAAGACTCCCTGCTGGGAATTTTGGCTGAGGGCGAATACTCCGACCTGATCCAACGCCTGCGTGAACGCGTCCTCCTGTGGGAGAACGCCCAAACCCCCGCTTCACAGGCAGGTGAGGGCGATCGTCACCTCCTCATGGAAAACCTGCTCTACGAAGCCTTGGACGCAATCCATATTGACGAAGGGCTTTATATCCTTCACTCCGAGATGCTCATGCGCTCAATCCGCGACCCCGAGTGGGGGATGCGACTACTGGACCTCAACCGTCAATTCGCAGATCAGCTCGGTTCGGTTCTTCAGGCAATCCTGACGGCCGCCGGCCGTGAACTCACAGTCCCCATTGGCGCCCTTACCCAAAGCGTCATCGGTGTCGTCATGCGCGCCGCGGGCCTTGCAGGTTGGCGTCAATCTATTCGCGAGTACCGCAGTAAGCACACTGCCGCCACAGACTCCGGCTACCCCGCGCCAGCGCCTCGCGAAGATCACCCGCCGGTCCCACCTGCCCACACAGCATCACAGGCCAGCCCGGCAACCCGCTCAATTCTCGAAGTCGTCCTGGTCCTGCTCTACGCGTGCTCGCGCGAGATCGACTGAAAATACACATCGGTATCGCTCTCAAGCGTTTTCGAAGGAAACTTCAAGAGTCGCAGAATTACGCCAAAAACTCATAGCACTTTATCTGAGTTCCAGGCCCATCCCTCACAATATGCACCCCTGTATTTGTCCGCTCATGCGGCGAATTGAACGATGGGTGTAATGCAAATTGATCAAGAAGCACCCGTCCTTCACTGCGACGAAGTTGACTCAACGAACACTCACCTTGCCCGCATTGTGCTCGGCGAGGGGTCAACTGCGCCTTCGGGAATAGCACTGTGGGCAAGCCGCCAGAACAAGGGGCGAGGACGCGATGGACGCGTCTGGCTCTCTTCCGATGAGGCGCTGACTTTCTCTCTCATGGTGGAGGCCTCGGAAAGCGAATTGGAATGGCTCACCGCACTGGCCGGGGTCGCGCTCCTACGCACAATCCGCAACACGGGACTCGATTCGGCGGCAGACGCTAAGGATGCACTTTCACTCAAGTGGCCAAACGATCTGCTCATCAACGGACGTAAAGCCGCTGGAATTCTTTGCGAGCACCTCGACACAAGCGGCGACTCCCATCGCGTGATCGTTGGCATCGGGTTAAACATCGGCGCGCTACCGCTTGAAGTTCGTGACTTCGCCGCAAGCTTCGATACCACGCTGAGCAGCGAGGAACGCGAATCATTCATCCGCGAACTGCGCATGAACCTCGAGCTGCTCTTCACGCTACCGGGCGCGCCCGAATCTTGGCGCGAGGAGTACAGCTCCCACATGCGCATCTTCGGCACTCAATGCCCACTGCACCTTCCCGGAGGCATTCGCTTCACTGCGACTCCGATCAGCATCGATGAGCACGCACACCTGATCTGCCGCTCCACGGAAGGCGAAATTCTCACCGTCACCACGGGGGAAATTTCCCCCACCCCACTAGTGGAAGGACACCAGTCATGACGATTGCCCTTTCTCCCGTTTTGGTTGCGAACCGAGGTGAAATTGCGGTTCGCGTCATTCGCACCCTTCGCGAAATGGGTTTGGATTCCGTCGCTGTCTACGCTGAGGCCGATCGGGATACCCTGGCTTGCGAGCTCGCTACTTCCGCCTACAGCCTGGGTGGGAAGAGCGCTGCTGAGACCTACCTGAATCCGGAAGCGATTCTCGAGGCCGCCGCAAAGTCGGGCGCGCGAGCAATCCACCCCGGATACGGCTTCCTTTCCGAGAACGCCGATTTCGCCTCGCGCGTCGCAGAAGCCGGATTGGTGTGGATTGGCCCTTCCGCCGAGGCCATTGAGGCCTTGGGCGACAAGATTCGAGCCCGCGAACTGGCTGATTTGTGCAAGGTCCCAACGATCACCGGTCGTTCCTTGGAAGGAAGCAGCGTCGAGGATGCACTTGAGCTGGCACAGTCCATTGGCTACCCGGTCCTGATCAAGCGCGCCGATGGCGGTGGTGGGCGCGGAATTACTCGCATGAATTCCGACTCAGATATCCGTGATTTCTACACGAACCTGATCGATCCGTCGACGTTGGCACTGTGCTTCATGGAGAAATTCATTTCTCACGGTCGTCACGTTGAAACCCAATGCGCGCGTGATTCTTTCGGAACTTTCGCAGTCGTTTCAACGCGAGATTGCTCGGTCCAGCGCCGCAACCAGAAGGTTGTTGAAGAAGCGCCTGCTCCCTTTATCTCCGAAGAACTCCACGCAGCACTTGAGGAGTACTCCCGCGCACTCTTTGACGCAGTCCAGTACGTGGGTGTCGGTACCTGTGAGTTCTTGGTCGAAGATGGCAACGCCTATTTCCTGGAAGTCAACCCTCGACTGCAAGTCGAACACACGGTTTCCGAAGAGGTCACCGGAATCGATCTGGTTCGCGAACAGATCCGAATTGCTCAAGGTCTTCCGCTCAGCGAGATCCCCTCTACTCGCGGTCATGCAATCGAAGTGCGAGTCACCAGTGAAGACCCCGCTCAAGAACTGATGCCCGCGACCGGCCGCCTGAGCGCAATCCAGTGGCCCGGCGGCCCCGGAGTTCGCGTCGATTCTTTCATCCGTCCCGGTGAAGAAATCGGAACCGATTTCGACTCGCTCATTGCAAAAATCACCGTTCATGCACCGACGCGTATTCAGGCAATTATTCGCCTTCAGCGCGCGCTGGAAGAGTTTCGTGTCGAGGGTCTGCCGACCTCTGCTCCCCTGCTCTCCCATATCCTCGCAACTCCTGAATTCCGAAGCGAAGAAAGCGACAGCTTGGGTGTTTACACCCAGTGGTTGGAACGCGAAGGAGTTCTCGAAGAGGTTGCGCACGAGCTCTCAGCTGCAGGTGGCACACAATCACGCGAGGCCTCGGAAGAAGGAAGCGAAGCACACGCACTGCGCTCCTTCGTCATCGAAATTGACGGAAAGCGCACAACGCTGAGCCTTCCCGCGGAACTTCTGAGCGCCGCCGGGGGCGAATCGGGGGGCCGCACGCTTCGGCCTCGTCAGCCACTGCGACGCTCACTGCGCCCCCGCACTGGGGCAAACGACGAGGGCCCGAACGTCACCTCCCCCATCCAAGCAACTGTCATCCGCATCGCCGTAGAAGAAGGCCAAGAGGTCGAAGAGGGCGAACTGGTTGCAGTCATTGAGTCCATGAAGATGGAAAAGGCCCTGAACGCAGGTTGCTCGGGAACGATCTCGGCGATTCACGTCTGCGCGGGCGACACCGTCAAAGCAGGAGACGTCTTGGTGAGCATTAAGGAGGAAGCATGACCCCATCGAGCGCCAAGCGAATCGACGAGGCCGAAGAGCACGAAGCCATCAGCCGCCGAAACTTCTACGATCGCACGCACAGCATCTTGGAAGCGGCGGAAGAAAAAGCACGCAAGGCACAGCATGCTCGCGGACGCCAAACCGCCCGCGAGCGCTTGGACTACCTGCTTGATGAGGGCTCCTTCAGCGAACTCAACCGCTACGCCGGCGGCGACATCGAGGCCGGTGAGCTCGGTTCTGCCGTCATCACGGGTATCGGCACGCTGGATGGCCGCCCAGTCGCCGTTTATGCACAGGACTTCTCGATCCGCGGCGGCACACTGGGCAAGGTTGAAGGCGATAAGATCCTTCTCCTCATGGATCGCGCCCTCTCGATGCGAATTCCGATCATTGCGCTTTTGGATTCGGGCGGCGCTCGCATCCAAGAAGGCGTCACCGCGCTTGCACAATACGGTCGAATTTTCCGCAAGACCACCGAGGCCTCGGGAGTCGTCCCCCAGATTTCGGTAATTTTGGGCCCCTGCGCGGGTGGCGCGGTCTACGGGCCGGCGCTCACCGACTTCATCATCATGACGAAGAACTCCTCGTACATGTTTGTTACCGGCCCCTCCGTTGTGAAGGCTGCGACCGGCGAGGAAATTTCCTCTGAAGACCTCGGTGGCGGCGACCTGCACAACTCAGTGTCGGGCGTTGCGCACTTCCTTGCCGAAGATGAGCACGAGGCCCTGGATTACGCACGCACTCTACTGTCCTACCTGCCGCAGAACTGCGATAAGAAGCCTCCGCGCTACCTCTTCGAAAACGATGGCACCGAAGAACGCGCATGTGAGGTCGCATCCCTGGTTCCAGAATCCCCCAAGCAGGACTACGACATGGTCGAGGTCATTGAAGCGCTTGTCGATCACGGGGAGTTCCTTGAGGTTCAGCCCCTGTTCTCTCCTTCCATCATTGTTGGCTTCGCCTGCTTTGAAGGACGACCGGTTGGAATTGTTGCCAACCAGCCCAGCATCGATGCGGGAACTCTGGATGTGAACGCCTCTGAAAAGGCCGCGCGATTCGTTCAATTCCTTGATGCCTTCGGGATCCCGATTATCACCCTTGTTGACGTCCCCGGGTATCGTCCCGGTTCTGAACAGGAACGAGCGGGAATCATTCGCCGTGGCGCCAAATTGATCACCGCCTATGCGACCGCAACCGTCCCCATGATCACCGTTATTTTGCGCAAGGCATTCGGCGGCGCCTACATCGTCATGGGCTCGAAGTCGCTGGGCGCAGACATTAACTTCTCATGGCCGGCCTCCCAAATTGCCGTGATGGGCTCTGAAGGGGCGGTGGACATCGTCTTCCGCCGCCAGCTTGCCGCGGCCGGAAAGGAAGGGCGCGATGTTGCCGAGCAGCGTGCGCACTACCAGGAAATGTATGAGCGCCAGGCGATGAACCCGAATCTTTCTCTGAAAAACGGAGAGCTCGACGCTCTGATCGAGCCTTCGACAACCCGCCAAAACATTTGCCGAGCCCTATCGGTCCTTCACCTAAAGGACCGCACAGTAACGACCCCGCGCGTCCACGATAACGCCCCTATGTGATGAGGAAAGTAGATTAATCATGACTGCATTTTTTGCCGAAATCCCCACTCCCTACGCACTGACCTTTGCGGGACAGGGGTCCGCGTGGCGCCCTGCTCTCTCGACGTCCCTCTCCTTCCCCCCTCACGCCGCACTGCTGCGCAAGCACTACCAGGCGATGCGTGAGCTTCTTGCTCCCGTTGCCGGCGAGCTTCTGACCAGCGCCCCCGGTTCATTGGAGCGCCTGAACGCTCTTCTGGACGGCAACACTCAGGACCTTCCGCTGGACCGTTCTGCCTCCGTCTCCGTACCGGGTATCACCTTGGCTCAGCTGGCCGCTCTGGCAGATCTTGATGCAACCCAGTTGGATGTCCACACGACTTCTCCCCTGCTGCTCGGTCATTCCCAGGGCATCTTGGGCGCCGAGGTTGCCCGCGCGTGGATCGCCCGCGATGACCAGCGCCTCACCCACGTCCTGGCCCTCGCAGTGCTCATCGGCGCCGCTGCACAATCCGTCAGCATCCGTTTGGGCGCGACAAACTTGGGCGAAGCAACCCCGATGCTCTCCGTTCGCGGACTTCCGGCCTCGATGATTACCGAGGCCGTTGAGGGTTCTCCCGTTTCCCTGGCCGTTGTCAACGGCCCGCGTTCCGTCGTTCTTTCCGGTCGCCCCGGTGATCTTGAAGCCTGCCGCCGTCAGCTTGAGGCTCAGGTAGCAGCCTCGAACCGCGCACTGGAAGAGCACCTGACCGGTGGCACTCCTCTTGAGGCAATCGTCGAGTTCCTACCAGTTTCTGCCCCCTTCCATTCGCCTCTGTTGGAGGAAGCAGTCGCGCAGGTGGTTTCGTGGGCACGGAGCTTGGCGGCAGCCGGTCACGGAATTGATGACGCCGAGGCCGAGCGCGTTGCCCGTGCAATCCTCGTTGAGCGCGATGACTGGTCTGCAGCGATTTCCGCAGCCCTGAGCCAGGGTGTGAAGACCTTCGTTGATCTTGGGCCTTCGAATATGCTCACCCGCCTGACCCAGGACCTCCTGGATGGAACCGGCGCACAGATCGTGGATGCCTCGACTGCATCGCGCCGCACCGAACTGGATGAAGAAGGCTCGTCAATCGAAGCGCCCGCAGACTGGTCACAGTTTGCTCCCAAGGTCGTTGCTCTTCCCGACGGACGACGCGTGGTCTCAACGGCATTCACCCGCTTGACGGGACGCTCTCCCATCATCCTTCCGGGTATGACTCCCACGACCGTCGGGCCTCGTATTGTTGCCGCGGCCGCAAATGCTGGTCACTGGGCGGAAATGGCCGGTGGCGGCCAGTACTCCGAAGAGGTCTTCACCGAGCACCGTCTTGAGCTTCAAAAGCTCCTTGAACCCGGCCGTACCGCGGGATTCAACACGATGTTCTTTGATCGTTTCATGTGGAACCTGCAATTCGGTGTCAACCGCATTGTTCCCAAGGCACGCCGTGCAGGTGCTCCCATCGATGCAGTGACGATCGCCGCCGGTATTCCCGAATTGGACGAGGCCCGCGAGTTGATCGCGCAGTTGCGCGCCGATGGCTTCGAGTACCTGTGCCTGAAGCCCGGAACCGTCGAGCAGATCGAGCAGGTCGTTCGTATCGCACAGGCGAACCCGGACCAGACCCTGATTATTCAGGTGGAAGACGGCCACTCTGGTGGCCACCACTCGTGGGAAAACCTCGATGATCTGCTTCTGGCTACCTACGCACAAATCCGTCGCACTCCCAACCTCGTTCTTGCTGTTGGTGGCGGTATTGGTTCGGCAGCGGACGCTGCTCGCTACATCACCGGACAGTGGTCCCTGGATCTAGGCTCGGCACCGATGCCCGTCGATTCTGTTCTGGTGGGTACGGCCTCGATGGCGACCCTTGAAGCCGAAACTTCTCCTCAGGTGAAGCAACTGCTCAAGGACACCCCCGGTGTTGGCGGTGATGGCTGGGTCGGTACCGGCCAGGTCCGCGGTGGTATGACCTCCGGTTTGTCCCACCTGAACGCGGACATGCACGAGATTGAGAACTCCTCTGCTCGCGCTTCGCGCCTGATTCACGAGGTCGGCTCCGACCAGGAGTCCATCGACGCACACCGCGATGAACTCATTGAGGCCATGAACAAGACAGCGAAGCCGTACTTCGGTGAGCTCTCTGAGATGACCTACGCCGATTGGGCACGCCGCGTCATTGACCTGTCCTACCCCTGGGCCGATTGGACGTGGACGGATCGCGCTCTCGATCTCTTCCACCGTATTGAGTCCCGTCTGAACCCGGCCGACCACGGTGATATCCCCACGCTCTTTGAGAGCCGCGATGATCTTGAAGACGGCCAGGCCGCTTTGGCGCGCCTACTTGAGGCCTACCCGCAGGCCGAGACCACCCGCGTGATTCCCGCCGATGTCGCATGGTTCCCGGTCCTGTGCCGCAAGCACCACAAGCCCATGCCTTTCGTTCCCGTTCTGGACGGCGATCTTGCTCGCTGGTGGGGAACCGACACACTGTGGCAGTCTCAAGACGCGCGTTTTGATGCAGACGCAGTCCGCATCATCCCCGGTCCCCGTTCGGTCGCTGGAATTGATCGCGTTGATGAGCCCATCGGCGAAATGTTTGCCCGTTTCGAGCAGGCTGTCGTCGATGCTGTCTCCACAGACGACGCGCGCGTTCCCCAGGTCTGGTCTCGTTTCCACGATCTGGCTGACGCGGCCTCGTTCCTGCGGGAAATCTCCCACATCCAGTGGGCGGGCAACCTGGTCGACAACCCGGCCTACACCTCGGTCGAGGCTACGGAAATTCTTCACGATGAGGGCGGCTACTCGATTCGCATCCACTGCGATTCGATGTGGGATCAGACTCCGAATAGCTCTCACCACTCAGTTGAGTACATCGACATTCCCGTTCTTCTCTCCAGCGCGTGCATGACCGGCGCTTACCCGGTTGTTGACATGTCGCGACTGTCCGTCACCGCTTACGATCTGCTTGCCGGCGCCGCTGGTGTGGGCACGACGACCGTGAATGGCGACCACATTGAGAAGATGCCCGCTGTCATCCCCGGCGAAGGTTTTGGCACGGTTCGTGATTCCTTCACTTTCACCGAGAACCTGGGCTACGCTCACGGCGCGGTGACCGGTGGCGCGCTGTCGACGCAGCTCGCCTCGGGAGTTCCCGATGCCCTTGTTGGCCCCTGCTGGCCCGCGATTTACGCCGCACTGGGCTCGGCAATGTACCAGGGAGTACCAGTCATTGAAGGTCTGGTCAATGCCGTTCACCTGGATCACTCGATCTTCTTCGATGCTCCGCTTCCCGCTTTCGGGACCCGCGTTGAGGTCGTGGGACGCTGCGCTGAGCTTGCTGAGTCTTCGGCCGGTCGCGTGGTGCGCGTCGAACTTGAGTTGAGCGCTGAAGGCACAGTTTTTGCCCGCTTGGTTGAGCGTTTCGCCATCCGAGGCCGCATCGCCTCGACTCAGCCGCCCGCACCGGCACCCGAGGTCGCAGATTCCTACACGGATACACCGCGTTCCTTCCTGCGTCACGTGCGCGTTCAGGCTCCCGAAAACATGACGGCCTTCGCCATTGTTTCCGGAGACTTCAACCCGATTCACACCTCCTACGCTGCTGCGCGTCTTTCTGGTCTTGCAGCTCCGCTGGTTCACGGAATGTGGCTGTCTGCGACCGTTCAGCACCTGCTGTGCGCTCACTCGACTCAGCCGGTTGACAGTCCTGATCGCCTAGGTGTCATTCGTTCCGTTGACATGCCCGAAGTCGAAATCGAAGCCTGGTCCTACCGTATGTTCGGCATGGTTCAGCTCTCAGACATCGTGGATATCACCATTGAGCGCGTGGGTCGTATCGGTGGCGAATTGGTCCTCGAGGCGACATGCCGCATTGGCGATGAGGTTGTCTCCATCGCACGCGCGCTCACTCGCGCCCCCCGCACCGCTTATGTCTACCCAGGTCAGGGTATCCAGCGAAAGATGATGGGCCTGGAGCACATGAGCTCAACCGCTCGCGCGGTGTGGGCACAAGCCGATGCTCATACTCGCAAGGCTCTGGGCTTCTCCATCGAGGCCATTGTTCGCACAAACCCGACCGAACTTCGCGTCGGCGATGAGGTCTTCCGCCACCCCAAGGGCGTCCTTAACCTCACGCAATTCACCCAGGTTGCTCTGGCGACTTTGGCCTACGCTCAGACCGAGGAACTCCGCGTGGAGAACGCCCTTGTGGATCACTCCTTCTACGCGGGACACTCTTTGGGCGAATACACCGCCCTCTCCGCCTACGCACGGATCTTCCCCCTCGAGCAGGTTCTGGAAATCGTGTTCCAGCGCGGTTCAGCCATGCACCACTTGGTCGAGCGCGACGCACAGGGTCGATCGAACTACGCAATGGGCGCTCTTCGCCCCAACCAATTCGGTATGGGCGACGCAGAGGTCCGCGACTACGTGGCCTCGATCGCTGAAAAGTCCGGCGAGTTCTTGGAGATCGTTAACTACAACCTGGCTGGTTCTCAGTACTCGGTTGCTGGAACGGTCGCCGGCCTGAAGGCCTTGGAAGAGGACACCGCACAGCGTGCCCGCGAACACGGTGGTCGCCGAGCGCTCATCATGATTCCCGGAATCGACGTTCCCTTCCACTCCTCGCGCCTGCGCGCTGGAGTCCCGGCCTTCCGTGACAAGCTCGATTCATTGCTTCCCCAGGACATCAACCTCGAGGTTCTTGAGGGACGCTACATCCCGAACTTGGTTGCTCGCCCCTTCGAGCTCACTCAAGATTTTGCTCAGTCGATCCTTGACGTTGTCCCGTCTGAGGCAACTCAAAAGATCGTCGACAATTGGGATGAATCGATCGCTCATCCGCAGGCCACCGCACGTACCCTACTCATCGAGCTCCTCTCGTGGCAGTTTGCTTCACCGGTTCGCTGGATTGAGACGCAGGATCTGCTCTTCAGCGCTCCCCCACAGGGCTTGGGCGTTGAGCGCGTGATTGAGATTGGTTTGGCATCTTCACCGACTCTGGCAAACATGGCATCGCGGACGCTTTCGCAGCCTAAGTTCGCGCAGACAAATATCGATGTGCTGAACGTCGAGCGCGACGCCGCACGTGCCCGCAACGAGGACGCAGTCGCTCAGCCCGAACGCGCACAGTCCGACGCGTCGGCGCCCAGCGACGAGGCCACTCCCGCTGCACCCGAAAGCAACGCCTCGGCAGCAGAAGCCCCCGCGGCAAGCACTCCCGCGGTCGAAGCACCTTCCGCCGCCCCGGCCTCAGCCCCCGCGGCTGCAGCAAGCGGAACCATGCCGGAACTCCCGCTCTCGGCCTCGGATGCTATCCGCGTTCTTCTGGCCTTCTCGAACAAGCTCCTCCCCGAGCAGATCGATGCCTCTGACACGGTCGAAACCCTGACAAATGGCGTGTCATCAAAGCGCAACCAGCTGCTCATGGACATGGCCGCTGAGCTCTCGCTCTCGACCATTGAAGGCGCGGCCGAAGCATCGATGGGCGATCTCTTCGCGACCATCGACACTCTGGTTCCCAGCTACACGCCTTTTGGTCCGGTCCTCAGCGACGCAATCAACTCCAAGCTGCGCAAGATCTTCGGTTCTGCCGGCCTTCCCGCAAGCTTCACAACCGGTTACGTCAAGGACAATTGGGGCCTGAGCGAACAGTGGGCCGCACGCGTGAACGCAGAAATCCTGCTGGGCACCCGTGAAGGTGACTCGATTCGCGGTGGTAGCCTCTCGACTCTGCCCGGCTCGGTTTCCTCTGCAAAGGATGCTTCGGCTCTCATCGATCAGGCTCTGGCTTTGATCGCAGCGCGCGAGGGCTTGACTCTCTCGCGTCCAAGCTCCGGTGGAGGCGCCAGCGGTGAGGTCGTTGATTCTGCTGCTTTGCGCGACCTGGAAGATCGCATCCTCGGTGAGCGCGGCATCTTGGCCAACCAAGCACGCGACATTCTCAAGGTTTTGGGTATTTCCACTGCCCCCACAGCAGTGGAAAGCGAAGATTCCTCCGCGCTGATCGCGGCTGTCGAGGCCGAACTCGGAGCAAATTGGGAAGCCTCCGTGCGCCCCGCCTTTGATGAAGGCCGTGCGGTCCTCCTTGACGATCGCTGGGCAACTGCTCGCGAAGACCTCGCCCGCATCTTTGCAGGTGCGACTTCCGCTGAAAGCCTTGCGCCTGAACGCCTACGCGGCGCGGGACAATCACTGAGCGAACTGGCAAAGTGGTACAGCGCCAACACCTCGGATGCAGGTCTCAAGGACTACTTCGCCCGCGTCGCCCAGGCTGCTCTTGAGGCAGCTGAAGGCCGCTTCGCCGGAGATGTCGCTCTTGTGACCGGCGCTGCTCCCCACTCGATTGCGGCTGCAGTCGTAGGCGAGCTTCTTGCCGGTGGCGCAACCGTCATCATGACCTCATCGCGAGTCAACGATGCACGACTGGCATTCGCCAAGGAGCTGTATCGCACACACGCCGCAATCGACGCAACCCTGTGGATCGTCCCCGCAAACATGGCATCCTTCCGCGATGTTGATGCACTGATCTCCTGGGTTGGTAGCGAACAGACCGAGACCCACGGAGCAACGACCGAAATCGTCAAGCCCGCGCTTCTTCCCGATCTTTTCGTTCCCTTCGCAGCGCCTCGCGTTTCTGGGACCGTTGGTTCGGATCCTCAGGGTGCTCTTGCTCAAGAACGCCTGCTTCTGTGGAGCGTCGAACGCGCAATCCACCTGCTGTCCGGCTTGGGTGCAGATACGGCTCCCAACCACCGCACGCACATCTTGCTTCCCGGTTCGCCGAACCGCGGAATCTTCGGCGGTGACGGTGCATACGGCGAAGCAAAGGCAGCCTTCGACGCGATTGCGACCAAGTGGGAGCACGAGTCAGGTTGGCCGACACGCACGAGCATCGCTCACCCGCTGATCGGTTGGGTTCAGGGAACCTCCCTCATGGGTGGGAACGACATCCTAGTTCCCGCGGCTGAGGCGGCAGGCGTACACGTCTACACGACCGAAGAAATCGCCGGCGAACTCGCCCAGCTCCTCACCCCTGAGGTCCGCGAGCAGGCTGCGCAGGCTCCTGTTCACGCTGACCTGACCGGAGGCTTGGCCGAGGCGGGACTTGACCTTCCCGCGCTGGCTCGCCAAGCACGCGAGCAGGCGACGGCCTCGGCACAGGAAGCTCAGGCAGAGAAGCAAGCAACCCTGCGGGCATTGCCCAACCCGGTTATTCCTTCGCTGGCTGCACCAATCGCGTGGGCAACTCCTCGCGCGCAACTGCGCGATCAGATCGTCATTGTCGGCACCGGTGAAATTGGCACCTGGGGTTCGGGACGTACCCGCGAAGAGGCCGAATTCGGTCAGGACTTTGATCTGACCGCTGCCGGCGTCCTCGAGATGGCCTGGATGATGAATCTCATCAACTGGTCTGATAGCCCGCAGCCCGGCTGGTACGACGCTTCTGGAGCACCGGTTGACGAGGCCGAAATCTACGATCGTTTCCGCGATGAAGTTGTTGCCCGATCGGGTATCCGTCGCTTCAACGACGATTCAAACATGATCGATTGCGGTTCGAATGACGTTCGCACGGTCTTCTTGACCAGCGAGCAGACCTTCACCGTGGACACCAAGGCTGAAGCCGAAGACTACGTCTTGGCAGATCCTTCGCACACGACGATCTGGGAAGAAAACGGTACGTGGCACGTCACCAAATCCGCTGGTTCTCCCGTCCAAGTCCCCGCACGTGCAACTCTGACTCGTACGGTCGGCGGCCAGATCCCCGAAGACTTCGATCCGGCTCAGTGGGGAATTCCCGCTTCCATGGTCGAGGCCCTGGACCGCATCGCTGTGTGGAACTTGGTCACCG
>ERZ773196.457-NODE-457-length-25850-cov-29.860709_pt1 | contig 25850 bp, 19 predicted proteins | sample MGYA00581009_ERZ773196 | MGnify/ENA primary metagenome ERZ773196 (study PRJEB29015, sample SAMEA2738162) | human oral metagenome | biome: human oral; feature: human-associated habitat; material: saliva | place: China | collected 2243 ... | reverse complement strand
ATAAAGTGCAAAAAGATGCAAAGAATTCGATAATTCTTTGCAGTACTTCGTTCACCGGATATGTCATTGCTAATTGTTTCACGGCGGCAAAGGTAAGAAGATAAAATGAAAGGAGCAAGGAAAAGAAGAAAAAAGTCTCATCCCCACCTCTTTTCTTGTTGCGGGGATGAGACTAACTAGGGATAAAAGGCTCCCAGTTTACAAACTAAGTAACTCTATTACCTTTTCAACAGCAGCACTGATACCATCGGCATCTTTACCACCTGCTTGTGCATAATGTGGCTGACCGCCACCGCCACCCTTAATGAGTTTGGCTGCTTCACGAATTACTTTTCCTGCATTTAAGTCGTGCTCTTTCACCATATCATCACTGAGCATGATTGAAAGCTGTGGACGATTCTCATGTACGGAACCTAATACGCAAACGAGATTCTCTGGTAATGCTTCACGAACCTTGAAGACGATATCCTTAGCAGAAGCAGGATCTACTGGGAGCACTGCCTTAACAACATGTACACCATTCAATGTTTCTGCACGTTCTACCAATGATTTCGCTGCACGATCAACTGCTTGCGCACGGAAACGCTCAACCTCCTTCTTCATTGCATCATTCTCTTCAACAAACTTGGTGAGAACTGCCTTAAGATCCTTAGCATTGTTGAACATTGCCTTCAAGTCGCGCAAGGTATCTTCAAGTGCATAGATTGCATTCTCGCAAGTTTCGCCAGTCATTGCTTCAATACGACGAACGCCTGCAGCAACGCTACTTTCACCTACAATCTTAAAGAAACCGATGCGACCCGTAGACTTAGCATGAATACCACCACAGAACTCGCAACTAGGACCGAAGCGTACAACACGAACCTTGTCGCCATATTTCTCACCAAAGAGAGCTACTGCACCCATTTCCTTTGCTTCCTCCATTGGTGTATCACGATGCTCGTCAAGAGGATAATCCTTACGAATCATCTCGTTGACAAGTTTCTCTACTTGGCGAAGTTCCTCATCGGTTATCTTCTGGAAGTGAGAAACATCGAAACGGAGCGTGTCAGGACTTACGTATGAACCTTTCTGCTCGGCATGCTCACCAAGAACTTGCTTCAAAGCATAATCAAGCAAGTGGGTTGCAGTATGATTAGCTGCTGACGCATCACGCTTATCTGTATCAATACATGCCATGAAATCTGCCTCAACATCCTTTGGCAATTCCTTGACAATATGGATGCTCTGGTTGTTCTCACGCTTGGTATCAATGACATTGATAGTCTCATCCTCGTTGACAAGCACACCTTGATCGCCTACCTGTCCACCCATCTCACCATAGAATGGGGTATAATCGAGTACAATCTCATAGAAACTATTCTTCTTCTGTGTCACCTTACGATAACGGAGAATATGACATTCGTACTCTGTATAATCGTAACCAACGAATTCCTGTTCGCCTTCACGTACAATCTCCCAGTCACCATTCTCAACAACAGCAGCATTGCGAGCACGTGCCTTCTGCTGTTCCATCTCTTCATTGAATTGCTTCTCATCAACGGTATAACCATTCTCACCGCAGATAAGTTCGGTCAAGTCGAGTGGGAAACCGTATGTATCAAACAAGCGGAAGGCTTCCTTACCATCAAGCTCGGTCTTGCCATGTGCCTTCAATTCATCCATTGCACCATTGAGCAATGTGATACCCTTATCCAATGTGCGCAAGAAAGAATCTTCCTCTTCCTTCATCACACGACCAATCAGTTCACGTTGTGCTGTAAGTTCAGGATAAGCAACGCCCATCTCATGTACCAAAACATTGATTAGCTTATACATGAAAGCCTCCTTCTGATCAAGGAAAGTGTAAGCATAACGCACAGCACGGCGAAGGATACGACGGATAACATAACCAGCCTTTGCATTGCTTGGCAACTGACCATCAGCAATAGAGAATGCAACGGCACGCAAGTGATCTGCAACAACACGCATTGCGATGTCTACCTTCTGCTCATCGTTGATACCTTCGCCATTAGGACCTTCTGGGAAAGTGTGGTTATACTTCTTACCAGAGAGGCGCTCGATCTCTTCTATTACTGGTGTGAAGATATCGGTATCATAGTTAGAGTTCTTTCCTTGCATCAAGCGAACCAAACGCTCGAAGCCCATACCCGTATCAATAACGTGCATCTTCAATGGCTCAAGGCTACCATCAGCTTTACGATTGAACTGCATGAAGACGATGTTCCATATCTCAATTACCTGTGGGTGATCCTTATTAACAAGTTCCTCTCCAGGCACCTTAGCTTTTTCTTCCTCTGAACGGAAGTCGATATGAATCTCCGAACAAGGACCGCAAGGACCCGTGTCACCCATTTCCCAGAAGTTATCGTGCTTATTACCATTTACGATATGGTTCTTTGGGAAATGCTTCTCCCAGTAGCTAGCAGCCTCATCATCACGTGAGATACCTTCTGCCTTATCACCTTCAAAAACCGTTACATAAAGGTCCTTAGGATCAAGATGCAATACATCTACAAGATATTCATAAGCGTAATCAATAGCACCTTCCTTGAAGTAATCGCCAAAGCTCCAGTTACCCAACATCTCAAACATAGTATGGTGACTGAGAGCAGCATCACGCCCCACTTCTTCCAAGTCGTTATGCTTACCACTAACACGCAAACACTTCTGTGAGTCAGTACGTCGGCGTGGTTCTGGTTCCTTTGTTCCAAGGATAATATCTTTCCACTGGTTCATACCAGCATTCGTAAACATCAGCGTAGGGTCGTCCTTGATAACCATTGGGGCAGACGGTACGATAACATGTCCCTTCGACTCAAAGAACTTCAAATAGGAGTCGCGGATTTCATTTGCAGTCATCATCTTTATTATATATTTAATTCAATTTTCTACCTAAAAGTGTTGCAAAGATACTGACTTTTGCGTATTTTTGCAAGCAATTAAGCTGTTGAATACACAAAATCTTATTTACCATCGTGGGAGTGTAAAGGTGTTTCATCAGCATAACCACATAAACAACTGAATTAAAAGAAACGAGATATGGCAGAGAATCCGCATAAATTGTATTATTCAATAAAGGAAGTAGCGCAACAAATAAACGTTTCGGAGAGTCTGCTGAGATATTGGGAGACTGAATTTCCACACCTTCGTCCTAAGACAACAGGCAATCGTGTGCGCCAATATACAGAGAAAGATATCGAACAAATAAAGGTTATCTACAACCTTGTGAAGGTGCGTGGTTTCAAGATTGCAGCTGCCCGCAAGATGTTACAAGAGAACCGCAATGGAGTTGAAAAGAGTCAGAAGGTTATGGAAACGCTCTTCTCTGTTCGCGACCAACTGAAGGACTTGAAGAAACAACTCGATGGCTTGGTGTAGAGTCAGCCATATCTGAAAGGCATAGCCCTTATTCGTTCTGAAAGAAATACTCATATACAGCATAGGGACAGACGAAATCGTCTGTCCCTATGACGTTTGTAACCCAACTATGTGAACGCTCTCTTACTTCTTCCTCGACAATGAGGCGCGCTTCACTTCAAAGTCGGCTGTGGTATTGTTATCGTCTACATACTTCTTTCCATCCCACTTCCTTTGCAATGAAAGACCAGAATAAATGGGGTAATCGCCCTTCTTCATACTTGAGAAAGACACATCTGTCACGGCATTATAACCACGGTCGAGCTTGCTGGGGCGCATTTGGAACATACGACGTGGACAAATCGTTATACAATCAATGACGCTCTCAAACGGAACCTCTATCGCATAGAAATCGCCGTGAGCACTACTGGTGACGGTGATATAATGCAGATAACCTTTGCTATCCTTTGTTTCGGCATAGTTCTTCTTGAATTCCTCTGGTGTCCAAGGGAGTTTTATCAAGGCTATACCGTTGCTTTCAGACACACGAGAGAAGTCATAAGAAGATCCGATATTACCGCTGGCGTCGGTAGATGTGAGGATAGCACACATATCAGGTACGTTCGGATTGTTCTTCTGTCCGGGGTCATAGTTGATGTTTGTCCATTCAAAGTCGGCTTTACTCAAGTCCAGGAAGTCATCCAGCCCACCATACATACTCAAGTCCTCGCCTTCCAGTTCTGACTCAAACTGCGCCTTATGGTCAATCGCATACTTAGCCACAATGATGGTCTGACCAGGCTTTACGGGATAATCCGCACCCTTACCAGGGAAATAAGAGATGCCCGATGCACCATAATAACGATTGACAAAGTCGTCTTTCGGAGCAAACTGAATCGCCCTACTGGGGTCGATAGCATTGACACACAACGCCAGTCCGTCCAAATACTTCACCTCATTGGTCGGATTAAAGATAGCTATGTATTGGTCATCATTATACATTTGATTCTGATTCTTCATACCCCATGCCCTGACATCACGATACCAGTAATGCCCAACGTAAAACACTTCTTTTATGATCAGATGGTCTAACTTCGTCTTAGAAGTAGACTGTTTCACCGGCATCTCATTACGTGTACAGCTACCGAAACATACGAGTATCACGCTCAACAGCAGGTAGGTTATTATCTTCTTATGTATCATCTCACTCAATTATCTTATCTGTTTATACTCTTTAAATATATTGTTTGCAACATTACCAGCGAATAGTACTTAGCGTTCCATGTATTGAAACCCTGCGTTCCATGTATTGAAACGGTGCGTTCCATATATTGAAACCCTGCGTTTCATGTACTGAAACTGTGAGTCTCATAGGCTGGGACGATTGGCGCATAGCATTTCCTCCGATTCAACCTCTTATTATAAGAACCAGTTACCAAAGCCAGCTCCACCTCCAATACCATGTGTTTGCACATTCTGAGCAGCCTCCATCGCATCTGCCGAGGCTAGTCCTATCTCATGCCCCATATAGAAGTACAACGGGTCGTTAGGGTCGATTGTCGTTGGATCAGTATCGAAGCTACTGCAAAAGACCTTAATAGGTATGTTGAAGCGGAATAGTTCCTTCCATTCAGAATCAGCCCCGTATTCCTTCGGTTCATCAGGGTTATAAGCCTCCGAACAGATGAATGGGCTACGGAACACATAGGTGGAATGGCGGTTGAGATACTCCTCTTTAGGAATGAGAGCCTTCTTGCCCTTCGGACATTTCATCACACGCACCGACAGATAGAACTTCGGAAGGAGATAAGACGGACGAGTATATCGCCCAGCCTCACCTGTTGCGGGGTCCTGCCTACGGGTTATCTCCAAAGGCCACTCTTGATGTAAAGCATCGTTCTCATCGGCATCTATATCGAAATTGAAGTGCCCCTTGAGTCCTACTCTATCCTGATCATAAGGTGCAACAGCCCAATCGGCATCCTCACGAGTGAGTGGTGGTAGCAGTCGCTGATTGAATAACTCGCGTGCACCATCAGCCATTGCGTCTTGAATCCACGTGTCACGATAGGTATATTCGAATATCTTTGGCGTCAGAGCCGCACGCTCTTTCCATGTTGAGGTATTGGCAAAGAGCGGTGAAGGGACTGGGGTAGTATCTATCGTTCCGCCCTTCTTCCAATCGCCGAACTTATCCTTCTTAGGCTTCCACGTACCTCGGCAATCCATCACTTCATACGGGTTTCCCTTGTCATCCACCTCACTCACGGTGAAGAATATCTGATATTCATCCGAGTGATTGAGTATCTCGTCATTCATGAGCTTGCCCTCCTTATTGAAGAAATAGAGGCACAATCCCCATCGCTTCAGCTTTCCGCCAATGATACGAATATAGTCAGGACCTTGCTTCCCATCGTTCTGTTCGAGATAGGTCACCGTACTCTTCCGTTGAACCTCTACCGTTGGCCACTTGCCCGCATTGTTATGTATGAGCACAAACTCCTCTTGCTTCCATGGAGCATTCTGATAAACAAAGTTGCCGTGCATCATGCCATCACCATGCGAGTGACCTTCCTTGAACATGGCAAGGCATGTAGCCCAATCCTTAAAGGCTCCATCTGCATCAGGATTAGCCATTTCGCCCGATACTTTCACCTTCGATAAGCTATCAACATAACGATCGGCACCACTGTGCGCAACGCCTTTCGCCGCTAGTGGATTATCATTATAATCAACATGCACATTGCCAAAGACGAAGTCGTCACATGACGTACACAAGCCTAGAACAGCAACGAGCAGGAGAATACTCTTGATTATCTTTTTCATTACTATTAGTCCTTTCTTCTTTTACATCAATACTATGTTCTGTCTATATTGCGTGAAGTAATCCTGTGGATGGGTCAACATCCGCCACAGCTGCACCTTCTCTACACCTGAATAGAAACGCTTCACGTCTTCATAACACTTCTCTTCGCCATCCTTCACATCAGCGATAATGCGCACTGACAAGGGATAATCGATATCGAAACTATCCCATCCTGGCTGTATCTCATTGAAAGCCCAAAGGAAAGCACCCTCACTATTGTTCGTGTTGCAATACTTCGCTGGCTTCTCAGACTCGCCTGTGTGCTGTTGTCCCTTATTCAATATATGACAAATGCGAACCTGTAATTGGAATGCAACATTAGCCCGATGGAACTGCATAACGCCCTTAAAACCGAGCCTGTCTAAGTCTGATCCAACATCCAGACTGCGCTTCTGGCGTAACAGCCCCACGGTGTGTCCGTAGCGTTGTCGGGGCGACTCGGTATCGGGATCGATGAAGTCATCGTTATAAACTTCGGTGAATAGCTTGCCAAGCTCCTCCTCCACAGGGTCGGTGTCACGGTATTCATAGGTGAAGAGTTCCGGTGTTATCTTGTTCAGGAGGGTCTGATCTATTGTCTTGTAGAGCCTATAACTCTTCCCATCAAAGGTATGAGGCTTCAAGGCATCAGGCTTACCTGATAGTTCAATAGCCTTCCAAGCGAGGTCTGGCTGATAGCTCACTTCATTCTTACCGAGCTGGAAGTTCTCTGGAGCAAAGATGTTCGACGTAGAGAACTTACTAGCCATCTCCGCTGCACCAGCTTTCTCCCTAAAGGTGTATCGGTCGTAATACGTGGGCGAATCCGCCAACGAACGTGGATAAGCCAACTGTATTCCTTTCTTGCGTTCGGCACGTCCTGTACCCGTAGATACCTCTTGATCCAATGACGAGTTACCTACTCCAAAGAAGTGTTGATGCACCAGTAAGGTGGCGTTATCCTCGTCTGGTATGCTGTAACCTTCCTTATCTTTCGTGAAAGGATAGCCCGAGAATTGATGATTGATAAGCATTCCGTTGCGGTCATAATACTTGAGTTCTAGACCATAATAGATATTGTCTGACGCTATTACATCAAAGCAATTACGCTCGGTAGTAATGGTCATCTGCCCATCATCATCACGTGTGATATCAATCTCCTGCATAATGGGTAACATTGTTTCCGGACTAACCACATGATAGGTATTATAGGCTGTGAGCGAGTCATTACCATCTGGTCCGACACCAATCATGCCCCCTTTATACCCCATTCTAAGGATGGCGTGGACAGCATAAATCTGTTCATGCCCCTTCACATCACGCTCTATTGATGAGGGCGGAGCCTGTACTATCTTCTTGAAGAAGTCGTCTACTTGATCGTTGGAACAACTCCCGAACAAGAGTCCCATTAGCATTATGGCAAGTAGCGATAGTATGTTTCTATTTCGTTTCATATACTTTTCGATTGATTAGAACTTAAACAATGTACGTAAGGAGAAGTTGGCTCCACGCTCATGGGCGTAGTAACGGAACCGATCAGTGTACTCCTTATATAATGCGTTAAGGATGTTTTCACCCACAAGCATAAACTTCAATTCTCTTCGTTGCTGTAGTTTGATACGCAACTCGGCTGTACCATTCAGAAGGAAGTAAGCAGGTGGCGAGTCAGGAACTAAATCCTTATCAGGGTCAAAGCGGGTTTGCTTTGTCACATAAATACCCGATAACGACAACGAACCATGATATTTATCATCCTTCGTAAGTCCTCGCTCGTAGGTAGATGATAGTCCGTAACGATCGGAAGGCATAAAAGGTAGCCAGTCGTTATGCGTCAGATTGCGTGCGAACATCCATTCGCCTTTACCCACAAAGGTGAGTCCTTGCAAAGGTTTAAGTGTTGCCTCGATATCACCACCATATAGTTTCACATCATCCTGATCGTAGATGAACTTAGGATACTTACCACTCGGATGGTTATGGAAGCGGTCTTTGCCTTCGCCAATGTGGTCATAGATGTAGCTATTAATGCGCTGTAAGAAGAAGCTCGGCTCTACTGACAACCACGCATTGCGGTATCTTGTACCTACCACGAGTTTGTATCCTCGCTCGCTGGCAAGATTCTTATTGCCCACTACCCAGTAAGAACCATCCTGCAAGCCAATGGCATATAACTCATTAATATCAGGTGGTCTCCATGACCAACCAATGTTAGCTCGGATGTCCCAAAGGTCTGTCAACTGGTAATGAGACGCCAAACTCATGGTGAAGTTACTATACAGCTTGAAGTCATCATAGTAAGTGTAATTACTCAAACTACTATATCCATTCACCGACATTACACGGAAGTCATAACGCATACCCAAGGCACATTGCAATCGACCGAACTCTGCCTTATGCAAGAAGTAACCACCCATTGAGAGGGCAGCGAAGTTCGGAACGAAGGCTGGTTGTTTAGTTCCTGGATAGTTGAAGTTCGTTTGATAGGTATTAGATAAGCCTGCATCTGTGGTCATGTTCCATCGTTTCCACTTAGCATGCCAGAGCACATCAAACTTATAAGTCTTCAATATCAAGTCCTGAACAGGTATCCAACTCCATTGCGCCTTCTTCCTGTTTTCAAACTCCTGACGCAAGTTCTCTTGGAAAGAAAGGGTGAAGTCGAGACGGTGATAAGCGTTAATATCCCACTTCAATTCGCCTTTCAGCGTTACATGTTGTGACTGCTGGAAGGGCGGCTTAATGCTATATGAGAAGGGCTTAACGGTCTCTGGATCTGGACGACCATACTCGAAGCGTTTGATGAGTTGGTTCAGATCGGATATCTTACTAGCATAATAGATTCCACTTCGTTGGTAATAAATACTCGAGAAGAGCGTCGCTGTCACCTTTCTCCCTTGATATCCTGCAAGCGCAGAGAGGCTTATTGTGTTATAACCAGTATTGTTTAAGACATAGTCGGCAGTGCGATAATCACCGCCTTTTGTGTACATTCCATGCAGGCGCAGACCGATGTTCTTGCGTCCAGCTTCTATACTACCTGAACCGCTAAAGCCCCTTGCGTTGGTGTCATATCCCATATTGGCATTACCGCTCACCATGGTCTTCTTGTTTCCATAAGGTAGTGGAGCATCATTCAAGAGAACAACTCCGCCCATCGCACCAAAGCCATAACGAATGCACTCGGCACCCTTGACGACCTCAACCATACTCGATCCCGTATAGTCTAACTCGGGTGCATGATCGGCTCCCCAGCTCTGACTTTCGAGTCGAACTCCATTGTTCATCAATAGGATTCGACTACTGTGCATACCTTGAATAACAGGTTTGGCAATCGTGTTTCCCGTGCTAATTGAACTCACGCCAGGCACTGTCTCAAGTAGTTTGGCTAATGAGGTTGCACCGCCTTTCTCCAATGCCTCTTGACTAATAGACGCTGATTGTTGTAGGACAGTGGTATGTCCTTTCAAGGCTGTAACCGTCACATTATCCAACTGCTTAGAGTCGTCTTTCATCGTCAAGACCACTTGCCCGTCAGAAGGGACAACTATCAAGCGTGACAAGTTCTTGTAACCTATATAAGAGACCGAAACCTTTATGCGAGTTACAGGATGTTTGAACTTAGCCACACAACGACCGTTAATATCCGTGACAACAGGAGTTGACAAGCCTTCGCAATGTATCACAGCACCAACGAGGGGCTCTTGAGATTGTTCAGCAACTACGGAAAAGGTGATTGAAGAACCTTCATTCTTATCATCATCACCAACATGTTCCCTCCCATGCGCCGTTATCGAGGCTAAGAGTGGAGGCGAGAAAAGTAACAAAGAAGACATTAGGATTGTAGATGACAATAATCTAACATGCCTTCCAAAGTTCATCTTTAATTTAATCATATATTATCAGATTGTGAGTAGTTTATCACTTAAGTTTATGCAATTCTCCCACTCTTTGCAGGAGAAATGAGTATCTTTTAATATGCTACTCAGTTCATAAATTAAGTTTAGAGATCTATTGGCTATTGCCTACAGGTCCGCAGATTCGTAGATGTTTGTTTGTAGATGAAGCCTTATTCAGTGCTTTATTCCACACAACACCTTAATCGTTTGCAAAGGTATAGATATTTATTTATTACTGCAATACTTACTTTTAGCGATTTACATATTACTTATTTTTGGGTAAGAACATGGTTATTTCGACTACGAAGCACTATTTTATGGTATGTTTGATATAGGGTTTTAGGATTGAGAAGTTCGTGTCTTTCGTATTATAACATATTGAGTTATATGAGACATGACAATGAGGAGAAAAGAAAGAAACGCCCTTCTTCATAGAAGGAAGGCATTTCTATGCAATGAAGAGAGGCTTTCTTCAAAACGAAGAAAGCCTCTCCTTTACTTGTATACATTAGTCACTTCTTCCATACAAGGAAGCTATATGGTGACTTCAGGAAACCTTCTTACCTATAAAACAGATTGTACTTCTTGTACACCTTTTATATTCTTCATACTCTCAACAATCACTTCTACATCATTGCGATCATGTACTTGCATCTCTATTGTACCATCAAATATGCCATTATCACTCGTGATTGTGATCTTACGAATATTGATTCCTAACTGATCAGAAAGCACATCGGAAATATCGTGTAACATACCGCTTCTGTCAATACCACGTATCTGTATGGCTGCTTCAAAGAATAGACTACGATGCATATCCCACTTTGCATCCAATATACGAGTACCATAACTGGCTTTCAATTTAGCTGCTACTGGACATGAGCGCTTGTGTATCTCAATGTGATTCTTATTATCGATATACCCCAAGATATCGTCCCCTGGTATGGCATGACAGCAATGTGGGAATACATAACGATAGACATTATCCTCATTGATGAAGATTGGCTTCTTCTTATTTAAGTCCTTTGTTACAACGATCAAACCTTCAGAACACTCCGAGTCATCCGTGTTCACGGCTTGCATCTCCTTCTTTCCACTTGTCTTCAAGAATGGCACATAACGACGCCAACCACGCCCTTCTGTAGGCTTCTCAGACTTATTCTTCCCTCGAAGTTCATTAAGATCTGTATCTCCAAGTATGACTGTTTTATCTCCAATAGATAGGAAGAGACTATCGTGCTTCTTAAGGTCGTGCAACTCACAAAGCCTATCTAATACAGCCGTTGTCATCTCTAAGTCGTTTGCTCTCAACCATTGCAACAGTCGCTCTTCACCATTCTTCTGCACCTCACGACTCTCCCTACGGAGGATTGCTTGTATCTTTGCTTTTGCCTTAGCAGTCGATACGAAGTTAATCCAAGAGGGGTCAACATGCTGTGACATAGACGTGAGTATCTCAACTTGATCACCACTTTGTAACTTATGACTAAGCGGTACTAGCTTGTGATTAACCTTTGCTCCAATGCAGTGACTACCAAGGAATGTGTGTATCTGAAAGGCAAAGTCGAGTGCAGTACAGCCTGCTGGCATTGTCTTAATCTCGCCTTTTGGAGTAAAGACAAATATTTCTGAGGCAAAGAGATTGAGCTTAATAGCATCGAGAAAGTCCATTGCATCAGGCTGAGGATCATCCAGAATCTCCTTGATTGTACTAAGCCATTCATTCAATTCACCCTCATCTTCTGTTATTTCTCCACCATCCTTATACTTCCAGTGGGCTGCAAATCCTTGTTCAGCAAGCTCGTTCATGTGTTCAGAACGAATCTGCACCTCTATCCATCGACCCTTTGCTGACATCAAAGTGACGTGTAATGCTTGGTAACCATTAGCCTTTGGATGGTTCACCCAGTCACGAAGTCGATCGGGATGACTCTTGTATATCTGACTGATTGCAACGTAGATTTGGAAGCAGTTATTGATTTCCTCTTCCTTAGACTTAGGCTTATAGATGATTCGAACAGCAAGGATATCATAGATCTCTTCGAATGTTACATGTTTATTCTGCATCTTACACCAAATGGAGTAAGGGCTCTTCACACGTGCTTTCAACTCATATTCAAAGCCCATCTTATCGAGTTCTTTGCGGATAGGAGCAGTAAACTCATCAAAGAGAGTGTCGCGTTGTACTTGCGTAGAAGCCAACTTCTTCTCAATAGAAGCGTATGCGTCAGGGTGCTCATAACGGAAACTAAGATCCTCTAATTCGGTCTTTATCTTATTAAGCCCAAGTCGATTCGCAAGCGGCGCATAGATATAGAGCGTTTCACCAGCAATCTTGTATTGTTTGTTAGCAGGCTGTGAAGCAAGGGTGCGCATATTGTGTAAGCGGTCACAAATCTTAATGAGTATGACTCGAATATCGTCACTCATCGTCAATAAGAGCTTCTTGAAGTTTTCGGCTTGAGCGGAGGCTTGCTCTCCAAAAATGCCTCCAGAGATCTTTGTCAGACCATCAACTATCTGCGCAATCTTCGATCCGAAGATGTTTTCAATATCCTCTACTGTATAGTCTGTATCCTCTACAACATCATGTAATAAGGCTGCACTAATGCTCGTTGCACCAAGTCCCATCTCTTCACAAGCTATCTGAGCAACAGCGATTGGGTGCAAGATATATGGTTCACCTGACAATCGGCGAACACCTTTATGAGCCTGTCGTGCGAAGTTGAAAGCCTTAGTTATGATGTCAACCTTCTTACGATGACGAGAGGCAAGATAGGTATCTAGAAGATGTTGAAAGGCTTCATCAACCATCTTCTCATAATCAATCACTTTTTCTTCTGTTCGTTCCTTGTCTTTATCCATAGTGCATCCTTTCCTATATATAATAAGGTGAAAGACTTGTTTAGTGCATCATTACGCCCTGTCTATGTAGTGCGGTTGTTTGGTTCGTGTTAGTAGCAACGACATTAGGGTTGGTTTTCTCGAATGATGCCTCATCTTGATATATAAGTTCTTTACTATCGTTAAACTTCTCAATCATATCTACTGGCAATCTTAACTTAGCCATTCCGTAAGTGGAAAAGGCTTTCACTACACCCAACTTGTATTGTGGATTAAGTGTTTTAATCTTATCTAATTCAATCCCCAAAACATCTGCCACTTTCGCTAACGTGACGTCTTTCTCTATCACAACGGTATCACATTGAGCCGGAAGATTGGTTGGAAGTGGTGTTATATTATAATCGCCATAATAATTCATCACGTAGTTTACGGCTATAAAAGCAGGCACATAACCTCGTGTCTCTTTAGGGAGATAACGATAAACAGCCCAGAAGTCGGATCCACCACCAGCCTTGGCGATAGCACTACTCACGCGTCCTGGACCACAATTATAAGCTGCCAAAGCTAGAGTCCAGTCTCCGAAGCGATTGTAAAGATCGCTTAGCAAGCGTGCAGCAGCATAAGAGGACTTCTCGGGGTCACGCCTTTCATCAATGTAATTATCAATCTGAAGGTTATATTGTTTACCCGTAGTTGTCATGAACTGCCATAGTCCTGCGGCTCCAACTCGCGATGTAGCATTAGGGTTAAGACCTGATTCTATAATAGGAAGATACTTCAGTTCTTGTGGTAGACCATAGCTACGCAAGGCCTTTTCAAAGAATGGGTTGTAATAGCTTGCACGCCCAAGTAAGTAACTCGTAGACTTCCGTCCAGCCTTTGTGTACCTATCAATATATCGTTTCACTTCGTCATTACAAGTCAATGTCATCACTTCTGAAAGGCTACGCATCTTACGTTCAATACCTTCCAAACCTTCTTCCAAATCCCCGATAGTGCCTTTCTCTGTTGTTTCCTCACTATTCACGCCCTGAAGTTTACCACTTTCATAGAACTTATCATCTGAGTAGTCAACATCAACATAACCAGTCAATGAGCCATCAGCAGTTGGTATTACAACATCTAGACTCTTACCATGATTGTCTATAACAGTTTGACTCTGCGCGTGTAAACTAGCAGTTGTCACCAGTGTAATTAATAGTGCAACGAAATATCTCTTATGGTTCATTACTTCTTATTTAGTTAACGCAAATACAGTGCGTCACTGCTTAGAATGTCAAACTACAGCCTAGTCCTATTGCCGAAGAACGGAAGGGATGATTTGGCGTAGCGATACTCTTATCTTGAATGACTGTCGGTGCAATGTGCAACGAGAGGTCATCTGAAATATTAAAATCCGACAGGGAGGCATCTACATAAGCATCAATAACAGATAAAGCATAGACTGCCACAGTCGCAAAGATGCTCAAATCGCGCCAACGACGATAGCGATCTTTACGTTGTTTGAATATGTTTTTATAGCGTTCTTCATTAGCAGATGTAATCGTTGTACCCAAATGCAAGAAGCTATTATAGCTCTGGGTCGTAGGGTCATTATCAACAAGATCAACGTATGCCTGTGCATAGTCATGATACATCTGATTATTCCATGTCATTGCGTAAATACACCCAACAATACCGCCATAGAATATTGGGAGCTTCCAATACTTACGATTATAAACCTGTCCAGCACCAGGTAATACCAATGCTAACCACAGTGCTCTCTTAGGATTAGGACGCCACTTTGCCCAATCACGACCTTGTCGCTTCACAAGACTAAGGCTATCCTTACGCACAACGGAAGTAAGACGTCCTTCATCATCTGGTGTTAATATCGCTCTTTCCTCCACATACTTTTCTTGTGAATTAGGAACTTTAACTACGGAGGAATCGCCTGGATAGATTACTTTTATCGTATCATCAGAGACATTCTGAGCCTGCATACCCATTGAACAAACGAGCATCCCTACTGCTAATATCCCCCTACGAATTATATTCTTAACCATCATCACTATCCGTCTTTATTAACTAATACCTGTAAAGAAGTACTTTACTTCATTTTATCCATCACTTCCATGATATGCTCCAATTCTTCTTCTGAAGCAAACGGAATACTTATCTTCCCCTTTCCACTCGCATTGCAACTCATCTGAACCTTTGTGTTAAAGAAAGAGGAAAGGCGTTGCTTGAGGATATTAAACTCTTCAGGAAGACGCTTACGAGCTGCTATTTTCTTCTTGGCAGACTGTATGTCTTCCCCACTATTAAGCTGTTGACATAGTTCCTCTACCTTTCTAACACTATAACCATTCTTTAGAATCTCACGATAAAGCTTCAGTTGTAATGCCGGACTATCTAATGATAACAATGCACGAGCATGCCCCATGTCAACTTCCTTCTTCTGTAATGCCATCTGCACTTGCGCTGGAAGTTTTAAAAGACGAAGATAGTTAGCTATAGCGGCACGGCTCTTTCCTACACGCTCTGCCACTCTCTCTTGTGTCATACCACTCTTCTCCAACAAGTGTTCATAGGCAAGTGCGATTTCAATAGCATTCAAGTCTTCACGTTGGATATTCTCTACCAACGCCAATTCCATCACACTTTCGTCCTTAATCGTTCGAATATAAGCAGGTATAGCTGTTAATCCAGCTAACTGGCTTGCACGCCAACGTCGCTCACCAGCAATAATCTGAAAGCGGTTATCAGCTATCTGTCTCAAGGTGATTGGTTGTACTAATCCAAGCTCACGAATACTATTTGCCAACTCCTCCAAAGCGACTGGATCAAACTCACGACGTGGTTGATTAGGATTCGCTTCGATCTGATCTAAGGCTATCTCATTAATCGTTGAGCTGCCTTGTGTACTAACAGTATCAGTAGAAATCAATGCGTCAAGCCCACGACCCAACGCATTTGTCTTTGCATTTCGATTGTATTTCTTATGTACAGCCATTCCTTATTTCTTATTCTTTTCGATGATTTCTTTTGCCAGATTAAGGTGATTCTTCGCACCAGTAGAGTCTGCATCATAGAGGATAACAGGTAATCCATGACTCGGACTCTCGGATAACTTCACGTTACGTTGTATGACTGAGCGGAACACCAGTTCCTGGAAATGACGCTTAACTTCATCATATATCTGTCGAGCTAAGCGAAGGCGACTATCATACATCGTCAACAAGAAGCCTTCTATCTCGAGCTTCGGATTAAGCTTACTCTTAATAATCTTGATTGTATTCAGCAGTTTGCTAATACCTTCCAAAGCAAAGTATTCACACTGAACAGGTATGATTACGGAATCAGCTGCTGTCAAGGCATTGACCGTAATAAGCCCTAATGACGGACTACAGTCTATCAGAATGTAATCATAATCATCACGTATCTCAGCAAGCAGATTGCTCATCACCTTTTCACGCCCGCTGAGTTTCAACATCTCAATCTCGGCTCCGACAAGGTCAATATGGCTGGGCACAATATCAAGCCCATCAATATCAGTTGTGTAGATAGCGTCTCTTATATCGGCATGGTCAATGATACATTCATAAAGAGAACAGTCCACTTCCTTTATATCTACACCCAAACCACTTGACGCATTAGCCTGTGGATCGGCATCGATAACCAACACGCTCTTCTCTAAAGTAGCAAGAGAAGCCGCTAAATTGATGGTGGTGGTTGTCTTTCCGACACCGCCTTTTTGATTGGCGAGAGCGATAATCTTTCCCATTTCTCTATATATTCCAAATACGTTTATTAGGCTACAAAGATACACAAATTATGTGAGACAGGGAGCTTTATAAACCTTTTTTCGTACTTTTGCATCCAATCAAAAGCGAAAACAATGGATTTTACTAAACCACTTATACTCGTCTCTAACGATGATGGATACCACTCGAATGGTATTCGCACGTTGGTTTCTTTCCTCACAGACTTTGCTGATGTGATTGTTTGTGCACCCGAGTCTGGACGTTCGGGATTCTCATGTGCCTTCTCGGTAACTGATTATTTGTTATTGAAACAACGTCATAACATTCCTAATTGTGAGGTATGGTCATGTACTGGAACGCCTGTCGATTGCGTTAAACTTGCATTAGATCAGTTGCTCAAAGATCGTAAACCAGATTTAATCCTTAGTGGTATCAACCATGGCGACAACTCTTCTGTGAATAATCACTACAGTGGTACGATGGGAGTAGCCTATGAAGGCTGTATGAAATATATTCCCTCTATTGCCTTCTCAAGCTGTGACTATAACACAGAAGCCGACCTCTCTTACCTCAGGGATTACGTAAGAAAGATTGTAAAGAAGGTTCTCACCGATGGACTCCCTAAGGGCGTATGCTTGAATGTGAACTTCCCTAAGGTGGAAAAGTTCGCTGGCTTGAAGGTTTGCCGTATGGGATTCGGTAGTTGGACACGGGAGGTTGAACGTTGCAAACACCCTCGTGGCTTCGATTACTATTGGCTAACTGGGCATTATCGAAACGATGAACCCGATGCCACCGACACGGACCAATGGGCTTTAAATCATGGCTATGTATCGGTTACGCCAACACGTATTGACGTCACGGACTACGATATGATTGAGAAGATGAACACGTGGAATACCCTCTAAACACTTGATATATGAAGTATTACTTGATTGTTGGTGAGGCCTCTGGTGATCTACATGCTTCACGACTGATGCAGTCTTTGATGCAATATGACCCTGCTGCAGAGTTCCGCTTCTTGGGTGGAGATCTAATGCAGAGAGTGGGCGGAACAAGGGTTAAACATTATCGGGAACTTTCCTACATGGGCTTTGTGCCGGTTCTACTCCACCTACCTACTATCTTCAAGAACATGAAGATGTGCAAGGAAGACATTGTACGTTGGCAACCCGATGTAGTTATCCTCATCGACTATCCAGGCTTCAATCTTAGTATTGCCAAATATGTAAAGAAGAATACAAACATACCTGTCTTCTATTACATCTCACCGAAGATATGGGCATGGAAAGAGTGGAGAATCAAAGCTATTAAGCGTGATGTGAAGGAGATGTTCTCTATTCTTCCATTTGAGATACCCTTCTATGAGAAGAAACATCACTACAAAATACATTACGTTGGCAACCCAACTAAGGAGGAAGTAGATAACTTCCAACATGTTTACACAGAGTCGAAAGACGAGTTCTGTCAGCGTAATAACTTATCCTCGAAACCGATTATTGCTATCCTTGCAGGCAGTAGGAAACAAGAGATAAAGGATAATCTTCCGTCAATGCTTGAGGCTGCACGCCACTTTGAAGACTATCAAATGGTGATTGCAGCAGCCCCTTCTATCGAGAAATCATACTATAAGAAATATCTCGGATATAGTGAAGCTAAGATAGTGGAGTTGCAGACTTACGAGTTACTCACCCACTCCACAGCGGCGTTAGTAACGAGTGGAACCGCAACTCTTGAGACTGCTTTACTCAATGTTCCGCAAGTGGTTTGCTATGAGACGCCCGTTCCGAAGCTCATTCGTTTCGCTTTCAAGCATATAATTAAGGTGCGTTTCATCTCCCTTGTCAACCTCATTTCCGATAAAGAAATCGTACAGGAATTACTCGCCGACCGCTTTTCAATTTACAATATAGCCAATGAGTTATATCGAATCTTACCCGGTCAGCCCGCTCGTGAGCGCATGCTTGCCGATTATCAAATCGTTCGCGAACGCCTTGGAGATGCTGTTGCGCCTGATAACGCAGCGAGGATAATGGTTGAGAAGTTAACCAGCAGCATTGCACAAGTAGGCTTTTCTGTGATAAACAACAGCGAGTAACAGATATAACAAGACATAACCTCACTAACAAAGGAATAGAAAGAATAAGATAAGAGACGCCTTCTTCCAATGGAAGAGGGCGTCTCTTTGATGTAAGGAGAGGCTCTCCTTGTATATAGAAGGGCGTCCCGTCAATCAGAAGGAATATGCCTCAGCGAATTATACAGCCTTGTATAATTGATTGTCACGTACGTGATAATGGATTATACAGCCGTGTATAATTGAGTATCACGTACGTGATAACGGATTATACAAGGCGTGTATAATCACGCAAGCTATATCTATTAGCAAGATGATAGTACGCTTACAATACAAGTAGAAACCTAGTTTTAACTCCCTTTCTCTTATGTATAATAGGCAAAGACACCTGTTGATTGAAGAGTAAAAACATACTGACAACACACTTACAACAAGATATTTAGCACGTCATCTACTATCTGCTCATCCTGTAAATGGTTATCAGACAATAGCTGTTGAAGGTCGAAACGATCGTAGAGATCCTTCTTTACGCCGCCAACAAGTACCTTCATATCAGTAGGACCATAGTAAGACGCAATGCGCTCACCGAATCCTCCATCTTTACAACCATCCTCCAATGTCACAACCAACTCGTGGTCATCCTTCAAAGCATTCAATGTATTCGCATCAACAGCATTCAGATAACGCGGATTGATGAGGGTTGCATCAATCCCTTTATCAGCCAATAAGCGAGCTACATTCTCACCTTTTTGATAGAAAGAACCTGCTGCAATGATAGCAACCTTCGAGCCTTTGTGCATGATCTTATACTTTGGTTCATAGTCATACATGGTATCAACAGCCTCAGAAGTATGGTTAACTCCGTTGGTCGGAATACGCAAGGCGATAGGCTTCTTATCCTGTTGGATAGCCCAACGAAGCATTGCGAAATATTCCTCACAGGTAGTTGGAGCAAGATAAATAAGGTTGGGTATGCTACAAAGCATTGGTATATCGAAAAGGCAGATATGCGTAATATCATTCATAGATGCCGTGCCACCCCATGCTACATTGATAACTGCTGGGTTAGAGTTAATGCAGAGATCCTGTGCAATCTGGTCGTAGGTGCGCTGGATAAACGTACTAAAGACTGTCCATACTGGATGTAGTCCGCCCTTTGCCATACCAGATATCATTGCTACAGCTTGCTCTTCGGCAATACCTACATCAACATGTTGTTTGCCTGCTTTTATACGTTTCTCTGGTGTAAACCCAGCTACGGATGGAGTGCCAGAGGTAACAGCAACGAGCGTCTTATCCGTCTTCATCTCCTCTAACATCCAATCGCTAAGGAGTTGCTCATAGGTCTCATACGCTGGAGACGCTGGTCGACTGCCATCCTCGATATTGAAAGGAATACCATAATGCCATGCCTCCTTATTGGCTACAGCAGGTGCGAAACCATGTCCTTTCTCTGTGTGGATGTGTACGACAGTAGGCTTATCTGTACCCTTCACACTGCGGAATAACTCTATTAACTTAGCAACATCATTGCCTTCCTCAAGGTACTTATACTCAAATCCCCACGCCTTGAACCAGTTATGCTCACAGGTTCCGTGGCTCTCACGCAAGGCACGTAAGTTCTTGTAGATACCGCCATGATTCTCTGCAATAGACATCTCATTATCATTGACAACGATGATGATTCCTGTGCCAAGTTCGGATGCTTCATCCAGTCCCTCAAATGCTTCACCACCTGAAAGGGAGCCATCTCCTATGACTACAATGATATTCTCGTTCGTACCCTTTATGTCACGTGCCTTCTGAAGACCTGTTGCAAGACTCACAGAGGTGGATGTGTGTCCCACTTCAAAGTTGTCATATTCAGGGCATTCAGTAGGTGATGAGTATCCACTGATAGCATCCATCGCCTCCAAATCACCTAAGAAACCAGACGCACGACCTGTTAGTACCTTGTGTGGATAGCTTTGGTGGCTCACATCAAAGACTAGTTTATCCTTCAGTGCATCAAACACATAATGCAAAGCAACCGTTGCCTCTACGAAACCGAGGTTAGGACCAACGTGCCCACCATGCTTACTAACACGGTTCAATACTGCTTGGCGAGTTTCATCCGCTACAATCTTTAATGCTTCTATACTTAGTGGTTTTAAGTCGGCTGGCGACTTGATCTTCTCAATGTACATGTTATTTGCTTTATAAATGGTTGTTATCTTGTGCGCACAAAGGTACTAATACTATCTAAGTATCAGCCTATCAATATCTTAAATAATCCTATCTATATACTCTTTCTTACGCTTCCTCCACCTGTGTCTTCGGCCAATTAACGAGATAAAGGTGCTCCGTGGCACGGGTGAATGCTGTATAGAGCCAGTGGATATAGTCGGGAGTTAGCATCTCATCAGTCATATAGCCTTGGTCAAGATAGATGTGCGCCCACTGCCCACCTTGTGCTTTATGACAGGTAATAGCATATCCGAACTTCACTTGCAAAGCGTTGTAATAATCATCCTCACGTATCTTCTTCATACGATCAGACTTCAGTGGTACGTCGGCATAATCTGCCAGTACTTGTTGAAAGAGTTGTTCGTTCTGTTCGTGCGTTAGTGCTGGTGCTTCTGTTGTGAGCGTATCGAGAATAACGATCATATCCTCCTCGGTATTGTCGTAATCGGGGAATGATAAGGTAACATCGGCAAAACGGAACCCATAAAGCTCCCGCACATTACGAACACTACGCACAATAGCACGGTCGCCATTGGCTATGAAGGAAAGACCTTCCGCTTGTTTCTCTTTATACTTATTCTTCACCACCATCAACATATCGCCCGTTGTCAATTCCTCTTCACGCCCTAATACCATATTACGAATACCCTGATTGAAGATATTGGCACGCTTATTCGACCGTGTGATAACCATGGTTTCATCTATTCCTACTTCTGCATAACTCGTTGAAAGGCTCTCTATGAGTTCATCGCCAGGTACGATTGAGATGTCGGCAAAGCCTTTGAAGCGAATCTTGGGTAGTGCTGTTGCTTGGTCGTGGGTAATCATTTGCCGAATGATGGTGGCATTATAAAGGATACCAGAGTCTTGGCTCTGACGGAGAACTTCATTCAAATCACACTCATAGACCTTCAAGCCATAAGCAGCTAACACGTCAGTACGCAAGGCGGGACTCTCGGCTTCACCCACAGGGGGCAACTGCGCCTTATCACCAATCAGCAACATTCGACAGTTGCGTTCGTTATAAACAAACTGAATAAGGTCGTCTAACAAGCAACCACTCCCAAAGGTGGAGTTCACGGAGGTTAGACTTATCATCGAGGCTTCGTCTATCATGAACAAACGATTACGATAGAGATTCGCATTAAGGTTGAACTTCCCATCCAATCCAGCGAACGTTCGCTCTCGATAGATACTTCGATGAATGGTAGCAGCAGGTTGACCAGAGTTTAAAGAGAATACTTTGGCTGCACGACCAGTAGGTGCGAGAAGGCTTATCTTGTATTGCAAGTCTAAGAGCGTGCGCACAATAACACTTGCTAAGGAGGTTTTGCCCGTACCAGCACTACCTCGGAGTATCATCACACAACGCTCATCGCTATCGGTCATGAAGCGTTCGAAGACATCAAGAGCATACATCTGGTCGGTGGTTGGATCGAACGGGAAGTTACGAAGTATTTGATACATTAGTTCGTTGGACATGTGTCTTACCTTTATCGTTTCCTTATGTTATAATCATCTATTAGGACGACAAAGATACTATATTCTTATTACATCACACTCCTTTTTAAAAGAATACATCTTAAATAGTACTCTCTACTCCCCTCTCCATTACTTCCCGTTGGTCAGTGACCATTGGTTCGGAGAGGGGTCGGGGGTGAGGCTTTTTCTTTTGTTTTTATTTGGCTAGTTAATTTATTCTTATTACCTTTGCGCCCGTTGAGTGAGAATTAACTTATTAATAATGATGTTACAAACAACGAATTTCAATCAAGCTAACGTTTGCGCCTTATATAATAAAGGTGTAAATGCACGTGCTATTGCATTGGATTCTTTAACATCTAAAAACGAGAAAAAGACAGCAAATTATTTGGTAGTTCCAAATAATTGTATACTCTCTCTCTCTCTCTCTCTCTCTCTCTCTCTAGTAGAGCAGGCGTAAATTACACATTTTTTTCTTCTCGCGTACGCGCGCGCGAAGCGTGCCGCAAACCCTGTAAACAAAGGACTTCTAGGAGTTTCCTTTGTTCTTTTTTTGTGTCCGTACCTAAACCGAAATATAGAGATATTAAGCACGAAATAACAACTATTTTTAATCAATAAAACAATGGAGAAAAAGAAACAAAAGAAAAACTATTCTGCACCTAATTGCATGATAGTTCAAGTAAACGAAACCACTAATTTAATGGCGGGGTCTCCTTTTAATGGTCAGCATAACCCAGCAACACCTGGAGGAACCATCAGCAGTGCTAAGCAAGCACCAGCATGGCAGGGAGCTGACAATGAGAACGAAGACGATTTTTCCGCTTGGGAAGACTAACAGAGAGTTATTAACAAAGAGAACTAAGTAAAAATGAAGAAAACAATGAAACGACATTCATTCATCGCACGACTAGCATCTTTGGCTGTCGTGTGTGGTTTAACATTAGCCTTTGCCTCTTGTGCAAATGATGATTTAGCACAGAACGGCAAGACCTCCACTGACGATAAAGGCTTAACAGCATTCAGCACTGGCGACCCTGTAACACGCACAACCATGGAGGCAGATGGTAAATTCTATTGGGAAGCAGGCGATAAGATTTGGGTAAAGGATGATAGCAGCAATTGGAAGCAAAGTAGCAACTCGCCAAAGGGTAAGACGGCCTCTTTTAAGTTCTTAATGCCTGGTAAGTACACCGCCAAATCTTCATACGAAGTTTATTACCCTGGTAAGAATGGTAATCAAAACCAAGTAACCATCTCTGCGAATCAGACACAAACAGAGCCTAACACCACCGCTCACTTTGGTGCATCAGGCGATTGCGGTATAGCCAAGGCAACACGTAATGCTACAAGCCACGAGTTTGAGTTCACGCTCGACCACAAGGCTGCTTACCTTGTCTTTAAGCCTTATACAAGCAATGATGTACTAAAGCATTGCTATCTCACGAAGATCGAAGTAACATCAGATAACGATATTACAGATACCTACACCCTTGACCCAACAGCAGCAACTGGTACAGGCGCATTGACAGGTACAGGATCTGGTAAAAAGATAGAACTTATAACAAAAGGTAATTCAGGAAGTACATACCCAAATGGTTTCCCTTTGACAAACACTTCTGCCAGCCTAACGACCAATGGTGCCTACATGATTATTAAGCCAGGCACACACACATTAAGAATCCGTTACTGGGTAAAGGACGTTGCAACGAACATAGAGGGAACAATTACCAAGATTATTCCTTCTCACACCTTTGCAAAGAACGAATATGTCAACATGGAAGCTGATCTGCAAATAAAGAACTACGACGGCGACCATTATTACCAGTGGGACGCACAGCAGCAGTATTGGTATGGTTACGAATGGACAAAGAACTTGCCAGCAGGGATAGGTCAGCCAACAACTATTAATCAGCCAGCAGGCAACTTCCCTCACAGCAGCACAGACCCACGTTACTACAACGAGAGTTACCCAGGTTGGGGCGTAAGCAACCCCGCAACTCACACACCATGCAAAGACCTTCCCAACGCTAACGAGCTGTCTTGGTATGTAATGTACGGTGATCCACGTTGGGACGGTGACGAATTATGGACAACAATGGGGCATTTATATAAAGGCGGCATGTTGTTCAAAAAGAAATCCGTGTTACAGGCAGAGAATCATTACGACACAGAGAAATCCGCCGACGGTTCAACTGACTTACGTACAACATGGAACAAATACGAAAACTTGAGCAGTAGTATCACATCTGGTATCCCTTCCGTAGCTGATGCAAGTAATTATTTCTATCTGCCCGCCTTGGGTTACTGCCACGTTGGTAAGCTGCTCCTCATTGGTTACATGGGCTTTTATTGGTCTTCAAGTGCTTATCCGTGGCTTTCTGGCTCTGCGTACCACCTGGTCTTCACTGGTGGTAGCATCTCCGTAAATCGCTCTATAGGCGAAGAGGGGTACAGGGTCGACGGGTTCGAGTAGTCCGTGCGATTGTTCGTGGTCTGTTTTGTACCCAACGAATGGGTAGAGTTGTACCCAGCGAAGAAGTACGATCGTACCCAGCGAATGGGTAGGGGTCTACCCAACGGGCAGGGTGCGATGCTACCCAGCAGCTGGGTACAAGATGACCCAACCGCTGGGTATAAAATACATGAAAAAGACATCAAAATGATGTTGATATATTAATCTAATGTTTAATTAAAAACCAGATCAAAATGATTGAATTCAAAGTTGCGCCTCGTAAGGCGACAATGGGAAAAATGAAGGGTAAGACGGTGTATATCGCCGTACCGAAAGGTCAGCAGAAGATCTCACCCGAAATGGTGTTGGAACGCATTGTTCGTGAGACCTCATTGACAGAGGGTGACGCACGGAACGTGATTATCACATTGCGTAACCTTATCTTGGACTGTGCACGCATGGGAACAGGCTTAGACCTCGGCGACATCTTCTCTTTGCGTGTGAACGTTCCCTCGAAGATGGAAGAAAACGAAAAAGATGTATGTGCCAAGAGCCTTAAAGCTCCAAAGCTAACATTGACATGGAAGGAGTCAGTGCGTAAGGCATTAAAGGAATTGCAGGTGGATGTGGATAATCCTGCGCGAAAGAAAGGAAAGAAGCCGGAAAGTCCCGACCCTTCTCCTAAAGAAAAGGAGAATAAAGAAGAGAATGGACCCGTAGCTGGTTAGGAAAGAAAGCCTCCCTCAAAAAGCCTCCCCAAGCCCCTCTTTATCTTTGCAGTGAAAGAAAAAGAGGGGCTTGGGGAGGCTTTTCTTTAGGGTCGGCTTCTATACCACGGGAGCTTTTTAAAAGATTGATTCAGGGTATCAATCGTTCTGTAATAAGACAACTCGATTATATTAATTGTGAAATTAATGTC